>ERZ780198.1821-NODE-1821-length-18122-cov-15.837992_pt1 | contig 18122 bp, 13 predicted proteins | sample MGYA00510979_ERZ780198 | MGnify/ENA primary metagenome ERZ780198 (study PRJEB29588, sample SAMEA2158039) | human gut metagenome | biome: human gut; feature: human-associated habitat; material: faeces | place: Denmark | collected 2008/2010 ...
ATACGAAACGACCGATACGGCCAAATCCGTTAATACCAATCTTAATCATTGTTCTAATATTTAAATTAAAAGTTTAAAAATTATATCTTTTAAGCTATCAAGCGAATCCGAAGGAGCTGATAACACCTTTTTTCATCCCTATCAAGCATTTTTTCTTCTTTTCGTGCGCAAAGTTACAAAAAATTTTCTAACTTTGCACACGAATAGAGTATTAAATAAGTTAAAAAAAGGCGATAGAACTCGAATATTACCTATTTTAAGCACTTTAAGATGCCATACTGACAACTCCATATAGCAAAATGCAATTATTAAAAGGAAGTAGAATATGACACCAGAAGATAAAGTGAAAGTTGCGTCTGAAACTTACACCTTATTATATTAAGGGGGAAAAGCTTCATCGTACACAGAAAAGCAAAAAATAGATCATTTCAAGGAAAGTATTAATCATTATAAACATTAAAGACTATGGGTAAATTTTTGAATGAATTCAAGCAATTCGCCATGCGTGGAAATGTGCTCGACATGGCAGTCGGTGTAATCATCGGTGGTGCTTTCGGCAAGATTGTAAGTTCTGTAGTAGATGACATCATCATGCCTCCTATCGGATGGCTCATCGGTGGCGTCAACTTCTCCGACCTCAAAGTCACACTTCCATCAGTAGAGGTGATCGGTGGCGAGAAGCTTCAGGCTGCAACCATCAACTATGGCAATTTTCTCCAGACCACTCTCGACTTTCTCATCGTTGCCTTCTGTGTATTCCTGCTCATCAAGGTAGTGAACAAGGTTACCGCCAAAAAGGAGGCAGAGAAGCCTGCTGAAGCTCCTAAGGCTCCAGAGCCTACCCAGGAAGAGAAGCTCCTGGCAGAGATCCGTGATTTGCTGAAAGAGCAGAAGGGATAACCACTGTTTTTTTCATGGCAGAATAAAAAAAAGAAGACAGGAATGAGAGGATATGAATACCACTATCAAGGCTTGAGAAGTATTCCATCCCAACCATTCCTGCCCCTCTTTAAAGAAAAATACTATATATAAATAAGGTATAAAAGAAAAAGAGCCACAATAACTCCCCTACTTTTGAAAAAAAACACACATTTTTCACGTTTATTAAAAAATACTTTCATTTTTCCTTGCTGATTACATATTTTTTTTGTAGCTTTGCCCTGAAATAAGATCTAAGTAGGTACACTAAATCTTAATTAAACATCAACTCTTAACATAAACAATATGAGTAAGAACATGAAACCTAAAGACCAAATGAAGACAGCGTTGCTGATTTGTGCGCTGACTTCCATGTCTCCTGCGTTTGCAAATGGTACTATGGTAAAAGCTGACAACTTGAACCACCCTACCACCAGCATCCAACAGCAGAAGAAAGTAGCAACAGGACGTGTTGTAGACAATCAAGGCGAACCTCTTATCGGTGTTACCGTGATGGAAGTTGGCACGTCCAATGGAACAGTAACCGACCTAGACGGAAATTTCTCCCTCAGTCTGAAAAATCCTAATGGCAAGATTACAATTTCCTACGTCGGCTTCAATCCACAGACTCTTACAGCTGCAAGCAACATGCAGATTACCATGAAGTCTGAAGACAAGGAGCTCAATGAAGTTGTAGTTGTAGGTTACGGTACACAGAAGAAGGTGAACCTCACCGGTTCTGTATCATCAGTGGATAGCAAGGCTTTGGAAAGCCGTCCTATCCAGAACTTGCAGAGTGGACTCCAGGGTATGATGCCTGGTGTTACCATCAGCGGTACCAATGGTGCTCCGGGTATGGACTCAGGTAGCATCAACGTACGTGGTGTGGGAACCCTCAACTCTTCCTCTCCTTATATTTTGATTGATGGCGTAGAGTCTGGTACCATGAGTAGCCTCGACCCTAACGATATCGAGAGCATCTCAGTATTGAAGGATGCTGCTTCTGCTGCCATTTATGGTTCCAAGGCTGCCAACGGCGTTATCCTCATCACCACCAAGCGTGGTAAGAGCGGCAAGCCTCAAGTTTCTTATAATGGTTATGTGAGTGTGCAGAATCCAACCAGCCTGGTTGACCGTCTGGATTCATACGAGTATGCCCACATGCTGAACGATGCGCTCGAAAGCGAGGGCAAGGCTAAGAAATTCACCTCTGAAGAGGAAATCAATGCACTTCCTAATACCGACTGGTACGACCTGGCTTACAAGACTGGTTCTCTGCAGCACCACAACGTAAGCGTGAACGGTGCAACAGAGAGCGTAAACTATCTCGCATCTGTAGGTTATCTGAAGCAGTCGGGTATCTTGCCTCACGCTGGACGTGAGCAGGTTAACGGCCGTACCAACCTGGAGATGAAGATCAACAGCCGCCTCACTGCCCGCTTGAATCTCGCTTACATCAAGAACGATTATACCGACCCTTCTTCTGCATACGCAGGTGGTGGTTCTGACCAGATTATCCGTCAGCTCAACTTGATTGCACCATGGATTACCGCTCGTTATGACGATGGTACATGGGGAACTATCTCTGACGGTAGCCCTATTGCATGGCTCGATAACGATCTGAAGGTATATCGCCGCAATACCAACTTCACAGGTCTCTTCGGTGTTGATTACAAGATTCTTGACGGCTTGACAGCTAAGTTGAGTGCATCTTATGTTAATAACAACCAGAACTACGACTACTTCCAGAAGTTCTTCGTTTACAATGCGAACAAGAAGACCGATCCAAATTTCCACGATGAACGAGTATATAAGTGGGAGCGCAAGACCTTCGAGGCATTGCTGAACTACAACAAGACCTTCGGACAGCATACCGTTGGCGCTTTGGCAGGATGGCATGCAGAGGCTTACGACTATAAGTATTGGTACACTTACCGCAAGAACTTCCCTAATAATAGTGTTACCGATATCAATGCCGGTGATGTATCTACGCAGCAGGCACAGGGAAATACCCGTGAGTTGAATATGCTTTCATGGTTTGGTCGTGTTAACTACGACTTTGCAGGCCGTTACCTCTTCGAGGCTAACCTCCGTGCTGATGCATCCAGCCGTTTCGCAGATGGTCATCGTTGGGGTTACTTCCCATCATTCTCTGCAGGTTGGCGTGTGAGCGAGGAAGCTTTCATGGAGGGAACCAAGTCTTGGCTCTCTAACCTGAAGATTCGCGGATCATGGGGTCAGTTGGGTAACCAGGAGGCTTTGAGCGATTACTATCCAGCTATCAATACATACAATATCAATGCCAAGTATGCATTCGATGGCAAGGTAACATCTGGATACTACCAGAGTTCATACAAGATCAACACCATCACTTGGGAAAAGGCGACCACATGGGGCGTAGGTGTTGACCTGGGATTCCTCGATAACAAGATTACTGCATCTGTTGATTACTACAACCGTCTTACAGATGGTATCCTGATCTCTGTAGATGCTCCTTACGAGTTTGCTTTGGGTAGCTATCTTGACAATGTGGGTCAGATGCGCAACCAGGGTGTCGAGATGAGCCTCAACTACAACGATAAGATTGGTGAGGTGACAGTAGGCGCAGGCTTGAATGTTGCATACAACAAGAACAAGATTGAGAGCATGCCTGGTAAGGGATACGTAGGTACTGGCTACAACCAGCGCAACGCTACGGGTCAGGAGTTCAACAGCTACTATGTATATAAGGCTGATGGATTCTTCCAGACTGATGCTGAGGCACAGGAGTATATGAACAAATACTGGCCAGCAGACGGTTCAAAGGGTTCTTGTCCTTTCGGCGGTGGCAGCTTCAAGGCTGGTGACTTGAAATATGCGGATATCAACGGTGATGGCAAGATTGATGCCGAGAACGACCGCTTCTATGCAGGCAGTTCTGTTCCTCGCTGGACCTTCGGTTTGAACCTGAACGCAGCTTGGAAGGGTTTCGACCTCTCTCTGTTCTTCAATGGACAGTTTAAGGCTTACCGCTACTTCGATGCATACGAGGTAGAAGGTGCTTTTGTGGGCGACAGCTCTCACCCAGCAACCATCTGGAGAGACTCCTGGACTTACAACAAGTCAAATCCTAAGATGCCAAGATTGTTCACCAATACAAACTCTCCTAGCTCTTCTCGTCAGGTGATTTCTACATTCTGGCTCAAGAATGTATCTTATTGCCGTTTGAAGAACTTGCAGCTGGGTTACTCACTTCCTAAGTCGGCACTCGAATTCCTGCATGTCAACAAGCTACGTGTTTACTACTCTTGCGAGAATTTGTTCACAATCGACGACCTCGACATCAACGTGGATCCAGAGGCTACGAGCCAGCGACTCAGCTCTTATCCATTGCTCCGCACTCACTCATTCGGTTTGAGCGTAACATTCTAATAACTTAAAAAGGATATTATCATGAGAAATCTTAAGAAATATATATTTATCGGCATGACCGCCCTCTTGGCAACCTCATGCTCCGATTTCCTCGATACAGCCCCAAAGGATGCCCTTTCACCTGTCAGCACCTGGCAAACCCAGGACGATGCAGACAAGTTCCTCGTTGGCTGTTACAACAATTGGCAAGACCAATACGATTCCGGTTGGGGCTGGGATGGTTTCCTCCTGTATTGGGATGGTACAAGTGACTTTGGTTACGACCAGTTCTCCTGGGAGGGTTATACACCTATCGGCAATGGAACTGTGACCGCATCAAGCGGTAGAGACTGGTACGACTTCTCACGCATCCGTCGCGTCAACGAGCTGTTGGCTAACATAGACAAGTGTACTATGCCAGAAACTGCCAAGAAAGACATTATGGCTCAGGCTCGTTGGATTCGCGCTTACCGCTATTTCCTGATGAATTGGAACTATGGTGGTGTACCTATCATCGAAAGCTATGCTACTGCAGAGGAAGCTATGGTTCCACGTAAAAGCGAGCAGGAGGTGAAGGAGTATATCGAGAAGGAACTCGACGAGTTGGTAAACGATATCAATGTAACTCCTGCAGCCCGTGGTCGCATCGCCAAGGGTGCAGCTCTGGCACTCCGCATGCGAGAGGCTCTCTATTATGGAGACTATGCTACTGCTAAGGATCGTGCTGAGCAGATCATTGCACTGAATCAGTATGAGTTGGATCCAGACTATGCTAACCTGTTCAATGTAGCAGGTCAGGATTCCAAGGAAATCATCCTTGCTGTACAGGCTGTAGAAAACGACTACTATAACGATGTGATTGGCCGTATGTACAACAACGCCGATGGCGGTTGGTCTTCTATCGTTCCTAGCTACGGCTTGATCGACACCTATGAAATGGCAAACGGCTTGACCAAGGACGAACCGGGTTCTGGCTATGATCCTACTCATCCATTCAACAACCGTGACCCACGTATGGCAATGACTGTCATCTATCCAGGTTGTGACTACATCAATGGTAATGGTAAAGAGGCTATCTACAATTCGCTTGACAAGACTATAAATGGAGTTTCTAATGCCAACTTTTACACCGCAGCCGACAACAGTTCAAAGACTGGTTTGACATGGGGTAAGTACTTGGCACCTATGAACCAGTATCCTGACATCTGGAACACCACTTGCCAGCCTATCGTCTTCCGCTATGCTGAAGTATTGCTTACTTACTGCGAGGCAGAGAATGAATTGAACGGTCCTTCTGCTCAGGTTTACACCTACCTGAATATGGTTCGTAACCGTGTAGGTATGCCTGATGTAGATGAAGCTAAGTACAATACCAAGGAGAAGCTTCGCGAGTTGATTCGTCGCGAACGTGGTGTTGAGTTCGCAGGTGAGGGTATCCGCCGTGCTGATATCTTACGCTGGAAGGATGCCAGTGGCAAGATGTTGGCTGAGACTTTGCTGAACTGCACATTGGAGCGTCAGGTTGGTACTGTGAGCATGGATAAGTCTGTGGCTCCTGGTATGCGTGCCACTATCAATGTAAATGCTTCTGCAGCTGACAAGAAGATTGAGGATCGTGTATTCAAGACCACCAACCGTTATCTCCCTATCCCACAGGGTGCACTTGATGCTAACTTGCAGTTGAAGCAGAACGACGGTTATTAAAAACAAAAAGTACTGAGTACATCATTCAGAAAGTACTCAGTACTCATCAATAAAAAAAGACCACCATTTGAGTTTGATATTCAACTCAGATGGTGGTCTTTTTTTATTGATATCTTTATTCCCACTCAATTATACTCTATAGCTGATATTTAGAGGTTAGCTATTATATAGGTTATTTATCGGAGACCATTTCTGCAAGGTTCCCTCTAGGCTCAGCAAGTCTGTTCACTGCAGTCAGCAGACCTTACGAGCCTAGTGGCAACACCCTTTAGTTGTACGACTATATACCTTTTTGTACAACAAATGAAGTCGCTACCTCTTTAATAATAGAAGTCTAGTCTGACAACTTGATTTTGTATCAATCTATGTGGTGCATCATTTAAATCTTTGATAAGGTATTGATACGCTATAGAAAGTGTATCTGTTTAATTGAAAAGATTATTGTGACACAGATGCAGTATAGATTGCACAGATAAAGTGAAATTATTCTAAATACAAACACAAAACAGCAAATTCATGAAGAGAAATTCTTTAGTCTCAACATTTATTGTTATCTTTGCAGTGTCATATTGCCAAAATAGGCTTTATTGACGGACATATTTAGAGAAGCGTATTTCGCCATACTCCTCCGTGTGAAACTTGGACACTTTCGCAAAATGGTTTATTGGAGTGTAGTGAGAATATGCCTCTACTTGGCGTGTATTCGTATACAAAGACGAGATACGTACAGGTGGGGCTTATTCTCCTTTTTCCATAAACCAACGGAGTCCAAGCCGTCACACAGAGGGAGAAGGAGCAATAAAGCCTCACTTTTCTTTTTATGCTCCCTAACATCAAATTACGAACAGCACTGTTTGGGCTGAAGGTGCGTCAAATGAAGCAAAATGAAAAAGCATTTTAAGTTGTTGATGTTGGCATTGCTCGCTTTGATGCCATTTGCACTAATCAGTTGCGGAAGTGACGATGATGATGATAATCCTTCTTCATCAAACACAATCCAAATCAATGGTAAGAGTTACGAACTTGACACATATGTTGTTCAAGAGGGAAGTTTCGATGCGGAAGCAGGTAAAGGTGAATTTACTGTAGGGGTATTTAATCAAGTTGGTAACACTAAGGACAGTTGGTTTTATCAATTCTCTTACACGGATTCAACAGAGCCTAAAGTAGGTGATGATTTCTCTAAGAAGTCATTGGAGCTGATGGCACAGGATGAATCCAATGCTTGCTACACTACCCTTACCTACAAGAGCGGTTCGGCAAAGGTTATCTCTATCGACAAGAGCAAAGACGATATGACTATCAAATTCGACAACCTCAAAATGGCAGGTGGAGAATATTCCTACACATTCAACGGAACAGCAACCGTTGATTTCAATTTTGCAAGATAGTTCATAAACAACCAAAACAGTTCAGTGGTCTTTGAATACAAGGACTGCTGAACTTTACCATTAAACTATACAGATTATGAAACAAGTAAAATGTCCCGATTGTGGCGAAGTATATTCAGAAGATATACAGTCATGCCCTAACTGTGGCTGTCCTAATGATAATTGGAAATCGAAGCCGAATCAACAAGGACTAACAGAAAGAGCCACCATATCTGTAGGATGGAAGAAATACCAGGTCGTTTTCATTATCGTATGTATGTTAATAGTGGGTATTTGCTCTTTTTTTATAGGGACTTCCCTAAAATCCAATCCAAAGCAAGCGGTAATGTCTGTTGATACTACCTTAATAAAAAAGGCTATAAAAGATAGTCTTGAAAAAAATCATAGAGCTGTATTACAGAAACAGATAGAAGAAGCGAACATGGAAAGGGAGAGAGAAAAACAAGCAAGGCAGGAAGAGGAGCGCAAACGGATGGGTACAGATATTGATATAACATTAAATGGTTATTTTGATGGATTACGTTTTCATAATATTGAAAGTAACTATGGCGTTTATAAAAGTATATATTATTATGAGCTTGAATCTCAACGCATCACAATCCCTAAAGGAAAGGTATGGGTTTTTAAGGGCTGTGATATAGATGGACACGTAACTGAGGCCATTGTGGGAAAAGACACAGGTGGTGGATATATTTCTGGCACTGATAGATATGATTTACGAAATCATGAGGCTTTCACTATTATGGGTGGTACATCCATTCGGATTTTGTTTGTCGTTTACTCAGAACCACAACAAATTAATACCGTTTGCCATTTTAAAGAAAAGGATATGGAGGATCTTTGAGGAAGAGAGTCTGCTTTTGATAAAATCAATATGGAATTAGAAGCAAAAGAGTATAAGACAATAATATCCACGGAATAGTTTATGTTGAATTGTAAAAATATTAATAAAATTTGAATTTATGGCACTTATAAAATGTAAGAAATGCGGTCATATGATAAGTGACAGAACTAAGTTCTGTCCTCATTGTGGTTGCCCGAAAGAGTTTTCTATAAAAGAGGAGAGTTCCACAACAGAAGATACTCCTATAAGCGAAGAGACTTATGCTAATAACAAAACAGCAACTACTACACAAGATATTGAAGAATATGATATTGAAAAAAATACAGGCAATGGTGTTTTGTTGAGAATTGTTGTCGTAATAACCATTGTTGCACTAATTTTCGCAGCTTTCCTGTTTGGTATCAAACGTTACTATAATGGCAATACATTGAAATCCACAAATGATACGTGTGCTGTTGATACTGATTCCTGTGCTGTTGTTGATTCTTGTTCCAAAGACTCTGCACCTTACGAACAAAGCAGTAAACATGACTTTATTTCTTTTGGCGATTTATTGGAGTCAGAACCATCAAAAGATTGTCATTATGATATTAAAGGGATTATCGAAATTAAAAAGGCATTAAATCAAAAAGGGTTCGAACTTATATCAACAAAGAAACAAAATATGGAAATAGAAGGTGGAGAAATTGTTGAATATATCCATTATTCTTATGCTATAAAAACATCTGATGGAGACATTCTGAACAGGATAGATTTCGATTCTCCCGTCAATGGCATTGGTGTAGACAATATAAAAATTTACTTCGCTGATAGTAAAGACAAAGAAGCTTTTGTCGAACAAATACATAATAGCAATTATGTCGAAAGTGATTATGTTGGTGAGGTAGGATTTGTTTTGGGCGATAAATACAGTATAGAAATTTACTATAACACAATATAGGTCATAATGGAGGCTGCTTCTGGCAGCCTCTTTCCATATAACAATGTTCAATCATTCGGCAGGGAAAATACTATTTAGCTAAAATCCAAACAACCTTTCATTAACCATTCTTAGCACAGTTTTTTCGTCTTTTTCCAACAAACATATTAAATTTGCAGCCGAAAATGTCAAGAGTAGCCTTGTGAACAAGGTGATACCAACCGAGCATAAGAAGCCACGGTGGAGCTACGACATGAAAAGTATAGTAACTTTTAAATAAAATCTTTTATGGCAAGAAAATCAAATCAAGTTTAGAGGCATTTATGTTCACCATCAAACATGGTAAACACTATTCGTATATTATGTAACTAAATATCAACAAGAAAATGAAAACCAAAGAATTAAGACAAGCCTATTACACGGCAACAGTTTCAGAGTTTCAAAAGGATGTTGAACGTGGCCAATACATTGAAAAGATGCTATTGGGTGGAAAGTTCTTATTGGATACGTACAACAGCGAGACAAAATCGTGGGAAGAGAACGCCAAAGTCATCTCTAAATTGTTAAGCGATGCCAATTTGCCAAATCCTGACGACGTGTATGTTTCCTTCGAATATGCAGCACCCGTGGGTGGTCGTGTGGATTGCGTTTTGTTTGGCATAGGTAAGGATGGGAAAAAGAATGTCATCCTGATTGAGCTAAAGCAGTGGGGTAATCAAGTGGAAGTTTTCTCTGCTTATGGAAAACGCTGGGTAAATGTTTTCGTTGGTGGAAGTGACAAGATTGTCGATCACCCATCAGAGCAGGCAGAGAGATACGAGCTTCACTTCCGCAACTTTGTCAACCTCTTCGACCAAGAAGAGTACGAGTTGACAAGCTTGGCTTATTGCTACAACTATGAAAGCAAAGGCAAGGAAGGTTTGTTCGATGATATGTTTGCCGAACTCCGTGAAAAATGTCCACTTTACTCTAAGGATATGACGGCAGAACTGAGCCAGAATCTGTACGATCTGCTCTGCAACGGACAGGGTGAAGGCATTGCGAAGAGCTTGGCGGGCACAGACCTTAAGCCAACTAAGGCCTTGATTGAAGCTGCTGCCAACATGATGATTGATCCAAATGACAACACGTTCGTGTTGCTCGGTGATCAGGACGACGCATACAAGACGTTTTGGAATGTTTTGAAGAAGACTCTTGACAGTAACGACAAGAGCGTCTTCATCGTAAAAGGTGGTCCAGGCACAGGAAAGACGGTCATCGCACTGAAGATTCTTTCTGAGCTTTACAAAGAAGCTATGCAGAACGGCAAGGAGTGTAACGCTTATTATGCAACTCGTTCTACAGCCCTCACCAAGCAACTTTCAGAGGCACTCCATTGCAGTAACGGCAACCGAAAGAAGCATACTGGCGGAGTAGAAGATTTGATACAGAAGACTTACCAATTCCGCCCTGCTTGCTATAAAGAAAGTCAAATAGATGTCCTGCTTGTCGATGAAGCACATCGTGTTCAGGAAAAGTCTAACGACCAAACAGATGGACCGCTTAAGAAAAAGTGTGGAGTGGAATCTGTGTATTGCCCACTCAATCAAGCCCTCTCGCTCATCTACTGCTCTAAGGTGACAGTGTTCTTCATTGATGACCATCAAGCCGTCAAGAATCAAGAGATTGGTTACTCCGAGGCAATCAAGAAAATTGCAGAGAACTATCAAGGTGAGTACATTAAGCAGATTGAAGAATTTAAAGCAGAGTACTCTAATAAGACAAAGCCTAACGCCGAGAAAAAGCTAGAAGCCTATCGCCAAGCTTTGGATGGTGATCTTTCTGATGCAGAAATGGCAAAGATTGAGCGCAATATTGCAACTGAAGAGCGTAATATTGATCGGATAAAAGGCCTCAAGTATCTCACAAAGGATCCTTTGCCAAACGTCAATGTCTATACGCACGAGCTTACGACACAATTCAGATGTGTGGGAGCTGACCGTTTTGTAGCTTGGGTGGACAACGTACTCTATAAAGAAGTACCCAACGAGAAGAAATTCAAACTGGATAAAGAGGATTTCGACTTTAAGATTTTCCAATCCCCTCAGGAACTGGAACAGGAAATCCGCAAGCTCAACGACCAAGAGAAAGAACCTAAGACTACGGCTCGCATTGTGGCAGGCTGGTGTTGGGATTGGTCAAGCAAGGCAGATGAAAATGGTGACCTCAAGAAAGAGATTCAGATAGGCGACTGGAGCATGCCTTGGGAAACGAAGGCTAATCCTTCCAAGGAGTTTAAATCCCAATATGCTCGAAGCGCAGACTTTTGGGCGAAAGATCCGCAGGGCATCAACCAAGTGGGATGCATCTACTCGGCACAGGGATTCGAGTTCGACTATGTTGGTGTTATCCTAGGTCCAGATATCAAGTACGATGCTAAAAAAGATGCCTTGGTTTGCTTGCCGAAGTTGAATAAGGAACGTAACCTCACAGAGAAAGATGAGAATGGCGACCGACTGATTCGCAACATCTACAAGGTGCTGCTGACAAGAGGTCGTAAGGGATGCTATATGTATAGCTGCGACCCAAAAGTATCAAACTATTTCAAACGGTTCATGAACTACTAATATGATGAAATATTCTAAGTTGGAAGAAATGCGCGACAACTTGCTGACATACCTCAAGGAACAGAAGCAGTTTCTGCAAGAGGACATTGACGCAAGCAGCCAGTTGACAGACGATGAGAAGATCGACAACGGTCTTCTCATCGTTGATGCCATTGTGCTCCGTCATGAAGACAACGAATATCTGCTGGGATTCAAAGTCAACTATACAAAGGTGCGACCAGGCGACGAAGTGACTCTAGAGTCATCCGACGGTCAAAAGTTAATTGTCTCAGTCATTGAGAATAAACTAGAGTCAATGACCATCCAATATGATGGCGTACTATCACTCTCCCTCTCTTACCGCATATCAGTCAAAAACGTAGTGATGCTAGACCCACTCATCAATCTACTTGAGGGTATAGCGTCTGGATTACCCGGCGCATATTTCTTGAAACTATTGGCAAATATCGAAGAGCCAGACGAAGAAGGTTTCACGACATTGGATGTTCCAACTTCTGACTCCTGCTACGCCCGCCTCAACCACGAGCAGCAGGAGATTTGTAAAGCGGTACTTCAATGTCCGTCTGTTTATTGTGTTCAAGGACCTCCGGGTACTGGCAAGACCGATGTTCTTGGAGTTTTGGCACGAACGTTTGCCAAAAGGAGAAAAAATGTCGTCGTGATCGCCAAAACTCACCACGCTGTCAACAATGCACTGAACAAGATACGTAAAATGTGTGCCAAAGCCCCCATATCTAAGATTGGATCTAAATTGAAGTCAGATAATGTGGACAAATCTATTTGTATTTATGAGAAATACTCCAAGTATCAAGCCGCCTATAAAAAGCGACCAGCTTACAGAGGACGAAATGCCGATGTTGTGGGCATGACCCTACAGAGTGCCATCATCAACCTAGGCTTATTGAATACTAGCTTCCGCCCGTCAATCATCTTTGTCGATGAAGCGAGCCAACTGACTTTGGCTGAGGCAAGCGTACTAGGTGTGTTTGGTGCTAGCAGCATCGTCTTTTTCGGTGATGACAAGCAGATGCCGCCTATCTTCCACGAAAAGCAACAAAGTGACGAGTTGTCGGTATCCATCTTTTCACACATCATACATCTATACCCCTCCTTCGAAGGCAAACTCCGTGTCACCTATCGCATGAATGAGGATATTACGCAATGTGTCAGCAGCAACTTTTACGAGCCTTTTGGTGAGAAAATCATTGCTTCTGATTTTTCCAAAAATCGCAGTTTGCAAATCCAAGGACCGCACCTCGATCAGCGTATCAAAAAGTTGCTATCCTCAGGCTCATCTATCGAGACAATAGATGTTTCTACCACTCATACCTGGGAAGATTCAAATCCAGAGGAAGCAGACTTCATTGCCAATCTTGTCGAACACGCTCTATCCTTGGGTATAGATGCAAAAGATATTGCGGTCGTAACTCCTTTTAGAAGACAAGTCTTAGCGATAAGAACTTCCCTCCGGTCTAAATTGAATTCAGACATACCTCTCGTTGATACCGTCGAACGACTTCAAGGGCAGGACGTAGATCTAGTCATCCTCAGTTTTAGCGTGACAGACGATGAATTTTATAGACAAAATATGAATTTTCTACTGAATCGAAATCGACTCAACGTGATGATTAGCCGCGCCAAGAAAAAGGTGGTAATTGTAAAATCCGAGATAATCCAATTAGGGGTAGCTATACCGTAGGTCATCGGCAGAGAATATGCCTATCATCGTATTATTTTCTATGGGTAGCTGTTTTGCAAATAGCTGCCCACAACCATTTATTAACAAATATTATCTTAAAATATTCGTCTTTTTCAAAACAATATATTAACTTTGCAGCTGAAAATGTCAAGAGTAGCCTTTTGAGGTGAAGCCAACCGAGCACAAGAAGCCACGGTGGAGCAACGACATGAAAAGTCTAACTTTTAAATAAAATCTTTTATGGTAAAATCAAATCAAGTTTAGAAGCATTTATCTCGATTCATCAACAAAGAAGATGAATCAAAAGGGCGTGTCTTTACAACATGACATAGCAATTCATTTTTAAGCATCAAGAGACTGATTAGATTCAGCACCAACCGATAACAGAAACACGGTGGTAAAAAAGATGCGATTAGTTTAACACTAATAAACTTCTGATTATGAAAGAATTATATTCAATTTTGTGCGATTCAAGTCGCTCAGTCAGCAATCTTATCAATAGCCTTGGACGTGTGGAACGCTATGATGCCACACAGGTCCATTGCATATCATTTTCAAAGGCTTCGGACATTGTTGATGGGATTAATGTTCGTTTTACCAATATGGCGAAAGGCTATCCTTTTCAATTTAGAGGTTTCAAATGGCACGATAGTGAAATGTTGTATCTATGTGGCGAGTTTTCTGAAAATTCCCCACTACATCAAACAATTCAAGAACAAATGCGCAATCAGACAAGTGGATTCGCATCCAAACTTTTTGTAAAGGACAAGTATAAGAACTTTATCCGCCAAGATTTTGCCGATTTCCGTCTACATTGGATGCTGTTTGTTGTTTGGATGAAATGCAAGGGTAATGCTGAGTTTGCCACCTTGCTTTCACAAATACCACAAGATGCTATCATCATAGAGGACACAACCAAGCAACATGGTGACACCAGAGAAGTTTGGGGATGCACCAATACAGAGTTGGCTATAAGAAGAGCTGAGCTTAAAAAGAAAGTTACAAGACAGGCTAAGTCGGACAATCCAAAGATTAGCAAGGCTGCATTGAAGCGTATAGTTAATAGTGAGACTTGCAAAATCAATGGCATTGGAACGTTTGTCGGTCAAAACAACTTAGGCAAGATTCTCATGATTTGCCGTGATTGTCTTATACAAGGCGTAGAACCACCAATAGACTACGCTCTTTTGGAGTCAAAAGACATTCACATCATGGGCAAACGCCTCACGTTCCCAACCAATAACACACCAATGTCTAACTTACATATAGTGGCATGAAAATTAGCAATACAATCAAAATAAAGAGTGGCAAGGAGTTAAAGCTCTATGGCGGCCAAAAGCACTGTAACAAGAATACCATAAGGTATTTTTGTGAACATGCTGATTTCTTTTACGAACATAGAGAGTTCATTTTCGATAACAGCCGTATGTTTTTGATACCTGTATATCAAGACAGAGATTTCATATACACTTTAGGTGGTTTATTGGAATGGTTGGAAAGTATTACACAAGTGGCTACCATATCGGAGGTAATCAAAGATGTTCTTTTTCAAAAAGACAATTCCGACAGGCTAAGTCGCTTAAAGCAACACTGTAGCCGATACAGCAAGGCGGCAGGTGAATACGAACATCTTACGCTCAAAAACGTGCATGATACAATTACATCATTAGTCAAACAAAGAGAGCATAATTTGGCTGAAAAAAGGATATGGAGTCCATATATAGACAACATCGAATTGCTTTATGAGCATCGAAATGAAATTCTTGCTCATAAGGAATGGGCAATGGCTACAATACCATTGAAAGTATATATGGTATGTCAACCTATCTGTATTGGCACGATGTTAAGACTTTGGGCGAATGAAAACGAGTGGCTTACATATCAATGCGAATGTGGGCACAAGGCTTTCATATATAGCTTTGCAGGTAGTCCGTTGAGTGGTACAACATCAATATCCTACAAGTGCATACATTGCCATAAAAACGGCAATGCCCAAGTTGGAAGTTTCCTTAGCCGTGCGCATACTCTTGCCCTTACGCAACAAGAATTATTCAAGGAGGCAGAAGGTGACGAAGCTATTACGTTGACTGAACTTTTAGACAACATAAAAACAATTAATTTAAAGTAATAAATTATGATTGAAAAAGTAAATCCAAGCCATCCGGATAAGGTGGCAGACAGAATCGCAGGTGCATTAGTTGACCTTGCGTACAAGCGAGAAGAAAACCCAAGAATTGCTGTAGAGGTATTATTGGGGCATGGTGTGGCAAACCTCATCATCGAAAGTAGTGTGGCATTCACGCAAACTGAGGTTGAGGCTGTTGTTTTTCGTATCACAGGACAAAAGAACCTCAAAGTGCAGCTCGTAATGGTGCAGCAAGACCCTATACTTGCAAGCAACCAAGACGGCGAAGTTCGCTGTGGCGATAATGGTATCTTTAAGGGTGTTCCGCTAACTGATGAGGAAAAAGAACTTAGTAAGATTGCCCACGACATATACAAGGCATATCCTTCCGATGGCAAGTATGTATTAGGCAATGGTAAGCTGATAATATGTCAGAGCAATGCTAAGACAAAGGAATTGAAGAGCCTCTACCCTACTGCCGTGGTTAATCCACTTGGAGATTGGACAGGTGGAACAGACGTTGACGCAGGTGCTACAAACCGCAAACTTGGCTCTGACATGGCTCAGTCTGTTTCGGGCGGAGGAGTGCAGGGCAAGGACCTAAGCAAAGCAGACGTTTCAGTCAATATCTATGCGTTCCTTAAAGCACAAGAAACAGGTAAACCTGTGGAGTTATTCTGTGCCATTGGTGATACAGAGATTGATGGGAAGCCATATTCTGAGATTGTAGAAATTGCTCGCCAATACATCAAACAAATTGGTGGATTTGAGCGTTTTGCCGAGTGGGGATTGTTCTAAAAAGCAAGCAATATGTACCGTTTTGATATCGATATTAATCCTGTAATCGCAGGCAAAGAGATTCATTTGGAAGGCATTTGTGAAATGCTTTCTTCTGATACTTTCAAAGTTACAATGACAGAACCTTATAAAGGATTGTCTGTTACCAAACACTTTGATGATGCAGAAGAAATGGATATGGATGCAACCTTTTCAAAGGTTGAAAAGGACTTGATCACGCTGTTTGAACAAGAAACGAAGCGCATAGAATCAAAGTAATAAATAGATTCATACGCATTGGAAACTGCCAAGTGTTGAGTGTAAAAATGTACAAGAAAGGGGATTTGTTGACAATCAGTAATTTACGTCAACGAATCCCCTAACTTATTGAATTTAAATTAATTCATCTTTATTTGAGTGGCAGTTTATCGGCATTCCGAATACTCCCACGCAAGCCACGGTAGATATCATCTGCATCCTAGAGAATACGTACCTTCTCTAGAATAGTAAGCGGCTCTGCATTTATACAATTGTAGTCTTCTCATTTGTTCATACCTTTGCACCATAATCCGTCGGAACGACTAACGGTAAGGGCGAACCGGTCACAAATTGTGACCGGTTACAAGATAATGAGGTTATAGTAAGATGATTGATCTGGTCGCAAATTTCGACTGGTTTAACAGCTTGAAGCTCGTTACGGCTCGTTCATATACATACACAGAACTTATATCCAACAACTCATCGCCCACCAGCTGATTTCCACTTGCACAACAGGTGTTGGGCGAGCGCATATCAGCTGTTATGCAAGCGCACAACAGCTGTTGTGCGGCTGAAGATATAGGCTTCTCCGGCTTATAACATTAATTCTTCCGGCAACAAGTAAAGGTTACTCCGAAGACTATTTACGTAAAAACGATGCAACAACGATAGTACTTACAAGCAACAGCGATAGTACTTACAAGGCGCAAAGACGTTACTGAGAGATCGCCATGATAGTACTGCCGATGCGTAAAGCGGCTTGTAGCGTTTATTGCCTCACTATGGCACAACATTGCCCCTTACCAGGGCAATAATCTGCCATTGCCAGGCACCAAACGATACGTCGGGAGTTTTTTTTATAAAAGCACCACTCTTCTTTTTACTCTTCACTCTTCACCAAATCGGCTGAAACCCCGATAAACACTGGGGTTGCGAGAGGTGAAGAGTGACGCTCCACTCTTCACCACTCTTCACCACTGTTCACATTCGGATTGCGCACGGAATTGAATCGGAAGCTCGCCCTGTTCGGCCGGGGGCTGAAACCACTTTTTTTACGTCCCACAGATTTTTACAGATTTTCCGAAAGCGGCTCCGGGTGAAGAGTGGGTGAAGAGTGGCGCAAGTTCTTCACCCGTGCAAGTTTCTAAGTTACAGATATTTATGTCCTTCCGGTGAAGAGTGAAGAGTGTTTTTGAAAGTGGCTTACTATTCCGGCGGATTGCAAATCAGCCAGAACGCCTGGTGGGGAGGCATGGGTGAACATCGAAGGTGTTGATGCGAACAAAGTTTATGCTATAGCCTGTTGATTTTATACAAGAAAGGGGATTTGTTGACAATCAAGCTGTTACGTCAACGAATCCCCTAACTTATTGAGCTTAAATTAATTCATCTTTATTTGAGTGGCTGTTTATCGGTATTCCGACTATTCCCACTCGATTGTCGAAGGTGGTTTTGAAGAGATGTCATAACATACACGGTTTACACCCTTCA
>ERZ780198.1824-NODE-1824-length-18110-cov-11.417004_pt1 | contig 18110 bp, 16 predicted proteins | sample MGYA00510979_ERZ780198 | MGnify/ENA primary metagenome ERZ780198 (study PRJEB29588, sample SAMEA2158039) | human gut metagenome | biome: human gut; feature: human-associated habitat; material: faeces | place: Denmark | collected 2008/2010 ...
CCGGAAATCTCCCTGTTCGTCAAGTTTGTATAAACGCAGGCATTGCTTGCCAAGTTTCTACCAAATTTGGTATAACAACAAATTTCCGCATATAAACCTTTGCTGGTCAAAATTCCTGTTTTATGATATACTATAATAAATATTTCCTCAGGAGGCCCCACGATGTCCGTATGTTCCCACTCATCCATTTCCATCGCCATCTGCGATGATGAACCAAATGATTTAACTGAAATAGAATCCATAACAAAAGAACTGTTGGCAGCAGAGAAAATCTCCTGCGGTATCTCCAAATTCAGGGATGCTGCGTCTTTGCTGTCTGTGGTTGAGGGTGGAGCAGCCTTTGACATTCTGCTTTTGGATGTGATGATGGAACATCTGGATGGGATGGAACTTGCCGCTGCTCTTCGGAAGAAAGGGAACGATGCGGCAATCATTTTTATCTCCATCAATCGGGATATGGCTCTTTTGGGATATGAGGTGTCGGCAGTCCGTTATCTGGCAAAGCCTATCCAGCGAGAAAAGCTGCAAGAGGCGCTGCTGTACTGCTATAACAAGCAGTTGATGCAAAAAGAAATCCTGCTGCCGACCCCGGAAGGACAGCGCAGGATTTTGGTGCCGGATGTGATTTACATAGAACCCTGGGAGCGCGGGACACGTCTGATCCTGCCCAGTGAGGAATGTAAGTCTAATGTGAAAATATCCAAATTGGAACAAATGCTCCCAAAAGACAAGTTTGTGTTTTGCCACCGGACGCTGCTGGTCAATCTGGCGTTTGTCCAGTCCATCCGGTATTGTGAACTGACCCTCAAAACGGGACAAATCCTGCCTGTCAGTAAATACCGGCAGGCAGAACTAAAGGAGAGTTTTCTGCGCTATCTGCGGGGCTGATCGAGTAGGATGGCAATGGTAACGCGATAAGAGCCGGACAGCCGTTCCGCCTCCATCAAATCCCCATGTCGTTTGACAATTTGCTCTATGATTTTTAATCCCAGACCGTGCTGCGGCACGGTCTTTTTTTTTACCCTTTTTTCCACAGCATCCGCTGTATCTGCGTTTTCACAGACGAATACAAAGAAGCCGTCCTTTTGGTGCAAATCCAGACGGAGGAACGGTTTTTCCGAAAGGCTGGCAGCGCGGATGGCATTGTCCAGCAGGTTCATCATCAGGGCGCACAGTTCCGCATCAGTCAGCGGCAGAGATTCCGGCGCGTCTGCTTGGAGAATTTCTACTGCAATCCCTTTTTCGGCGGCTTCTCCCAGCTTCGCGTTGAGCAGAATATCCAGTGTCCGGTTCCGGCTCTGCACCACCGGAGAAACATCCTGCTGCTGTCCAATGAGTTCGTCCAGATAGGTAGCGGTCGCTTTGTCCGAGGTGCTTTGCCGCAGGAAGGTCAGATGCTTTGCTATGTCGTGGTGGAGCATCATCACTTCCTCCTGATGGCGGCGCAGATTCTCAAACCCGGACTGCGCCAGTTCATACCGCTGCGATAGCAGCCTGCTTTCGGTACGGCGGGCGATCTCTCCCGCAACCAACTCCAGCAGGGCGGACAAAATCGCGGCGGGCATTGTGAGCGCCATCAGCTTCCAGAGGAAGTACCCCTGCGCCCCAAAAGAAAGCTGCTGCCCCACCTCCTGCCGCAAGGAAAGAACCGCCAGCATCCAGACCAGAAAAACAGCCAGGCCCAGTGCTGCCAGCGGACAGAAAAAGCGGGAAAAAGAACGGTGCTTTTTCCACTCCCAGACCATACAGCCCAAGCTGCAAATCAGCCCGACCAGTCCCAGCCATTCAGGGATACTTGCCCATAGAAAACCTACCTGTTGATTGACGTTTGGAACGGCAGAAATCAGTACAGCGACTCCTTGCAGACTGGTCAGAACTCCGCAAACCATGCGCCGTTTCCCAGACACTCGGCTTGCCAGAAACAGGAGCAGGACTGTAAGGGAGAGCAGCCGGGAAAGGCTGGCAATATCGACCGGCAAGACCCCAAAGTAGGCATAGGTAAAGCTGGACATGGCAATCTGCCAGGTACTCCATAAAAAGACAGTCAGGGATAGAAAAGGCAGGCTCCAGTCTGCCTTACCTGAGAAAAGCTGCCACAAAAAGGCGGTCAGCAGGAGAACGCCTGCCCCGAAACAGAGGGCGGCGGGAATGGCGGTTTGGAAACTCTCGGAGATCAGCCCACTTTCATAGGAGTATCCGCAGTAGAGCTGAATCGAACAAGGCCAGACGGTAGGGTCTGCTTCCGGCTCCTGCTTTTCCCCCAAGCCGGTGGACTGGGCGATGGTCAGGGTCTTGCCCACATAGTCCAGCGGGAGGAAAAGTACAATCGGCTCGGTTCTGTCCCAATCCAGCATTGGGAGACGCAGATAGCCGATGCGGTTGTCCTGTTCCGGGCAGTCGATGTAAACCAGCTCGCCGTCCAGAAACACCGCTACGCTGCGGTTGGCTGTGTCCAGCCGCAAGGTAGGGCTGTCCAGAATTTCGGTTAGCGCACGGGAATAGTAAAAGGTCTGCCCCGCTTCTTGCAGTCCGGTGAAGCCGCCCATTCCATCTGCGGTCAGCGGAACAGTCTGTTCTCCCTCCTGAGTAAAAACCGACCAGCCTTTCTGGTCGTATTTCCAACCCTCCAGGATAGATTCCCCTTCCCAGTCTAAAGATAAGTCATAAGAAGCGTCCTCCGTTGGGACAGTATAGGTAAACAGCACGCGGCCAAAAAACAGGCAGAGCGAAAGACAAAGTGCCAGAGCGAACATACAAAACAGGCTGCGTGGTATGGTTTTCTTCAATCATTTCACCTCATAAATATGGATTCTTTTTTATAAGCGTACCCTGAAAGAGAACGGATGTCAATCTGTTTTACCGTCCATTCGCGCAGGAATACGTCCACTCGTGCAAACCCTATTGAATTGAGGAAGGTTTCTTTCTATGATGATAATAAAGGAAATATAAAATTCCGCAGGAGAGGGTTTGGCAAGTAATGTTTTCAGGGAATAAACTCGTGACAGACAGATAGATAGACAGACAGACAGAGATAAATCTGCCTGTTTTTGTGTTGTCCAAATATCACCATAATCAAGGAAGCAGTTGTCCATTCCGACCGGATGGATAACCGATTCCTTTTTGTGTGTAAAAAAGTTTTAGCGAAAGGAGAGGGTAGAATTGCCGGATATTTCAGTAGTACGTACAGAAAAAAAGTACAGTATATCACCGTATCAGCAGAACATATTGTTGTATCGATTAGAGCCAATTATGTGTGCCGATCAGCACAGCAGTATGGGCGGATATATGGTGCGTTCCTTATATTTTGACAGCATATATGACAATGATTATTTTGACAAAATCAGAGGATTAGAGATTCGAAAGAAAGTGCGGCTTCGTATATATTCACCTGAACAAAAGACTGTGAAATTGGAGCTAAAGCAAAAGCAAGGCAGCGCTCAGAAAAAAATCAGCCTTTCCATTACAAAAGAATTGGCAAAAGAAATGATAGACGGGCATTACGCTGGTCTGTTAGAACTCAACTCTGATTTAGCATTGACATTTTATCAGATATTAGAAACAGGTCTGTATCGTCCAAAATGTATTGTTGAGTATCGCAGAATCGCCTTTGTAGAGGAAAGCAATGATACACGGATTACGATGGATTCAGAAATTGGAATGAGTCCTTTTTGTGATTGTTTTTTTGATAAACAGTTAAATTTAATTCCTGTAAGAAAAGAACCGGTATTAGAGGTGAAATATAACGGATTCTTATTGAGCAATATCAAGCGGGTTTTAGACTTTGCGGATTCCACAGAACTGGCCATCAGCAAATATGCCATGTCCCGGCAGGTTCTTGGGATGTAAAAAAATAGAATCGTCAATTTACGGAGGTATAGAACGTGAAAGAGTTTATTATGCAGTATTCCCAGGAAGTGGTTCAGGAGCTTACGGTAGAGCAGATCGTGCTGAACATGGTGGTGGCCCTGGTGTTGGGGCTGGTGATTTACTTATCCTACCGGTTTTCCCACTCCGGCGCTGTATATAGTGCAAGATTTAATGTATCCCTGCTAATGATGACATTGATCACTACGATGATTATGAATGTGATTGGCAATAATATTGCATTGTCTCTTGGTATGGTGGGCGCACTTTCTATTGTAAGATTCCGTACCGCCATTAAAGACACCCGGGATACGGCCTATATTTTTTGGTGCATTGCGGTGGGCATCTGCTGCGGCGTTTCCTACTATGCCCTGGCGGCCATCAGCACAGGCATGATTTTCCTGGTCATGCTGGTGATGGGAAGCATCAAGTCCAATGACAGATACCTGCTGATCATCCACGCAAACCGGGAGGACTGCGCCAAAGAAATCGAAACCACCATTTTGCAGCAGTATAAGGGCCAGGCCGTTTTGCGGGTGGCAAACCGTACAACGGGCCAATTGGAGTACATCTATGAGTTGACCTCCCGGATGCTCAAGGGAAAAGAGCAAGGGGCCACAGACCCTGTGGAGCTTTTAAGGGGCATTGAGGGGGTATACCGGGTGAATCTGGTGTGTCAGAACGAGGAGATGAGCAGATGATGAAGCTGTCCTTCCGGATAACAGGTAGTTGTATTGCGGTGGGATTACTGTTGGGAGGCATTCTTTGGGGATGGTATAACGATAAAAATACATATCATTTTCCAAAAGTGACGTCATCTGTGAATGTGGAAACGACTGACTTAAGTGAAAAGGCTATCGTTGCGGACGAAACACTTGTTATTGATAGGGAAATCCGTGGAAGGACAAATTTCCGTGGAAAGAGGATATGGATAGATGAATCGTTTGTCAGCAATTTGCCGCTGGTCGTGATTAATACAGATGGCGGAGAAAGACCTCCAGCCCATATAATATGGGACAATGTGGAAAAGCAGTATGTGCCTAATGAAAATGCTGATATTTATCTCGATGGGAAAATTTCCATATATAACAGTACAGACGGAACAAACTGTTTGGATGATACTCCCACGATGGAATCGGCAATCCGGCTGAGACGCAGGGGAAATTCTTCTGTTCATTACGACAAGCCTCAATTCCTTATTAAGCTTGTGGATAAGGAGGGGAAACCGAATCGGCAAAATCTGCTACAGATGGGAGCGGATAACGAATGGGTGTTGAATGTCTCTTTTATCGACAAATCCCTTTTACGCAATTACCTGGCATACGCTACAGCAAGAGAAGTCATGCCCTATGTGCAGGACTGCCGATTTTGTGAGGTCGTTTGGTATGATGGTCAAAACTACCAATATGAAGGCGTTTATTTACTGATGGAAAAAATAAAGGTGGGAAAGAATCGGGTTGATTTACCTCGCTTTGTAGAAAATAGTAAAAATCTTCCTTTTTTGCTTCGGCGGGATCGATGGGAACCTGACCGGCTGCTTTTGAATAATTACGCACGGAGGGAAAATCTGTTGGAAGGAGTCCTGCGTGTGGAATGGCCGGACGAAAAAAAGCTATCGCAACAGTCCATCCAGAGGATTACCAATCAAATTGATGAGTTTGAGAAAGCACTGTTCGCTGAAGATTATGAAGAATTTCTACGATACCGCGATATGATAGATATTGATTCTTTTGTGGATTATCTGATTTTGAATGAGTTTTTTATCAATTATGATGCCGGATTTCATTCCACATATATGTATTCTAGCTATGATGGGAAACTGACCATGGGACCGGTTTGGGATTATGATGGCTCAATGGATAATTATCATAAGAATAGCGCAAAGTTAGATACCTCTGCATTTTTCAAGGCACCCTGGTTTGAACAGATATTACGGGATCCGAAATTTACAGAGCGTGTGATGGAGCGTTATCAGGAGCTGCGAAAAAGTATTTTATCGGATGAATCCATTGGGACGTTCCTGGATGAGATGACTGCATATTTGGGTGCCGCAGTTGATCGAGATTGGGCAAGGTGGGGTTATTTTTATAAGGACGGTGATTATTTAACCCCGGAATATCCAGGACAGCCTAATCGAAATACAAAAAGCCATGCCGAAGAAGTTGAAAAGCTCAAAAGCATTCTTTCAGAACACGGGAAATGGCTGGATGAACATATGGATACGTTATATCAATGTGTCGATCCCGCTGCGGCTCTTTATCAAGATTTAGAAACGGATCGAAAAGATTATCGTTCTGCGCTTGCAGTTGTGTTTGTTGCTGTTTTCCTGATTTCTGTGAAGTTGGTATTGAAACATGAAAGCGAATAAAGGAGGCATTTAAATGAAGCGTAAAAAACTATGGCTTTGGCTCATGACAGTCACATCGGTTATTTATATTCTGTGGAGGTTGTTTTTCACCCTTCCGCTTCATGCCGGGATCGTATCGCTGATTGCCGGTATTGCGTTGTTTGTGGCGGAGTTCATCAGCATGTTGGAAGCGGTGATCCACTATATCTGCATGAGCAAAGACAAGGCCCCGGAGTTTCCGGTAATTCCGGAGTCGGATTATCCCCATGTAGACGTATTGATCGCAACCCACAGCGAAGAACCGGAGCTGCTGTTTAAGACCATCAACGGCTGCAAGCATATGGAGTATCCGGACCCCTCCAAAGTACACATCTATCTTTGTGACGACAACGACCGGCCGGAAATGGCGAAACTGGCCCAGAAAATGGGCGTGGGGTATTTTGGCCTTTCAGGAAACAAGCTTGCAAAGGCCGGAAACCTCAATAACGCCCTATCCAAAACGGATTCCCCCCTGGTCGTGACCTTTGACTCGGACATGATCCCCAGAAGCAGTTTCTTGATGAAAACCGTTCCTTACTTCTTCCTGCCGGAAATGATTTTGGAGGATGGCGTTTGGAGAAAGCGGACAGAGGAAGAACTGGATCCGGATTATAAAATCGGTTTCGTGCAGACCCCTCAGAGTTTTTACAACCCGGATTTGTTCCAGTTTAATTTCTTTGCGGAGAGCAATATTCCCAACGAACAGGACTACTTCTTCAAAGAGGTCAACGTGGGACGAAACAGCAGCAACTCCGCCATCTATGCCGGTTCCAATACCCTTATTTCCCGCCGTGCGTTGGAAGAAGTGGGGGGCATCCGCACCAAAACCATTACCGAGGACTTTGCCACCGGCATTGACATCCAGGCCAAAGGATACACCTGTTTTGCCATTGACGAGGTTCCGGCCTCCGGCCTTGCCCCGGATGATTTTCCCAATCTGCTGAAACAGCGGCAGCGTTGGGGCCGTGGCTGTGTCCAGACCATACGAAGCAGCCGCTTCCTCTTTGGGAAATTGCCTTTCCTGTCCAAATTGAGCTATCTTTCCTGTTTGCTCTACTGGTGGACGTTCCTGCGGCGAATCATCTATATTCTCTCTCCCATCCTGTTTACCGTGTTTGGGGTGCTGGTGGTACGGACGGAGCTTTGGGGCATTCTGCTGATCTGGCTGCCCTCCTATCTGATTTATAACCACTCCCTGCGCCTGTTGTCCGGCAAGGTGCGGGATCAGAAATGGAGCAATATTGTAGATACGATTTTGTGTCCTTACATGATCCTCCCCATTCTGGCGGAAACCTTTGGCATCCGCATGAGAACCTTTGCCGTTACAAGCAAAGAAAAAACAGGCACCAGAAGCGCAAAAATCATCTATGCCATTCCCCACCTGATTTTGCTGGCAGCGTCCATTGTGGGCATTTATTTCAGCATTGAGCGGATGATGCTCTACAAGAGCATTCTGGGGCTGGTGGTTCTGTTCTGGCTGTGTATGAATACATACTTCCTGACCATGGCCGTGTTTTTCCTCCTTGGAAGAATCAACTACAGAAGCTCCGAGCGGTTCCGGGCGGAGATCCCCGTCACTTTTTCTGTGGGTACACGGCGTGTCCATGGCACCACCGACGATATTTCCGAAAACGGGTTGTCCTTTATCACAGATTTTCCGGAATTTCTCCATGGGGTTGTTGACTTTGAGCTACAGGATGAAAAGTGGAATGCGACAGTGTCGGGTGAAATCGTTCATGTGGGAAAGATCGGGGATAAATGGAGATACAGTGTAAAGCTGGTTGATTTACCTTTTGAAGAAAAGCAAAACTACGATCAGATCGTATTTGACCGTCTGCCTACATTGGCAACAGAGATTAAAACCGGTGCAGTAAAGGATTTGTTGGTATTTTTTAAGAGAAAAACCGCATCTTCGATATTATCTCAAAGAAAATTGCCGAGAATAGTGTTGAATACTTCCATGCGGACAGACAACGGAAGTGTTGTCCATGTTTTGGATTATAGTTATCAGTATATGCTGCTTACCGGAGCTGTCCCGGATTCAGAGTTTGATCTGTACATGGGAAGAACTGCTTTGCATTTGAAAAAAATACAATCTTCCATTGGCGGTAAAGATAATCTGTTTGAAATTGAAAACTGGGAAAATATATCGGATTCCCTGGAGCTTCATGAAGCATTGTTGGAATTGATTCAAGGAAAACAGATGGAGGAAAAAGAGTTAGTGAATGTATAAGAAAAGCGCAATCAGATTGTTTGCAGGGGTTGCGGCAGCAGTATTTGCCGCCGCAACCTTTCTGTTATTATTTATGCTACATGAGCAAAAACAAATAAATGAAACCCTATCCGATGCACAGCATACTCTTCAGATGCAAAATCAGGAGCTTCAGCAAGAAATAAACGATTTGCTTACGAAAAAAGGTGAAATAGAGGAACATGGACAGCTATCCATAAAAGGAACACAATTAGTAGATCAAAATGGAAATCCTCTTATGTTGCGAGGGGTGAGCAGCCACGGTATTGCATGGTATACAGAATATACGAACTATTCTGCTTTAAAAACTCTAAAAGATTATGGCGCAAATGTATTTCGGATTGCTATGTATGTGGAACAGAATGATGGCTATTTGGAAGAACCAGAATTAAACAAAAACCTCCTGTTCTCTGCAATCGAAAATTCCTTGGCAGCAGACTTGTACACCATTGTTGATTGGCATGTGCTTCGGGATGAAAATCCGAATCGTAATATCGAGGAAGCGATGGATGTACTGGAAGAAGTAGCACAGCGATACAGGGTGCAAAGTTCTACTCATTAGTGTTTGAAAGAGCGTCTGGTGCATATAACAATTTAGTTCACCGCACCGGTGAGCCTATTCGTCTGCACGCAAGCTGTAGTGTGTCTGCATTCTCAAGTCTATTCTAATATATACTCTAAGGGCATCGGTTTCATTTCCCTTTGGTGCCTTGGAGCGTAGCGGAAAGGAGTGTTCATGATGATGATAAGTATGTTGGAAGGAGAGATTAACCTGCAGGCGGTGGTTATCGCCAATGTACTGGGTTTCGGGCTGATGCTGATCGTTATGCTCAACAAAAGGTACAGGCGCAAGATCATCACCCTGGATGACAAACTCTATAACTGGATGTGCTATCTGTGCATGGTGCTGTGCTTGGTGGAGATAGCCACCTTCTGGGTGGACGGTAAAGGCTTTTCCGGTGCCCGGCAGCTGAATGTGGGAGGGAATGCGCTGCTGTATCTGCTCAGTGCCCTGTTTGCCTACCTGTGGTGTTTCTATTTGGATTATAAGTGTTTTTCCGACCTGCATCGGCTGCGGCGGTGGTATGGTCTGCCTGCCATACCAGCAGTAGGGGTGCTGCTGGTATGCGTGGCTAACCTGTTTGTCCCTATCATGTTCTGGGTGGGGGAGGACAACCAGTTTTACCGTACCAACTGGGTGGTGGTCTGCTACCTGGTGACCTTTGGCTATCTTGCCGCAGGCGCCCTGCTGGTCTTCTGGCACCGCAGGAAGGAAAACAAGTATCTGTTTATGCCGGTGATGACCTTTATAATCCCGGTGTATCTGGGTTGCTTGGCGCAGCTGCTGTGCTACGGCATTGCCACCATCTGGGTATCGGTGGCCTTAGGCCTGACAGTGCTGTACATCAACCTGCAAAAGGAGCAGGTATATCTGGACCCGCTGACTGCCCTGTATAACCGCAACTATCTGATGCACTACCTGCAGGCACTGTCTCAGCGCAGAAGGAAGGGCGGCAGGATTCTGGGGCTGCTACTGGATGTGAACGACTTCAAGCAGATCAATGATACTTACGGTCATCTGTGCGGCGATGAAGTGCTGCAGCAGATGGCGAGGATTCTGCAGCTGGCCCTGGAGGTTCCCGGTGCTGTGATCCGCTACGGCGGAGATGAATTTGTGGTCATCTGGGAGGAAAGTCCCCAGGAGAGCGGGCAGCAGCTGCAGGAGAAGATCCACCGGTATCTGGCTGTCTGCAATGCCTCCGGAAAAAGTCCCTGTCCCATTTCCGTGTCCATCGGCATGGGCGAATTCGACCTGGAGAATGTGGACGCGTTCTTCCATGATATGGACAAGCGGATGTACAGCCAAAAGCAAGACTACTACCAGAAGCTGGGTAGGGATCGGCGTCGGGCCAGGGATGCGACTATCCAGAGAAAAGGAGAAGGAGAACATCATGAAATACAGCCACAGATCACCCATTAATCTTGTGCAGACACTATGGAGTTGCATTTGCCGCTGCGGAAATTACATTGAGGTTGGACAAACCCGTTTGCAGGCAGGAAAAACGATCAGCTGCGGTTGCGTCAGCAGAGTGGACTATGAAAGCTCGCTGTCGGAAGACGCTTCGGATGGTTACGGTAAAAAAGAAAATAAAAGAAGATCACAGAGAGATATCTCTGGAATGCGCTCTGGCAAGGTAATGGCAATCGCACCGACCGATGCGCAGCGGCGCGGCGTATATCTATGGAAATGCCGTTGTGACTGTGGGACAGAGTTTCTCGTAGAGCCATATAAAATTATCAATCAGAAGGTGCAAAGCTGCGGATGCAGCCGAAAAGGTCATAACATGAAAGACCTTTCCGGACAGCGCTTCGGGAAACTCACGGTGCTTCACAGATTAGATGAGAAAATTGGCTCATCCTACGCATGGCTTTGTCAATGCGACTGCAGGAACATGCTGAAGGTCAGCACAAATGCCCTTCTCTCTACACCGGGCACAAGAAGCTGCGGCTGTGGCCGACGTGAAGCGGTTTTGAATACGATCAGCAAGTGCGGCTCGGTCGTCGATCACTGCCACTTCATAGATGGAACCTGCATTGAAAAGATTCTTCCCCAAAAGCCGCAGAGAAACAATACCAGCGGATATACCGGGGGTTCAGGTGCGCGGAAAACGCTATATTGCGGTTATTACGTTCAAGCGGCAGGTGCATTATCTGGGCAGCTACGCCAAGATCGAGGATGCAGCCCAAGTGCGGAAACTGGCGGAAGATCACCTCTTTGGGTCATTTCTCGATTGGTATTATGCAGAATACCCGGATGTAAAGCGAAGTCTGCAAAATTACAAATCCGGAAGTGGACTCTGCGAGGATGCTGAAAAGTAGCCCGTATGCAACAAACTAAAATGGGCGGTGGTAACTGTAAAACAAAATATGACAGGCGAACCGAACCTAAAATTAAACGAATGCGAGAAAGCCATTTACTACGGCAATTTCATACAGAGCATTGTAAACTTCCTGCTGATTGCGCTTGTAATCTTTACGGTTGTGAAAGCAATCAACAGCTTCCATCGAAAGAATGACAAACCCATTGAAGAACCGGCTCCGGAAGAACCCTCCGAAGAAGTTCTGCTTCTGAGGGAGATTCGGGATATGTTGGCTAAAGACCATAAGTAATCCGATATATGTGATGTATAAAGAAAACAGTAGAGATTAAAGTCTCTGCTGTTTTCGTGGTTTATAACGCCAATATGCGTGAGACTTGAAGGAAATCTTTTGTTATTCACTGTTGCTCCGTAGACTACGGAAATGGATTATTAAATTCACCTGCCTCCATAGGTACAATAATAGTGCCGCAAAAGTGAGGAGGTGCAGTATGGTGTTAGACTATAAGGCCATTGGCAAGCGCGTCAAAGTCGCCAGAATCAAAGCAAACATGAAGCAGGAGCAGCTAGCAGAAATCATCAGCGTTTCTCCTACCCATCTGAGCAATATCGAAACAGGAACAACCCGTGTCAGTCTTCAAACGATTGTGCGTCTTGCAAATGCACTTTCAGTATCGGCAGATGACCTGTTATGTGATAATGTGGTCAAGGCGAAAGTCCAATTTGAAAAAGACATCGCCGGCATAATAGAGGATTGCGATGCTTATGAAATCCGTGTGATCGCAGACATAGCGAAATCTGTTAAGGATACCTTGCGCAGGGATGCATATCTGAGGAAAAATGATACATGAACTGTGATAGCATTATGTGCTGCACAGTTCTGAAGGACTGCTCGGTTATTATGAAATAACCGGGCATTTTTCTCTTAAGAGAGGAGCAGCAATTATGAGCAACAATATGAAGAACCCTCGGAATGAAGCGGTTCAGGCAATTGACTTTCAAGCTGCGCTCCAACACATAGAGGAGCAACTTCGTGACTCTGAAGACTCGGAGACAATTATTAACAGACTGCTGAAAGGCGCAGCGGAATTTTATGGTGCAAACAGGGCATCCGTTGTTGAAGCGGACTGGGCGCTGAACATCGGTTTGCTCACTTATGAGTGGTGTGCAGACGGCGTTGAACCGCAAAAAGAAATGCTCCAACACATGGCTGTAGAGGGCTTCCCAAGATGGCATGATTCGCTTTCCTTAAATCAACCAATCATAATTACAGATGTTGATGCATTGAAAGATGTTCATCCAGACGAGTATCAGTTTTTTTCGCAGTACGGAGTAACATCCGTATTGGCGGCTCCGTTCTCCAAACGCCTCAATCAGGGTTATATCGCCGTGGACGACCCAACGCAGTTTCGGAACGACCCGACCTTTCTGTTTATCATTTCGTATGCTATCGTTTTGGAACTGAATGAGCTGAAAATGCAGCAGACCATTGCTGCGGCTCAGCGCGTCTCAAGGTACGGCGAAAAAGATGTTTACATCAACTGCTTTGGCAGTTTGGAAATCAAAAGCGCCCATGGCACATTGACCGCTGAGGATCTGTCATCAGAACTATGCATCACTTTACTTGCCTTGCTGATTATTGATCGGAAGACCCCTGTTTCGACTGACCGCGTTGTAGATGCGCTCTGGCCAAATGGTGTAACGGGAAACAAGTATCGGGCGGTAAGTAACATTCTGTACCGGCTTCGCAGAACTCTCAGCATTATCGGTTTGGAAGAGTTTATCGTCAGCAAAAATGGTGCGTTCAGCATCAATCCGGATTATCGTGTGTACACTGATTTTGAACGCTTTGCGGACAACTGCGCCAAGTTGGAGGCAGAGCAAAATCCGCAGAAGCAGCGCACTCTGTATCACGCAGCAGTCAAGCTCTATCGGGGAGAACTCTTTGAAAAGATATATCATCAGCATTGGCTGATGCCAACGGCGGTTTTCTACCATAGCATGTATATCCAGATGGTCAAATGTTTCATTCAGCACAAAATTGACCAGCATGACTATCTCACGGCTTATCGTACTTCCATAGACGTTCTGAACTTCGCGCCATATGACAGTGATCTCAATACGGCTATGGTTATCAGTATGTTTTATCAAAGCGGAGCTGAGCTTGCAAAACAGTTTCTTAAAACAGCGCAGGAATATATGAGCAAGGAACAGATTGCCTCTGTCCGTTCGCTTTGGGAAAAACAGCGGTAAGGCTAGCGTGAGACCGTTGTGAGACTTCTATGAGGATATTTCTGAGATTTATTTGAGGATTGAAATGAGGCTAAAAGAAGAGAAAAATAAGACATTTTTTAGGGCGTAGATTAGGACAAGGCTGAGACCACCCATCGAGTAAAATCAATTACCGGTAGGAAGTATCGGAATTGAGACTGATGGGTGGTTTTTATGTACGGCTTCGGCACATCATCTCCTGCCTTATGGAGTCGCCGCTGCATCTCGTGGGGGTGCGTTCTCTGCGTCCCGCCATCTTTGCGGCCTCTTCCGGCTGCGCCGCCCAACCACAGCTTCAAATCGCTCCATTCTGCCCGCAGCAATCTTGCTGCGGGCTTTTCTGCGCCTTTAGGGCTTCATTGCCGTTCTCCACCTCCGTGTGTTTGAAATTTCCACATTTCAAATTCACGGAGGTTTTTTATGTATTACAACACGAAGGCCAGCGGAGCGCGGATTCGTGAGCTTCGCATCGCAAAGAACTTCACGCAGGATGATCTGGCAGAACACATGAATGTTTCCCGTAGTTTTATCAGCCTCATTGAGTCAGGGAAGAAAGGCTGCTCAGTTGATGTACTGATCGTGCTCTCAGCCCTGTTTGGTGTATCCATCGACTACCTTGTTCTCGGTACTATTACATATACTGCGCCGGATTCTACTGCACTGAAAGCAGATATTCAGGAATTGATTGGGCAACTGGAGAAATTCAGGGAGCGGCTGTAACTGACGTTACTAATGGTAACGCGGATGTTACCAACGTTATATTCAAAACCGGCGCACGGTCTTCTAAAATAAAATCACAGCGAAAGCTGACTGTTCCTTGAAAATTCCATAATCATTCATCAGGTACATTCCTGTATATGTGCGAGAGCACAAGCCAGCACAGCGGTGCGCCACGACCTTCACGAGTGCGGACAACATCCAATCAACGCAGCTTTCGTGAACGAGCGATAAAACCGGCTGTAAAAATCGGGCGGTTCCCGATCCGGCCATGACCGTATGCAGGGCTAACGATACTTCTGTCCAGCCACAGCTTCTTCACGCAATGGGGGCAGCTCGGAGCGATCCTCGGAGGGGTTCAAATCCCATGGAGCGGCACAACCGGCCGCCGCCTGATGATTTCCCACGGCTCTGGGGTGTCGAGGACAAATTAGGGCTGTACATACCAAAACAGAAAGGAGTCCTTGCCATTGAAGGAGAACTGGACATATCGCCGCGGCGATATCTATCTGGCAGACTTAAATCCTTATATCGGCTCAGAACAGGGCGGCACGCGCCCTGTTCTTCTGCTGCAAAACAACACCGGCAACTTTTATTGCCCGACCCTCATTGTAGCCCCTCTGACAGCCCGCAGAGGCAAGAAACCGCATCAGCCTACACACTATCTGCTTTCCTCCGTGAAGGGCATGGACGGCGCTTCCGTTGTTCTTCTGGAGCAGATCAAAACCATCGACAAACGCCGCGTGGTGCGCTATATCGGACGTGTCAGCCGCGAACAGATGGATGGCGTCAACGAAGCCATTCAAATCAGCCTGGGACTTTATATACCCGAAGAAATGGAGGCTCCGTAATGAAGTCCATGCTGCCGGTTATCCCGGATTCATACATTCCTTTATCCAGTCATAACCATGAAATAACCCAAGCAAGGAGGTATGGCATGGACACATATACGGCATCCGATATGGATATTCGCGCCGTTGACCCTGCGGCGCTGGTGGATATCCGCGATGTAAAGGTCAACACAGCTCTTCCCAAGCGGGAGCGTATTCTGGATTTCATTCGCCAAATCGGCAATCCCTACTGCTACCGGCACGGAAAATATGTGGTAAGGGTCAGCTTTACCGATACGGATATTTCGTTGGAGGACAGACTGGAAGCATATATCCGCACAAAGGGCTGACCCCGCGGCATCCTCGACAGTCATTCGCATTGCAGGTACAATTATGGAGGAAAGGGGCTGGCAATATGCAAAACAACACAGAAACGAAAGTCTGGAACGCCACGCTTTACCTCCGACTGTCGAGGGACGACGGGGATAAAGAGGAATCCAACAGCATCACCGGGCAGCGGGAGCTGCTGCGGGATTTCATCCGAACCCGTCCAGAGCTTCGGGAATACGCCGTCAGGATCGACGACGGCTTCACAGGCTCCAATTTTGAGCGTCCGAGCTTCAAAAAGATGCTGGAGGACGTAAAGGCGGGGCGCACCAACTGCATCATCGTAAAAGATCTTTCCCGCTTTGGCCGAAATTATCTGGACGCAGGCGAGTATATCGAGAAGATATTTCCATTTTTAGGCGTGCGGTTCATTGCCGTCAACGACAACTATGACAGTTTCGGTGGAAAAAACGCTTCGGACGAGCTTGTCATTCCGTTCAAGAATCTCATAAACGAAGCTTACTGCCGGGATATTTCCGTGAAAGTCCGCACCCAGCTTGAGGTCAAGCGCAAGAGCGGCCAGTACATCGGCGCATTTGCCGTCTACGGCTATCTGAAAGATGAAGCGAACAAAAATCACCTGATCGTAGATGAATACGCCGCAGATATCGTGCGGGACATCTTTTCGTGGAAGCTGGAGGGCATGAGTCCGCAGGACATAGCCAGCCGTCTGAACCACAGCGGGGTGCTCTCGCCCATGGAATACAAGAAATCTCTCGGCATGAAGTTCGCCACTTCCTTTAAGGCGAATCCGCAGGCGGTATGGTCGGCCAATGCCGTGCTCCGTATCCTGAAAAATCCGGTCTACACCGGCGTGCTCATTCAGGGAAAAGAGACCACCCCTAGCTACAAGGTGCGAAAACGCGTCACAAAGCCGGAAAACGAATGGGCGGTCGTTCCGGATTCCCATGAAGCCATCATTGAGCGCCGGGACTTTGACAGCGTACAGAAGGCGCTCTCGCTGGATACCCGCCGCAGTCCCGGCGACAGCACCGTCCAGCTTTTCAGCGGTATGGTGTTCTGCGGCGAGTGCGGCGCAAGCATGGTGCGCAAGACTGTCCCCTCCGGAAATAAAAAGTATGTCTACTACGTCTGCGCGGCGCACAAGCAGGACAAATCCTGTTCGCCCCACCGGATGCGTGACGAGGCGCTTACTGATATCGTGCTGGAAACACTCCGGCAGTATATCCGGGACGTAGTGGATTTGGACGATATCCTTGCTATGACGGACACAGCTCCCTTGAGAACCGCAGAAGCCCAGAAGGTACAGCGGCAGCTTGACAAGAAGCGCTCCGAATATGAGCGGCTTCAGAAGCTGCTCATGTCCCTGTACGAAAACCTTGCAGACGGCATCATCGACCGGGAGGAATACGCAAGGCTCAAGCAGAACTACGCAGGGCGCTCCGCCGAGTGCGAAAAGCAGATGGAAGCCTTGCAGGAGACCATTACGCAGATCAAAGAACACGGCGGCGAGCACCGGGAGTGGATGGCACAGTTCCGGGAGCATCTGAACATTACGGAATTGGAGCGCAGCATTGTGGTGGCGCTGATCGACCGCATCCTAATTTACAAAGATAATCGTGTGGAAGTCCGTTTTCGCTTCGCGGATGAATTTGCATGGCAGACGGATATCCTGCGCCGGTCGCAAATCAGAGAGGTGGTATAAGTGGCAAGAACCAAACGAAAGACAAACCCGGTCATTCCGGCGGCGGAAGCTCCCGCACAGGCACAGAAGCAATACCGCACTGCCGCCTATGCCCGCCTTTCCGTGGAAGACAGCGGCAAACCCGGCGCGGATACCATCGAGGGGCAGAAAAACCTCCTGCTCCGGTTTATTGAAAATGACCCGACGCTCACTCTGTATGGGCTGTTCTGCGATAACGGGCAGACCGGCACAGACTTTCAACGGCCTGAATTTGAAAAGCTCATGGAAGCGGTCAAGCGCAGAGAGGTGGACTGCATCGTGGTCAAAGACCTATCCCGCTTTGGCAGAAACTACAAGGAAACCGGCAACTATCTGGAACGCATTTTTCCTTTTCTGGGCGTGCGTTTCATCGCCGTCAATGACGGTTTTGATACCCTCACTGCCCAGCGCGGCGCGGACGGTTATCTGGTTCCGCTGAAAAATCTCATCAATGAGGTCTACAGCAAGGATATTTCTAGGAAGTCCGGCTCCGCGCTGGCCGCGAAGCAGAAAAATGGCGATTTCATCGGCGCGTGGGCACCCTATGGCTACCGCAAATGCCCGGATAATCCGCACAAACTGGAACCGGACGAGGCAACGGCTCCCGTTGTCCGGCAGATATTTCGGTGGCGTGCCGAGGGCATTGGCGTCACTCAGATCGCAAGGCGGCTCAACGATGGAGGCGTGCCGTCGCCCTCCGCCTATCTGTATAATACCGGGGTTTGCAAAACAGAAAAGTACAACGGTGTAATCTGGTATGTTCAGACGGTCAAAAACATTCTGTCTCGGCAGGTGTACATCGGACACATGGTGCAGGGAAAGAAGCGGCAGTCCTTTTACG
>ERZ780198.1826-NODE-1826-length-18101-cov-3.786102_pt1 | contig 18101 bp, 19 predicted proteins | sample MGYA00510979_ERZ780198 | MGnify/ENA primary metagenome ERZ780198 (study PRJEB29588, sample SAMEA2158039) | human gut metagenome | biome: human gut; feature: human-associated habitat; material: faeces | place: Denmark | collected 2008/2010 ...
ACTTGACAAACTGGGATAATGCTGAAAACAAAGCTAATTAATCAGCGTTTCCCTAATATTTCCTTCATCTTTCCTGCTTCTTTCTGTGCCAGGCAGTCAACCTCTCTGATTGCAGAATTATCACGAGATCTCCACAAAATATTGATATTAGAAATTTTTTCATTCTCTTCCTCAAACATTTGCCAATATGGCTGATTGCTGCTCATCCCAGACGCATTTTTATAATTTTCTGATACATACTGACTGTCCGTATAAATCTCTACCTCCGCCGACTTATCTTCTATCGCTCTCATCGCATATATAACTGCCAGCAGTTCCATCTGATTATTTGTTTTATTCCGTTCACCCCCTGACTGTATGTCACATTTATTCTCCTGTTCATCTGTGATCTTATAACCCCAGCCACAATATCTGCACTTTTCCTCCATCGACAAACTTTCGTTATTGTTCTTCGCCGCACCGTCTGTATAAACAATAACCTTTCCCGTCTTCTCTCACCTCTTTTCATTTGTAACATTGAACTGTATAGGCATATTTTAGCCTATGTAGTTTATGTAAATACTATCATAACTGCCTATACAATTCAAGTAATATCAAAATTTTAAACGAAGGGGAATCTATTATGGATTATTACGCAATTGGACAACGCATTCGGAAATTTCGAAAGGCATGTGGTCTGTCACAGGAGGAACTTGCTGAAAAAGTAGGAATTTCGACCACACATATGAGTCATATTGAAACAGGAAATACCAAGCTCTCTCTGCAGGTCCTTGTAGATATAGCGTCGACGCTGTCTGTCCAGACCGATGAATTGTTATATGAACTCCCTGCACAAAATACACATGCGCTGAAGCAGGAACTGGCAGATCTTCTCATGACCTGTTCTCCCCGTGAGATCAATATTTTATTAGATGTGTTAAAATCTGTGAGGGTCTCTTTAAATAAATATCTTTCGTAATTGTTATTCTTATTACAAAATACAGTAAATTGTAAAAAATACTTGAATACACAAACTATTTGTAATACAATTTCTATATAAAGAAAGCACCCACTCCATAGTGGATGCTCCTGAATAAGGTTTATGTGTCCATACAGACACCGCCTCTCCTGTGGGTCAGACAGGGGAGGCATTTTTATTTATGCTTTTTTCTCTTATCGAGAAAGGTAAGCAACGCAATGATCAGACCACCAAAGGATACCAGTAATCCAAGTATTCCAAGAAAAATCATAATAATTTCATAAGCTGTCATATGCGCCACCTCCCTTCCTATGTATTCCGGCAATCCGGTGTCCATTGGTTCGGGAGGCTACCACCCTGTCGTGAGTGCTTTCTTAGTTAAAATTTTATCATATGGTTGTAGTTGTTTCAACATAAACCTTTTTTCTAGTTCATGATAATAAAATGTTTGCAAACCATGCATTTATTATTTCAATTCCCTACGCTTCTTTCTCTCCGGTTCATCACCAGATAAAACACGACTCCCGCTGCCACAACCCCGATCGAAATGATCTGTGATGTGGAAAGCACTCCAATGCTTCCGCGGTAGTCGTTCCGGAAAAATTCAATAATAAATCTTCCGATTCCGTAAAGCACCATATATCCTGCTGCGACCTGTCCCTCTTTCGGTTTTCTTCCCGCATAGAGCAGTAACAGTCCGCAGATCAGGAAATCCCCGGCAGATGACATCAGCTGTGTCGGCAGAAGTTTTACACCGTTCGGAGCAAAGTCGGAGTGGGTAAATGTGATGCTAAACCACGAATCCGTCTCCCTGCCGTAGCAGCAGCCTGCAAAGAAACAGCCGAGACGCCCGAATCCCTGTGCAAATGATACAGCAGGCATCACAAGATCAAAGTACGGCAGAAAACGTTCTTTTTTGACACGACAGTAGATCAGGCTGGCCAGCGCACCGCCGATGATCCCGCCGTAAACAACGTATCCGTTTTTAAAGTTCCAGAGTATGGACGGATCTTTTAAAATCTCCGGGATCTCTACAATATAATAGAGCAGCCTGCAGCCGATCATTCCACCGAAGATTGCGCAGAAGAAGATTCCATAGATAATATCCTCGTTCAAGCCACGTTTTTTTCCACGCTTTAAACACATCATAAGTGCCGCTGCAAAACCGATCGCAATCATAAGACCATACATATGAAATGTAACCGGTCCTATCTTTATATCATTAAACATATATTTTAATTTATCCTTTCTGAATCACTCAAATACATACTGATTATGTTTCATATCTGTCATTTTCCACACAAAATAATTTTTCTGCTGCTTTATACACAATATGGTTTTAAATAATCCACTTAATACCCATAAATATCATAAATCTCATCTGTATACACGCCCTGTTCTTTATAAACGATCAGCGGTTTTTCCACGGCAAGTCTTGATTTTCCACCGCGCAGCCCCTCGATCAGCACCATATTCGGTTCTTTATCCACGAACGGATAGACAAGCTGCATGCGCTTCGGCTCGATCTTGTACTCGACCATTTTACTCATGATCTCTGCGAGACGGAACGGCCGGTGCACCATATAAAACCTGCCTCCCGGCACAAGCATTTTCGCGGTTTCCCGCAAAATATCATCCAGTGTACATAGCACTTCATGTCTGGCGATCGCCTTTGCCGCAGACGGCGAATTTTGTCCATGTGTCCCGATCATATACGGCGGATTTGTGGTGATCACATCAAACGAAGATGCTCCAAATATCGCAGATGCCTCCTTGATATCTCCGGTCACGATCTCGATCTTATCCTCAAGATGGTTATAGCACACGCTCCGGCGTGCCATATCCGCACTTTCTTCCTGGATCTCAAGCGCCTTAAAATCTTCTGCTTCTGTTTTGGCCTCCATCAGGATCGGGATAATTCCCGTACCGGTACCAAGATCGAGCACGCGCTCCCCTTTTTTTGCCTTTGCAAACCCGGAAAGCAAAACGGCATCCATCCCAAAACAGAACCTTTTCGGATCCTGAATGATAAAATAGCCGTTGCGATGCAGTTCATCAAGTCTCTCCTGCTCATAAACCAGATTATTTGGCATCGTCAATTTTGGATTTTCCTCCCTTATCTTCTAATGCGGAAAGTTCCTTTAATTCCTGCGCAGTCAGCTTTACATAATCTCTTCTGCGTTTTGGCTTGAATTTCAGCTGATCCACAGAGTAATCACGGATTTCCTTTTCGTCATCCACTTCCACGAGTACTTTGACCATCTGGCGCAGTACACTGACGGAAGATACCTCTCCCTTTAAGCCATCATCCGTGGTCACATAATCCCCCACATTTGGCAGACGGCTGTTTAAATATTCATAAGTTTCTTCTTCATTTTTCAGACAGCACATCAGGCGTCCACAGACACCGGAAATCTTTGTCGGATTTAAGGACAGATTCTGCTCTTTTGCCATCTTGATGGATACCGGGACAAACTCGGAAAGATAGGAATGACAGCAAAGTTCTCTTCCACAGATTCCAATCCCACCCATGATCTTTGTCTCATCACGGACACCGATCTGGCGCAGCTCGATTCTGGTCCGGAAAACCGCTGCAAGATCTTTTACCAGCTCGCGGAAATCGATACGTCCGTCCGCCGTAAAATAAAAGAGCAGCTTATTATTGTCAAACGTGTACTCCGCCTCCACCAGCTTCATATCAAGCTTATGTTTTGCTATCTTTTCCAGGCAGATCTTAAATGCCTCTTTTTCTTTTTCACGGTTCTTTAATGCTGTCTTTTCATCTGCCTCCGTTGCAATACGGATGACCGGTTTTAACGGCTGGATCACGCTGTCATCATTCACTTCCCTTGTCGGTATCATGACTGTTCCCAGCTCCACTCCACGCGCAGTTTCCACAATTACGTGCATTCCTGCAGTCAGATCCAGATTTCCCGGTCCGAAATAATAAATTTTACCGGCATTCCGGAAACGGACTCCTACTATTTTTATCATGTTAATTCTCCTTTATGGTCAGCAGAAGCAGCTCGATCACCAGATCAAAATTTACATTTGCGTTTAAACGCACCTGTGCTTTTGACAGTGCCTGTAAAATTTCTTCGATTCCATTGTAAGAACTCTGCTCTGCCTGTCTTTTTATGTCATAGACCTCATCCTTGAAAATAAGGCCGTTTACATCCTTTGTTGCTTTATAATAAAGTACATCACGATACCAGATCATCATAAGATCAAAGTAATCGTTGATCTGAAGCTTATATTCACTGATCTGCTTTACCGCCTCTGTCATCTCATAGAGGTCGATGTCGTGCAGACGCTTGATGAGCTGAAGCGCAGATGCCTTTAATTCATTAAAATCATCCGATGCTGCAAGCTGGATCGCTTTTCCGACATTTCCCTGTGCAAATGCCACGCAGACATCTGCCTGGTAATCCGGAATCTGGTAATGTGCCATCAGAAATTTTTTGATCTTCTCATCCGGCACCGCCTTTAAATTCAGCGTCACACAGCGGGATAAGATCGTCGGAAGAAAACTCTCCGCATTGGTGGTCAAAAGCAGGATCACCGCATATGCAGGCGGCTCCTCGATTGTCTTTAACAGTGCGTTCTGCGCCTGCTGGTTCATTTTTTCCGCTTCATCCACAATATAAATCTTATGTTTGCTGCTGTATGGCTTAATGACAATGTCATTGTTTAACTGTGTACGGATATCGTCTACCGAAATCGTATTCGGCTTCTCATGGCTGACATAGATGATATCCGGCTGGTTTTTGCCCGCCGCCTGTTTACAGGAATGACACTCCATACATGGCTCCGCTGTAAATTTATTTTCTATTCTTTCAGATTCTGTCTCACCTGCAAGTTCCTCTAACTTTTTATTTACTGCCTCACACTGCAGCGTCTGTGCAAATGCTTCTGCGATCATCATTTTTCCTGATTTGTCCGGTCCGTTTAATATATAAGCATGTGAAACTTTATCCATGGTAATCGCATTCTGCAGATGTTCTATGATCTGCTCATGTCCAACGATGTCCTTAAATGCTGGCATATAAATCCTCATTTCTGCACATATTTTTCATGTTTTCTTTTCTGCTACCAGATTTCCCGCCATGTGCGTGCGCCGTTTATCCAATCCACATCCAAAAAAGATCAGGTGAGGATATCTAATATCAATCCCCTTATCTCTCCGATCTTACTTAAAATCGCGATGTGGTCTTTCTCATCCTTTACCAGCTCCTGCGCCAGTTCATCCAGATTCGAATCGATCAGCTTGATCAGACCGTACACTCTGTGGCGTCCTCTCCGGTCAAGAAAATTCTCCCTGGAAAACTTGTGGGACCGGAATACCACTTCATTCATAAATTCACGGATCAGACCGCGGTATTTTTTCATATCACGGATATCCATATGCTGCGCAATACGGTTGCCCTGCGCTGTAATGTCAGAAAGAAGCATGTCCACTTTTGCCTGCAGATCCGCATCCGTGATCGCACTCGCAAGCGTAAACTTAAAGGAACCATCTCCCTGTACATTCTGATTGGTATCCGGTACCTGTGTAACCTCTGTTACATGATTTAATTTGTTAATATCCAAGGCTGACACCTTCTTCCTGTAAAAAAGTAACTATTCCTGCTCTTCGATATACGCAGCGATCGCATTCTCCGTCTCTTCTAACAACTCATTGCAAAATCTTTTTGTGATTCCTGCTTCTTTTAATTTTTCCTCGGAAAAATCTTTTTCATCCGCAAGAAACCGCCGGCATAATTCCTCATATTTCGGATTTTCCTGCCTCCGCTCTCTCTCAAGCGCACGCTGTAAGCGCATACCATCCTCTACTTCTATATATATCGGAACAACGTTCTCCGTTCCGAAGTATTCCCGTATCTTAAGATAGGACTCTAACGTTCCGATCAGAAGATAACTCTGATGGTCTAAATCAACCTGATGGTCTGCCACCGTAAAGTACTTCCAGATGCCGTGGATCGTATGATACGCACGCAATTCGATAATTTTCCCCTCTGCTTCAAGCTTTTCCACTGTATCTTCATCACAGAAATAATATGATACACCGTTTTCTTCCCCGGCACGCATCGGTCTTGTCGTGTACGGAACCACAGTCTTTAACCTGAGTTTCTCATCTTTCATCAGCATCCCGTACAAAGTATCTTTACCGGATGAGCTTTTTCCCATCATGTAATATATTTTTCCCATTTGTCCTGCCTTATCAGTATAATATAGTCTTTAAAAATATACAATCTTTATCCGCTCCGCAAAAAGATCCGTGCTCCCCTGTAAATTCAATTTCAAACTGATACAGGTGCGAAGTCTTTCAATAAATTCTGCGGTGATGGCCTCCCCTGGAACGATCAAAGGGATTCCCGGCGGATACAGAAAGATAAAATCTGCTGAAACCCTGCCTGCTGCTTCGTCAAAAGATACCTCTGCGGTTTCTTTTTCCTCCGCTTCATAGATCTGCATCTGCTGTGGATTAGGACGGTAAACTTCTTTTATGAAAGAACCTCTGTGAACCTGTTGTTCATACATGTTTTCCATCGAACCATCCGTCTCATTTCCGTATCTTACCTTTTTTTCATTCATGGCCTGCTGCTTTTTTGCAGTACCTGCGCCACACAGTTCCCTGTCAATCTCATGCAGTGCAGCCGACAATCTCTGATATCCTTCTTCCTGATCCATAATACTTGTCATCGCAAGCGCATAATCTCCGGATGCCATTTCAAGCTGAAGATGATATTTTAAAAGTAATTCCTGATACAGCCACTCACCGCTTTTGCTGCTGTCACGGACAAATATAACAATTTTAGAATCATCCCAGGCAAATGCCTCTTCTTTGGATAAATCCTTCCCTGTCATCACATGCAGTCTTTTCAAATCTTCACAGTTTTTATAAAATTTATTTAATTCGTGTCTGTAATTGTCAAATAATTCCGCTCCATGTTCCTTTACGGTACGGATACATACTTCCATTCCCGCCATAAGAATATACGAAGGAGAACTTGTTTCATAAATTCCAAGATATTTTTCTATGCGTAATTTTGAAATCAGATCTGAATTTAAATGAAGCAGTGCCGTCTGTGTAAAAGATGGAAGTGTCTTATGCAGGCTCTCGATCACGGCGTCTGCTCCGAGCCTTACCGCATTTTGCGGAAATTCCCCTCCAAATCCAAGATGTGCTCCATGTGCTGAATCCACGATCAGCGGAATCCCGTGCACATGCGCGACTTTGGCGATTCCTTCAATATCAGAGATAACCCCCTCATACGTCGGCGATGTGATCACGACTGCCGAGGTCTCCGGATCTTTTTTTAGTGCATCCTCCACCTGCCGTGGTGTGATCTGTCCCTGAATCCCACATTCTGTCACCGCCGGATAAAGATATTCTGCAGTCAGTTCCGATAAAAACAGGGCATGATATGCCGCTTTATGGCTATTTCTGGCTACCAGAATCCTGCCCCGTTTTTTCACTGCTGCACAGATTGATGCAAGAATCCCGCAGGTGCTGCCATTGACAAGATAATAACAATGTGCAGAACCGTAGAGATCAGCCGCACGCTGCTGTGCCTCTTTTAAAATTCCCTCTGCGTGGTGCAGGTTGTCAAACCCATCGATCTCCGTAATATCTATCCCGTATACTTCCGGAAAAGGCAGCGGATTTCTTTTATGTCCCGGCATATGAAACGGATAGACATCACTCTTCCCATATGCCTCTAATGCCTGATCTAAATACCTCATCTGCTACCGCCTTTCTGCTTACACATTTATTTTAACACTTTACATACCAGCCTGACTACTTTAAAATAAGAACATCTTTGGAAAAGAATGGAGTAATAGATCTATTATGAATTACGCACTTGTGATCCTTTGCGGTGGAAACAGTGTCCGCATGGGAACGGATAAAGCACTTTTACCTTTTGGTGACTGCTGCCTCTTAGAATATCTTGTACACAAATTTAAACCATATTTTTCAACCATATATCTCTCCGTAAAATATATTGGAGATTATGCGTATCTGAATCTCCCGGTCACGGAGATTGCGGATGTCTACGGCAATGCCGGACCGATGTCCGGCGTTTTTTCCGGTCTGTCCATGATCAATGAGGATGCCGCTTTCTTTATGTCCGTGGATACCCCTTTTATGGAACCGGAAACCGGAATTGCACTTTTAGATGCGATTGGCGATGCAGATATCTGCATGGTTCGCGGAAAAGCAGGCTACTTAGATCCTGCTACCGCCGCCTATTCAAAAAACTGTATTCCAACGATCGGGAAAAGCCTCATTCTCCGTCAGTTTACCTTTGATGCGCTTCGCGAAAAATGCAAAACAGTCTGCGTGACGGAAAAAGCACTTGCCGCCTGCACAGACATTCCGGTAGACCGACAGTTTTTCAACTTAGATACCAGACAGGATTATTATCAGGCACTGAAAATTTATCTTCAGTTATAACACCGAAATCTGTCTGCGACCGCTTTACCCAAGGAAACGCGCCAGTTCCGGCATCCAGTCTCCAAAAAATACTTCGTCCCTGCAGACAGCCTCCCACATATCTCCGAGGAAATGATGAAAACACTCCATCTCCTCCTCCCATTTTAAAGTTTCCGTCCCGGCGATTGCACTGTGCCTGCAAAACTTTTCCCAGCGCTTTTTCATATAAGGATAATCCCGGTAGGAAAAAATCTGCTCCGCGCGCTCCATATCAGGGATCATTTCTTCGGTTTTGCACATATCTTCGAGCAGCTCACATACATGTCTTCCATTTAAGGTTTCGTTTCGCAATATAAAAAATACTTCCCTGTATATTTCCATATCCGGGATCAGTTGCATATCCCGCAGAATCACAAAAATCTGTTTTGCCAGCACCAGTTCCGCCGGAAATTCCTTCCATTCGATCTGCACTGTCTCATCCATCAAAAATGGAATCTGTCTTTCGACCAGTCCCCAGATTTTTCCCAGATGCATAAAATGAATACCGACAGTTACCGGAACCTTCATCTCCTCAAACTGCCCCTGCAGTTCCAGACATGTCCCCGCCTGCTGCGAGGATATCGTTCCTTTCCATCTTACGGGACTTTGTTCTTTCTTTTGCAGGTACAGCTGCAACAGCTTTTCCGGAATACGCTCATCCGGCTCACAGAAAAAGTCCAGCTTCAGTATATTTTTCTTGCGGTACTGTTCTAATCCCAACACGGTTCCATTTCGTAATAAAAACCGATTTTTAAATTCAGAAGCGGAAAATCTGAGCATAAATTCTTCCAAAACAAATCCGGCAAGCAGATTTGAAAATGGTATCTTCCATTCTTCACTTTTTTCCTGTAAATCCGCTATTTTATATTTTTTATCCTCCATTTAAAGCCATACCCCTATCATCGATTGTACTTTTTTCACCACACGGCGTTCTCTGGCGTATTTCATCAGATTTGCTATATTCTTTTTTTCATCTTTTATATAAGAAAGAACACCTTCCTGAAAAACTGCCCGTTCCATCTTATCTTCATATTTCAGACACTCACAGATCAGTCTGTCTTTATCAAAAATCTGCATCTTTGCATTTCCAAAGTCGATCCTGTCCACACCAGACTGTAACGTCTCCGGCTCCGCATAAAACGGTGTGACCTGCGGAAACTCCAGCTTAAATCTGGATTTCGACGTATTTTTATCCACTGCGATCTGATATCCGTATGGTTTTCTTTTGATATAGCCATACGCATACAATGCACACTCCATCGTAAGCACCGCATCCGGAAATAATTTTACAATCAGTTCATCCTCCGAATAATCCCCGATGCGAATGGTATAATATCCACTTTTGATCCGGATCAGGTCCCCTTTTTCCACAAAATCGAGAATTCTCCGGTAATCAATGTGCAATTCTTCCAACTGATTTTTCTTTACGATCCCACCGTGTGCCACAATAAACTCCTTGACTTTCTGCAAGATCAGTTCTCTTTTTTCATTGACTGCATATGATTCTGACATAATAACCCCATTTCTGCGTTCCCTGCGCATAATGCGAACCCCAATTCCCAATAGTTACTAGTGTTGTGTCTATATTTCCCGCTCAAAACTTTCACTTGTGGTACTAAATTTAATATAATCAAAACTATATTCTCTGTCAATCATATGTAATTTTCCTATGTACAATAGAACACACTCTCCACGGATATTCTATTGTCAGGAATTAAAAAAATCGCCTGCAACTTTTATGTTCCAGACGATTTTCTTTTAAATTTTTATTATCTGCGTCTTCTACGTCTTTTATTGCGTTTCTTTTCACGCTTAAATAATCTTTTATGTTCTTTTCGCACTTCAAAATTATGTTTTATGATATAAAAGTTATCTGCAACTTTCTTTATAATAATCCCAAGAACAAGTAAGACAAGAACTACAACCACCACGGTTATGATCGTACTCATCTTGATCTGTATTTTTGAAACATACTCTGTTTCTTCCGTCTGTGCCTCTTCGCTTACGTCTGTCTGATTGCTGAATTTATATTCCGGTACCTGCACGTTTGTTTTTACAATATCTGCCTTTCCAACCTCGTGCCCCGCATAAGTATACTCAATTGTTCCAACCGTATCATTCGTCACATCGTCATAGACAATTTTTGACGTCGCATCGGAAAACTCCGCTGTCTTTGGAAGTACGATACCTGCATCTTTGTCAATATCCACAAACGGTTCATTTGTATTGAGTGTGCCTGCATTTTTTTGTTCCGCCGACGTATAATTCGTCTCGTTTTCCGCAATATTAAAAAGCTGGAAATTGTCAAAACAGTAATCAAACAGATTTCTGCTGTCAAGCCATTGATTTGGTGACTGCGTATTCATGACTACGCAGATCAGTGTCATTCCATCACGTTCTGCATAAGTTACCAGCGTACTGTTTGCCGCATTGGTATACCCCGTCTTTCCACCGGTACAGCCATCATACACATACTTGTTGGTCTGGAATGGATAAAGCATCTCGTTATGATTCTGCAGATCTGTCTGCTCTGCGTGTTTGTTCGTCGGCGGGATCGTATAACGTGCGGTTCCCACAATAATCCGAAATGTCTCATTCTGATATGCTGCCCTGGCGATCAATGCCATATCATAGCAGCAGGTATAATGGTTTTCATCATGCAGACCATGTGGATTGGCAAAATGTGTATTCTGACAGCCAAGTTCTTTGGCTTTTTCATTCATCATCGCAACAAAATTTTCAATGGTGCCCCCTACATGCTCTGCAACCGCATATGCACACTCATTTGCCGACGCAAGCATAACCGCATAGAGACACTGTTCCATCGTCATCTGTTCGCCATAGTCCCTTGCAATACCGGATCCTTCCGTATTATCGATCGCGGCATCTGAAAAAGTCACAATATCATTCAAGTCTGAATTTTCCAGTGCGATCAGCGTTGTCATGATCTTTGTGATACTTGCCGGATAATGCGCCTCTAAACTATCACAATCATAAAGGACTGTCCCTGTAGAAGCCTCCATCACGATCACATTCGGGGATACGACCTCAGGACCTTCCGGCCAGTATTCTGCCGCATAGACCGGGATACACATACTTCCGGTCAGCAGTATCATTCCAAGCAGTAAACATAAGAAGCGGGTTATTTTATGATTTCTATCTATTTTATATCTCATTTTTTAATAAGTAATCTCCTGATTTATAAGTACATCTTTGCTAGTATCAGTATAAACTTTGAAAAAAATACATGCAACCTTTATGCGCAAATTTTCTTTTAAGGTTTTCTTAAAATAATGCTACTTTTTTTCATTGTTTTATTGTAAAATACCTCTGTGTGCTTTTTGCACACTTTTCTGTATGAAAATAATTTTTTCGGACAACGATTTTCTGTACACTTTACAACGAAAGGCAGGATTATAACTTATATGCGATTAAGAAATATCCCAGGTGCTGATGAAGCAATTTTAAACAGTGAATACTGCATCAAGGAACCAGAGTCAAAAAAAGGGAACTGGCAGTCAGTTTTTTCTTCCACCCAGCCTCTCCATATTGAAATTGGAATGGGAAAAGGCCGTTTTATCATGGATATGGCTGCGGCGCACCCGGACATCAATTACCTCGGTATCGAACGCTATTCGAGTGTACTTTTACGTGCGCTTCAGAAAATGGAAGAAACTCCTATGCCAAACTTAAGATTCATCTGCATGGACGCCGCTGATGTCACAGAGGTTTTTGCCAAAGATGAAGTTTCCCGCATTTATCTGAACTTTTCAGATCCCTGGCCGAAAGACCGTCATGCAAAACGCCGTCTTACCTCCCGTCAGTTTTTTGCGCGTTACGATGCCATTTTAAAACCGGATGGCAGACTGGAGTTTAAGACCGATAATCAGGATCTCTTTACCTTTTCCTTAGAAGAAATCCCGGAAGCCGGATGGCATTTAGATGCCTCCACCCGAGATCTCCATCATGATTCTGTTTTAAATGAAGGAAATATTATGACAGAGTACGAAGAAAAATTCTCCTCAAAAGGAAATCCGATCTGTAAACTCATTGCCTCCCGCTAATTGCATGTTGTATACAATTTATTGACAAAAAAACAGAGCCGCCGTAATTTTGATCTTGTTTTCAAAATTATGGCGGCTCTGTTTCTTATGGGTAATTTTATATTGGAGATCACACAGTAAAGATTGAACAAAAAAAAGCACCAACCCCATAGCCATCTGCTATAAAATCGGTACTTCGTAATGCGCCACCAGGGGTTCGAACCCTGGACACCCTGATTAAGAGTCAGGTGCTCTGCCAGCTGAGCTAGTGGCGCATATGTTTATCTCTCGTGAACACAAATGATATTATATATTAATTTTTTTTAAATTGCAAGCGTTTTTTTAGAAAATCTTCATTTTTTTCATTGGCGGATTTTCTATTCTGTGGTATTTTATTCATAGACTGAAAAACGCACTTTTTTAGTCTATCAAATTTAAAGGAGGTCACTCATTTATCATGCGTGTTGATGAAAGACTATTAAAATATGTTTCCTATTGGACTACTTCGAGTGAAGATTCCGATACGATTCCTTCTACGGACAGACAATTTAACCTGGCAAAAGAATTAGAAAAAGAATTACTTGATCTTGGTTTACAGAAAGTAACACTGACAGACCACTGTTACATCTACGGCCTGATCCCGGCTACCCCTGGATACGAAGACAAAAAAGCGGTCGGCTTTATTTCCCATATGGATACGGCACCTGATTTTTCCGGTAAAAATGTCAAACCCCAGATCATTCCGGATTACAACGGTGAGGATGTTATTTTAAAAGGAACCGGTGACGTTTTAAAAACATCTGATTTTCCGGAATTGAAAACTTTAAAGGGCAGAACCCTGATCACGACAGACGGCACAACTCTGCTTGGTGCAGACGATAAGGCAGGCGTTGCTGAGATCATGACTGCTGCTGAACAGCTCATCTCCTCTGACATTCCACACGGCGATATCTGGATCGGGTTTACACCGGACGAAGAAGTCGGACATGGTGCGGATCTGTTTGATCTTGACTACTTTAAAGCAGATTTTGCTTACACGGTAGATGGCGATTACGAGGGTGAAGTTGCCTATGAAAACTTTAATGCCGCAAGCGCAGTTTTCGCTGTCAAAGGCGTGAATGTCCACCCTGGTGAGGCGAAAGATATCATGGTCAATGCCGCTCTCGTTGCATGTGAGATCCCGTCTCAGCTTCCTCCAATGGAAACGCCTGCCCACACCGAGGGAAGAGAAGGTTTCTATCATCTGACCGATATGTCCGGCGACGTTGCCGCAGCAACTCTTTCCTACATCATTCGTGATCACGATAAAGTGATGTTTGAAACACGTCAGAAAAAAATGCAGGAAATCGCAGATTCCATGAACCAAAAATACGGTGTCGGAACTGTTACACTGACTATCCACGATTCCTACGCAAATATGTTGGAAATCATTGAGAAAAATACTTATGTTGTGGATATCGCAAAGAAAGCTATTTCTTCTGTTGGTCTTGAACCAATCTCACGTCCGGTACGCGGCGGTACCGACGGTGCGCGTTTAAGCTTTATGGGACTTCCGTGCCCGAATCTTGGCACAGGCGGTTACGGTTTCCACGGTCCATTCGAACACATCAGTGTGGAAGGAATGGAAACTGCTGTAGCTGTGATCAAAGAGATCGTGCGCATTACCGCAGAGCTTTGATGACCAAATGTCAAAAAGGGCGTGTGAAAAAGTAAGAATCATTTTTTCACACGCCCTTTCAAATACATCTTTAATTGCGTTTTACTTATGATGCATTTCTATAAATTTGCGATCAACGCTGCAATTTCATCCGGTGTCATGATCTTATTTGGATTGCTCATATCTGCCATGGATGAAGACGCTTCCTGTGCCGGTACTTCTTCGATGACTGACTCATCTGCAGATACCGGGATTTCTTCCGTAACGGTTGTCTCTTCCGGAATTTTTACTTCTTCAATCACTGACTCATCCGCAGATACCGGAATTTCTTCTGTCAAAGTTACTGCATCCGTATCCGGCTCTACTGTTGCTTCCTCCGTAATCGGAACTTCTTCCGCTTCCACTTCTTCTACCGGTTCTGCCTGCACCTCCTCCACGGCTGATGCAGCATCGTTCAAATCATCAAAAACCGGCATCTCTCCAATTGACGGTTCCTCATCTATCAGGGATGTATCGGCTGCTTCCGGCTCTTCCTCTTCCATTAACGGCATCTCGCCGATTGACGGTTCCTCATCCAGATCTCCGCCGTCAGTTAAATCCGGGAGTTCTGTTTCTGATAATTCTTCTCCCAATGTTGGCAGTTCCATATTAGACAGATCTTCATCCATTGCCGGCATTCCCAGATCCGGCAACTCTTCATCTTCTGTCGGCACTCCAAGATCCGGCAGCTCTTCATCTTCTGTCGGCATTCCTGAATCCGGCAACTCTTCATCTTCTGTCGGCATTCCTGAATCCGGCAACTCTTCACTTTCTGTCGGCATTCCATGATCCGGCAACTCTTCATCTTCTGTCGGCATTCCATGATCCGGTAATTCTTCACTTTCTGCCGGCATTCCTGGATCCGGTAATTCTTCATCCATTGCCGGGGAAACAGCTGCCATAACCGGCACTTCCGCAGCAAGATTCTCCTTTACGGAATCAACAGCCTGACTTGCCGCCTCTTTCACATAAGTATGTATCTGCTCTATGGCAGATGCAAGTTCTTTCTCCAATGTGTCATGAATCATATTTGACAAAACATCCTGCATGTCACTCTGCAGTGATTCTTTGACATCATTTAAATTATCAAGAACTAATTTCTGGCTTTGCATCAATTCCTGTAATTTTTCATCCATCTGGTTTTTCTGCATGTCCATGATCTGCTGACTGTTTTCAGAAAGCTTTTCTTCTACTTCCAACGTTTTTTCAATCACCTGCTCATTCGAATGCATAAGAGCATCTGTATTTTCTTTGTTTCGTGCAAGCATCAGCTTTGCAATTGCCTTCTGTGCCGTAATGATCTCATCCGCTGGAACTGCATCTTTTTCTCCGATATTATCTATCTTTTCCGCTAACTTTTTCTGCATCAGATAATTGGCTTTTCCTGTACGCAGCAGTTCTTCTACCTGTTCATCCGAATGGGCTTTTTCCTCATTTTTCATCCTATGGATATATGTGACAAGCAAACCTGTCCACACTAAAATAAGCGCTGCAATAATACCAACAACCATCATTTTTGATGCATTTTTCAAAACTAAATACAGATCAATCCACAAAAATGGTATCAATATCGATGATATAAAAATCATAATACGATTGACATCTATCTTCTTTGGTTTCTTTAATGAATCGTCTTTTGCCATAACAGAACCTCCCGCTTTTTGCACTATCATGCATGGATTTATACTCTATATTTTAACACATTAAAACAAGCCTGAAAACATCCATTATAAAATATTTACATCCCGTCACTTATCCGTTGTTACTGTTCACTCGTACCTCGTTCCAGTAACGGATTTTGCCGATGCTTCGCATTCCAAATCGGCAAAATCTGCTACCACCACTGTATCATACGGCATTTTCAGTTCAGAAAATGCCTACCTGTGAACAGTAACTACAAGGTTTCATATTTCCTCAGCCTTGAAAGCTGTCTATGGAAAAGGGAACCCAATGATAACCGGTCACTTGGGGAGCTCTTTTTATACTTTTCTGACAAAATGTCTGATATCACATGGATACAGGCTTTTCAAATGCTGCTTCAAATGTTCCGGACAATGCTTTCAGATAACACTGAACTTTCAGACGAAAAAATCAATGAATTGGCGAATGCATTTATGAATGCACTTCCTACTATGATGAAAATACGACTGCAGGCTGCATAAAGGCTGAACATTGCTACGAAAATAAAACTTGTAGCTAATATCTGAACCTTGACAACAAATGTTTTCAACAATTATGAAAGCATCACTAAAAAGCAGTCACAATATTGGCTGCCGACAGTGAAATATGGATGATACAAAGATTGACTAACCTTGGGCTTCTACATGATAACCATGTTTCTCTAATTCCCGTATATAGCGGGAAAGCTGCTTTTGCTCACAGTTTTTGCGTCGAGCCTCAAAACAGGATTCGTCAAAAAGAGTTCCCTGTTTTAGCATGGTGTAAATGATGACAAGTAGTTTCCTGGCAAGTGCAACAATTGCTTTTTTCGCACCTTTTTTCTGTTTGATTCTCCAATACCAAGCAGAAAGATAGGTATTCCGTTTTCCGGCAATTACCCAGGCAATTTCACAAAGCATACTTTTTATGTATGGATTGCCTTTTGTGACAGAGGTGCTCTTTCGCTTCCCGGCACTTTCATTATTCCCGGGACACAAGCCAGCCCATGAACAGATGTGCTCTGCGGTTTTAAATGGTTTCATATCAACACCGATTTCAGCAATAATTGCACAGGAAGCGGTGGTACTTATCCCGTAAATACTATTCAGCTGTTGCACCTGAAGAATAAACGGTTCTATATCCTGTTCGAGATCTTTTTCGATTTCATTCAGATGCTCTTTTAGGGAGTCATAATGGTTCATGAGGATTTTGAGGAATTTTTTCTGGTGTTCTGAGAGGGTTCCATTTACAGACATGAGGATTTCATCTATATGGTTTCTTGTCTTTGTTTTTAAGCAGGAGTCCAAAGCAGTCCGGTCAATTTGCCCGTGCCCGATCAAGTGCAGGATGATGTTCTTGCCGGAAGCACCAAAAATGTCAGAAATGAAAGAGGACAGGCGAAAGCCGGAGCTTTGCAAAAATTTCTCAATCCTGTTTTTCTGGGATGTAATATCACGGATGATACTCTTGCGGTAGCGGTTTAGATCACGGAATTCCCGGATTCTTTTTTCAGGAATAAAGCTGCCGTTCAGAAGTCCGGCGCGGAGCAGGGTGGAAATCCACTCGGAATCCCGCATGTCTGTTTTTTTGCCGGGAACGTTCTTCATATGGCGTGCATTTACAACCAGTAAAGTAATATCACCAGAGAATGCGTCCTCTAGTATCTCATAAATAGGCATCCAGTAAATGCCCGTGCTTTCCATAGCGACATGATGGCAGTTTCGGGAAACGATCCAATCCCGTAAGGCAATCATGTCTGGGATCAGGGTAGAGAATTCCCGAATTTCAGAATGTGTTGGCTTGCCCAAAGGGCCAGTCAGGATACAGGCAACGATTTTTTCTTTGTGGACATCCAGCCCACAGGAAATTTCCAGAAGGTCTTTCATGCGGAGCAACTCCTTTACAATAGAATTGGCAGGAGATTTGCCCGAGATAATGCGGACTTTGCTACTCGTGCTATCCATAAAAGGTGCGACAATATGCTGTGCTCAAGGGCAAAACATTTACGTTGACAAACGGGGTGCATATCCTCCAAGGTGCAATCAAACTTAATCCTACCTAAGACTATTATAAAGCAGAATAAGCAACAAAAAAATAGTGGAGCCAGACACCTCATTTTCATTACAGGCTGTGATAAGCTTTCATGATTCGTTGACAACTGAATAACTGCCAGATATTGAATTTTCAAGGTGCATAGCTAAAATTTATGTGCGAAGTTTGAGTTAAAAATATTAAAAAGCAAATTTATAGTGAACTTTTTTCGCTTTG
>ERZ780198.1832-NODE-1832-length-18036-cov-23.702964_pt1 | contig 18036 bp, 21 predicted proteins | sample MGYA00510979_ERZ780198 | MGnify/ENA primary metagenome ERZ780198 (study PRJEB29588, sample SAMEA2158039) | human gut metagenome | biome: human gut; feature: human-associated habitat; material: faeces | place: Denmark | collected 2008/2010 ...
TGTCGTTATAGGATGGTAGGAGGTGCATGCCTACACTATTGCTGAATAGTTACTTGCGTTAGAGAAACCTTACTCTTGGCAGCTACAAACCAACTGCAAGAGGATCTTGTCTCCCAGCTTATTATCAGTGCCGATACCCCACAAGACTCCTGCTTGAGAAAACTTGCCGTCGATCAATGACACTAACCGGTTGAGCTCATTCATCATTAAGGGATATGCCGACGACGTAACAATCTGGATAACGATTCTGTCATATTGACTGTAGTCAATGTTTCCAAAGTCCTCAAGTTCCCTTATGACTGAATCTACACGAGGTTCGTCATCCTTGGGAAAGGAATGGATTCTCCTTTTCAATATGGCCTTAGCCTGATGAAGATAGTCAAGATCTTCCTCTTTGATGGCTACGGTCATCGGGATGGACGTAATTTGATTGATTAGGGCTTCCAGCTCTTGCCCCTGCTTGATATTTCCTTTCATTATTCTATAGGTATTGAAGCAAACAATGCTACGATTTGTGAAGAAGACTCTCCGATGTTCCAATATGTAATGTTCTCACACGGAAAGGCATCCATAAAGTCACGAATGGAAGCCTGTCTGTTACCTATCTCGTCGTTGTCACATTTATCGACTGAAAAATACAGAAGATATCTTACACCTTCGTGTGTCTTGACCGATTTTAGTTGGTCTAAAGCTTCAGTGATATTTTCTCTATATTCATAGGAGACAATCGAAATCACGTTCCGTCCTCTTATCAGCATAAAGAAGTCACGGAAATCATAACAGAGTAAACTACGTTTCTCCACATTCTCCTTGTACAGTCGAAGGAATCTCTTCAATTCTGGATAAGGCTTACTTCCTTGCTGAAATTCCAATATGGCATCAATGTGTGGTTCATCGGGTATACTGATCTCTGAAGTGATTTTTATAACAACATTCCTCCTATCTGACTGATGCTCCTGCACCACTTTCAGAACATTGCCAACACCAGTCTCTGTTGATACCAGCACTATATTGACACATATAACCGGGCTATTTTGAATAGTATATATACCATCCAAACGAAGTTGATTTATCATTAGCTCACTAACGTGATCGGCAGCAAGCAATTGTACATACTTTAATGCTATATCATTCATATTTATCCCATTTGTTAGGAGGTTACTCCATTCATTGATGCCTATGAACTCCAACCCTTCTCCTATTAGTTCTCTGGACATCTCTTCTTCACCTTTGATGCTAATCTGAGTTGCGCTCTCCTCCATTTCATGAAGTCCATAACTGGAGATCTTGATTTCTTCATTTTCAGCTTTCATAATCGTAATTATTTCCTTGTTTCTAAATCTGGTACAAAGTTAAGGAGAGACTGTGCCATTCATGGGCACAGGCGCAAAAAATAATGATACGATATAAAATCATACCATTATTTCTTTTGCTTGAAGAATGCTTGCTATAATCAAATCTTCGAGATTGGATCAGCACAAGCTTCTGCATCCGCAAGTGCATTGTGATGATTCTTTAAGTCGAAGCCACAACGTTCGGCAATGATATCGAGGTTGTGATGACCTTCTGGCCATACCTGCCGTGAACGAAGGTGCGTTTAAGCAACTCCTCACCGCCGCTCAGATCCTCTTTGTCCATCCATTTGCGGTTAAGATCCCCAAAGGTAATTCTATATCATTTCATACAAACCATCTGCAACGATTTGCTTATGGCATATACATAGCCGAAAGTTAGATTCAGTACAGCATAACTCATTGGAAATCTTGCATTATTCAGAGGGTTGAGACGATGGCTTTGCAAACGTTTGCAAAGCTTTCCCCCCATATTTTCCATTTTCCCTAATATAGCGTAATGCAAAAGTTCATACATTTGCGGTCGAAAATAACACAAAGAACGAGAATAGTCTTGGTTCAGCATAATGTGCAGGACCTGCCTAATAACATAAAACGTAGCATATTTATAACTAACGAAATAATTCTGAAAAGATGAAAAAGTCAACTAAATGCCTATTTGCCCTTTTGTTGATGCTTGGGGCAATGTTGGAGATGAAGGCGGCAGATGTATATCTGCTTACAGCCCAAACAATCAACGGTACCGTTGGTAAGTATGAAGTGCCAAGCAACCATAAGCTTGCTCCGAACACTTCTTATGGCGACAATGTGTATTCCCTTAAAATCACTTCCATGCCCGAAACGGGATTCTGGTTCCGTATCGGAGTGTCAGGGGGGGGTAATCAGATGCAGCCTAAAGTCAATGGTGATCAGCTTACGATAAACGAGGAAGGAACACAAGATCCCACCTCTTATTCTATAGAAAGTGACTGCTATGGAAGCAGCAATGCCTGGAAAGTAAGCTATACGGCGGGCGAATATGAATATCTCACGGTTAATGTAGACATCACGGATGGCTCGACGCACCGCGTATGGATAGAAGGAAAGAAAACTTCCGCAGAAGGAAGCGGTGAACCTGTTGTATGGTCTGCAACAGATGTCGAACCGGGTTACTATCTCGTGGGCAATTTCTTCTCGCCATATAATAAAGGTGGAGAATATAATCCGGGAGGCGACGGCAAAACGATAGACTATGAAAAACATGTGTATTTCAAATTCGAAGAGCAAAAAGACAAGAGCTATGCGTTCAGCATCCCGGCATGCCTCACGGCACATGCACAGATTCTTGCTGTTGACGAGTATGACAATAAGATGGTTTACGGACCGGGCGAGGTATTCAACCTGCACGGTGCAAAGGATAATGCCAGCGCATTGCCGTTAACAAACGAAGCTGTGGGAACTATTTGTGGAACAACAGCGGCAAAGAAACTTCTCGGTTCTGAGACATTAGCAGAGAACGGCAACTACTGGGATCTCGTGACCCGCAATGACGGAGTGACAGACGACGATGGCATGTATACCTTCAGCTTTACGCTTGACAAAGACGGAAACCCCTCCGACTGGCAGGTGAAGCATGATGCTACGAGATGTGTGACTTATCTTATTGGCAACATGAAAGGGGCTACGGCGCAGCCGCTCTATGATAAGCGTAAAAGTGGTGGAAATGAGGGCGCATTCGACAACGATGTTGAGGCTCCGCTCTATTTTGATGGTAAAAACAGCTATTGGGCAATCGATTTTATTGTGAATACCGTAACCACTCAAGAGATACTTGATCAGGCAAAAAAGGCAACGCCAGATATTCATGCCACAAAGAGCGTAGGCGACGGTTCCGGAACTCACGATAAACTCTTCTTCCTCGGCAACGGAGGATATCCCTATAGTAATTCCGATAAACACGACAAGGTATGGACTAACCAGAAACCTTTCACCCTTCATCTGCACGGTATAAAAATAATACAGTATAACCCGACCCGTGGAGACAACGGTCTGTCGGCACAAGACGGCAGTTACGGTCTGTCGGGCAGTATATATGTAAACGGCGGCAACGACAAGGCCGACTTCCATATAACAAAAATGTCCATGATAGGCGATGCTGTGGAAGGAACTTATGATGCAGCGACGGGCGACTGGAAGTATACTTCTACCGCAGGAGACATGAAGTATGATGCCAACGAGCGTTGCTTCTCTCTGACGATATCTACAGTAGGCGATAAATACAATAATTCGCATTTCAGGTTTGTTGCCAACAATGACGCACACCAGAACTGGGGCGAGACGGACAGCAATATTTCAAGCAATACCGGATTTGCAAGACCTACTTATGATGCCGCCGATGATGGCAACCACTCTTGTATGGCTGACGATCCGAACGACGTGCAGTTCCGTAAAACGGCGAGAGAGGATGAGGAGGGCTTCGGAAGCACAACTCCTAATAAGAAGGATATCCTCTGGAACCGTCCCGAAGGAATATGGACGGTAAGGTTCTACCCAGAGCTTGACGAGAACGGAAAGGATGTATCCTACTACACCATATCAGGAACAAAAGTCGTCAAGATGCCTTTCACCTATTGCGTAGGGAGGTTTATCCGTACGTATAGCAACAGTGTTGCAATGGAACCCGCAAAAGACAATGTGAAGGTGTATGCGGCATATAAGTACGGAAAACCGGGGAATGCAAAAGACCCACAATCACAGGGCACGGTTTATCTTCGTCAACTCAAGTATATTCCGGCAAACATGGGAGTAGTGCTCGTGGGTGAGGTGCCTGCGGACGGCTACACAGACGGCGCTAAAGTGGATTTCTATTTGAAAGAGAAAACGGATGAATTTGCTGACAAATACGAAGATTTGTGGACAAATGCAGTAAATTATGTAGCTAAAGGTGATAAGTGGAACAACTATCTCCAGCCGACAGTCACGGCTAACGACAATCTCGGAAATGCTGATACCGATGCTGATGGAAAAATACTCCATCGTTTCTTCGGCCTTGCAAACTTCCATTCCACAAACTATTACAAGGAGAATCAGACCGGAGGCGACTATATCGGTTTCTTCCGCCTTACGCAGGATGGTCAAAGCGGCGCAAACAAGGCTTACCTGAGTATTCCGGCAAATACTGTTGTAGACGATGGAGCAGGAGCGAAGTTCGGGTATATCGACTTTAACGGACAGTTTCTCGGAAATGCGACGGACGACCCGAGCAATCCGTCGCTTGCCAAGATGGCTATTGTCTTCGATGACGAAGATGATGGCGGAAGCACTACTACTGTAACAGAAGTCAAGCCGAATAGTAAAGACGACAACGCATCGTTCTATACCCTTCAGGGAGTAAAGGTGTCACGTCCTGTCAAAGGAGTGTATATTCATAATGGAAAGAAATTTATCAAATAAAGAACCAAGGAAATATGAAAAGTTATATTAAACCGGAAGTCAAGGTGTATAAAGTTAGAATCGAGCCTCTTCTTAGTGGAAGCGAACGTGGACAGATAAAAGCTGGGCTTGTCAAAAAATATGACCCTTCTCTCTTTGATGAGGAAAATGATGACGGACAGACTGGTCGCGTCTGCTGTCTTTGGGATGACGAAGACTTTGAAGATTGAATGAAATATTCTGAATAAATGTAGTTTTAGTTGCGTTAAGCAATCCAGTTAGTAGTGAGACAATCTGTAAGTAGCTTTAGTGGATATTATCCCTAAAAGCTCTTGCAGATTGTCTCTTTTTCGTTAGAAAAAAGTTTGTAGTACACAGCGGCGCAAATGAGAATCGTAAAACGTTGGCTAGCAAGAAAAACCTTTAGTGAGGGATCAAACTTGGGTTAAAGCAGAAAGTTGTCACCTCCCAATCTCATTATCATTTTATGATAATCACTTTATGATAATCCAAACAAAAGTCGTATCTTTGCATCCGTATTGCGACGTGAGGCCCTACAAGTAATTGTTCTTTGAGACTAATGAACCTCTTATTCCGTGAAGGTTGGTCATGTTGCTGTAAGGATTACACGGACGTTGGTCCACCAGTAGATAGATGGGGGCTAAGTCGGTCGAAGTCATTTGTACAGAACACGGTAAGCCAAAAAGTATCTTAGGATAAATCGTCAACTATCTGAAGACGTGAATTCAACAAGCAAGTGCAGATTTACGCAAGAAGTGATCCAGCCAAAACTGTTAAATGACCATAAACTTACTTTTGGAAAGCCGCTGATTTTCAATATTACCAACGCGTGCGTAAGTGACTTACGCAGCGGTGCGTTCTTGGAGGAATGGAGATTTCTGCCTAATTTTGCAACCACAAACAAAAAGAAAGTAACTCACATTTAAACAACAGAAAAGATGAAAGAGATGAAGAAGATTGCAGAAGGCAAGAATTTCACTGCCTGTGATTTCGGCAAGTTGAATGATCTGGGAGGGTACGTGCTCCAGTTGGGCGACATCAAGATTCCCGGCAAGGTCTTTGGCGGCCAGGCCGTGGGAGCCACAGGTGGAGATTTCTCTTTCCAGATCTATCAGCCTGGACAAGAGGGAGGCTTCTACCACACCCACAAGAACCACGAGGAGCTCTACTTCGTGCTCAGCGGCAAAGGAGAATACCAGGTTGACGGCGTCAACATCCCCCTCCAGGAGGGAAGCGTCGTGCGTGTAGCTCCTGCCGGCAAGCGCACCATCCACAACAATGGCAGCGAACCGCTGGTTGTGCTCTGCGTGCAGTATCGTGGCGCCACCTTCTCTGCCGAGGACGCCACAGACGGCGTGATCCTGCAGGACCAGGTGGAGTGGTAATCGGATCGTGTCGTCCATACGCTCCACGACACGGATTTTATCCATCAGCCATCCTCTTGACAATAAGAGGATGGCATTTGCGTTATTATCATATATGATCAAAAAACAAGTTACCGACCCCGTCTTTCCGCAGTGTCCCATCCGCAATGTGCTCGCGCGCATCGGCGACCGCTGGTCACTGCTCATCCTGCTTGCGCTGCAAGACTGCCATAGGCAGATGCGATTCAAAGATCTGTGCCAAGCCATCCCTGACGTGTCGCAGAAGATGCTGGCCTCAACCCTCAAGGAGCTGGAGGCTGATGGCTTGGTGAGCCGCACGGCTTACTCAGAGATACCGCCCCGCGTGGAATACGCCCTCACAGAGCGTGGAGAATCCCTCATGCCGCTGCTCAACCAGCTGGTGAACTGGTCGGTGGAAAACATGAGTGGGATCATGACGAGCCGCAAGAGGTATGCGGAGAGCAACAACGCCAAGTGATTTTCACGGACAAAGGGACGAGAGGATGGCGAACTTGACGCAAACGTGGTTGTTGCATTTTTTGCAACAACCACTAAACATGGTGCTATTGAAGGAAAAACACAGGTGCACCAAGTGGCTTTCTACAACCCTCGACATGATCATCAGCGAACGAAGAGTTGACATTTTCACTCTGGGTAGTCTAAGAAGCCGACGTGCGACTCCGTGAGAAACCACAGGCCGTCGAAGCGCACGAAGCCCAGTATGGCTATCATGTATCGGTCGTCGAACGAGACGACGGTCTTGTAGCCCACGCGATTCTTGCCCACGGCAAAGAATGTGGCGTAGTTTTTCACGTCCTTCACCACGGTCTCTTCCCGCGGCTCAAGGGGCACGATGTGGTTTTTCTGGAAATAGGGAATGGTCATGCGAAAGCGTCGCTCCATGCTCCCCTCGTCGTCGGCACCCGAATAGTTGCTGAAGAGGTAGCTGGTGCGCTTGACCGGCACCAGGTTGTACAGTTCGAGGAAGCCCTTAAAGTGATGGTCGCCCATATCCTTGTTGCAGGGCGAGTTGGGATCATACACCTTGTCGCACTCCTCCCGCAACAGTCCGTCAGGGGCATGCTCGGCGAAGAACCCCTGCGCCTCCGCCCCCTCCTCGACGGGCACCATGGCCCTGCCGTCCGAGTAGTAACAACTATCCACAGCCTGTCCCCATGAGGCCACAGAAACACACAGCGCGACCAAACCGGCCCATAGCCTTTTCCTTATCATAGCGTCATCACATATAATAGATACAAAGATAGCCATTAAAAATAAAGTTTCCAAAAGAGCAGGGGGAAAAATATCAATATCCGCGCTTCATAGAGCGTCATGTCAGAGAAAAAACGTATATTTGCATTCTAATCCCCTCCCCATTTTATTATCATTTTACGATAATCACTTTATGATAATCCAAACAAAAGTCGTATCTTTGCATCCGTATTGCGACGTGAGATCGTACAAGAAAATTGTTCTTTGAGACTAATGGCCCCCTTATTCCGTCATGGTTGGTCATGTTGCCGTAATGATTACACGGACGTTGATCCACCAGTAGATAGATGGGGTCTAAGTCGGTCGAAGTGATTTGTACGGAACTCGGTAAACCCAAAAGTCTTCTCTCTCAGCAATGAACGAGGCAAGGCTATCGCAAGAGTGACCGAAGGGCTTGTGGGCAAATGGCAATGGAGGAAGCGAACGCCCCGCTATAATAGAGGGGACAGACTTGGAGAATATATAATAAAGGTATAGATACGACAATGAAGAATCCTTTTGTCACAAACGGTTACGCCGGTCCGGAATACTTCTGCGACCGTGTGGAAGAAACCCAGCACATCACAGAGATGCTGACCAATGAGAATAATATGGCTCTGATTTCCCCTCGACGTATCGGAAAGACGGAGCTGATTCGCCATTGCTTTGCCCAGCCAGCCATCCAAAAAGACTATTATACTTTTATCATAGACATCTATTCTACCAATTCCGTTAGCGATCTGGTCAATATGTTCGGCAAAGCCTTCATTGACACACTTCGCCCTAAAGGCAGAAGTGCTTGGGAGAAATTTCTGATGGCCCTCTCTTCCCTACGTTCAGAAATCTCATTCGATATCAACGGAGCTCCAGTTTGGGGGATAGGCATCGGCAACATGGTAAATCCCGAAATTACGCTTGATGAGATATTCGCTTATCTCAACCAAGCCGACAAGCCATGTCTTGTTGCCATCGACGAGTTTCAGCAAATCACCAACTATGCCGACAATCGCATTGAGGCTTTGCTCCGCACCTATATCCAGCGATGCACCAATGCTCACTTCATCTTCTCGGGTTCTCACCGCCATCTGATGGCAGAGATGTTCACATCCCCAGCCCGCCCTTTCTATCAGAGCGTGACACTGATGAACCTGAAGTCACTGGATATAGAGAAATACAAAGAGTTTGCCACAGCCAAGTTTGAGGAGCGCAACAAGCATCTCGACACAGCCATCATCGGAGAACTCTTCGCCCGTTTCGGTGGGGTCACCTCGTATATCCAGCGAGTGATGAACGTCCTCTTCCTCAAGACTCCCGAGCAAGGCACCTGCACGCTGGACATGGTAGATGACGCCATCAACTACAACCTCAATATGGCTTCAGACACCTATGAGACCCTTCTGCGCCAGATGCCGGAAAAGCAGCGCAACGTCTTCATCGCCATCTCTGCAGAGGGCGAAGCAAGAAGCGTAAGGAGCGGAGCCTTCGCCAAGAAATATCATCTCCCGTCGCCAAGCTCAGTGAATTCTGCCCTGAAGGGATTGCTGGAGAAAGATTTTATCACCCAGCAGGATGATGCCTACGTGGTATATGACAAGTTCTTCGACTTATGGCTGAAAAAATACATAAAGTAAGGTCAAAAAGTATATTTGCATTCTAATTGCGATTGATAAAGAAAGAGCAGACACTTAACAAGATAAAAGGAGAGGAGAAAGCATGGAGGACAGAGAACGATTGCTAAAAGGTTGCCCAGAGTTCGACCGCCTTGCCTTTACTGTGCTGGCCATCGAAGCCTCGGCACAGAAAATGGGCATATCGCCATCTGAAATGAGAAGGCGACTGGACAAAGTGGGACTTATCAAAAATCTCATTCAGGACTGCTATGAGACATTGCATACCGAAAGCCGCGAAACCGTAGCAAACGACGTGGTCGAGGCTCTTAAAAATTGGGAGAAAGAAGAATAATGGAAAAGCATACATTATACGAAAGGATATAATTATGTTAGACTTTTTATTGTGGAACAAAATAGCACGTATCATTGCACAACTGGCAGACACGCTGCATATATCAACAGACCGGGCGCTGCAAATCTTCTACGACTCGGAAGTCTGCCAAATGCTTCACGACAAAGAACTTGGGCTGCATCTGATGAGCGACACCTATATTGTCAACGACTTGATAGAGGAGCTACGGAGAAAGCAATAGGCTGGATCGCCCTGGCGATAGAAAAAGGTACAAAGTCATGCAGGAAATGGGAGATGACGCCTCCCCTACTCTTCCTCTATATTGCCCCCGACCTTATCGTGGCGACAAGTGCTTATTTTCACCCCTTTTTATGAAGTTAACTTCGTAGGCCGATGAAGTTAACTTCGCAGGCCTACGAAGTCAATATACTTTTTCGAGCCATTTTAGTGGGTCAGCCGAGAGGGCTGGGATATCCTCCGTTTTCAGTATATAGGGTAGCACTTAACATCAAGTCCATACTTTTTACAGAACTGTTCCATCTTATCCCAATCGACGCCATTCTTCTTGACGAACCGAATGAAGTCTTCGGGATCGTATTTTCTGTGATGGGAGAAACTAATGAGGAAATACTGTTTTTTAAGCAACTCTTTCAATGCTTGAAGACTAGCTCCTTGATTTACTTTTTCTATATCAGTTTTGGGCACTACACCCATTTCTTTCTTGTATTCTTCAACATAGAATTTTCTATCAGAGAGGACTTCAGCCGTCTTATGAGAAATTGCGGAGGAGTCGCTTAAATACTTTGGAAGCTTTTTGAACTTTACTTGTGGTTGAGAATACTCCACGTTACCAAAGAGAGACACTCCTCTTTCCACGGGTGGAGTATATTCTATTCCGTAGTAGTCCGTCACTACATCTTGATAATAATAGGTATAATACTTGTATCCGCAGAAAGCAAGTGCCAATATAAGCACTACCGCCAGCAAGATCACATACTGTTTCTTTTTCATTCTTGATCGATTATATGGTCCTTATGACTTTATACTTAATGCTCCCACTTGAGAGGATGGTCAGCATGGAAGCTAAATTGTTGTATTCCAGCAGAGAACAGCGTTGCTTCTATGCGAATAGACTTCGCCTTCTTCAATGCTTTTAAAAAAGCAGACTTCTTTCGAATAAATGCGAAATCAGTACCGCTGTTGGCACCTTCATCAAAGTAAAACTTCATTAGGGAATTATTGTCGAACTTTACCGTCACATAGTTATTCCCATAATATTCATTGCCGCCAAACTGATCACTGGACAATCTCAAATACACATCAAGTCCGCCAAACTTTTTGGCTTTACGGACAACAATACACATGTCACCACTGGAAAAAGCCCCTCCATTCTCATTATAGTCACTGCAGAGAATTGCAACATAATCAGTAGAACCTCTCATCTTATCCTTGCTAGTATCGTATTGCCATTCTGATTTCACGCCTTCAGTAGGGACACTTGTCGAGTCAACATAAACTGAATCTAAAGCTACATAACCTGAGTCCACAACTGCTGCATTATCGGTAGAAGAAGTCGGACTGGTAATTGTCAAAAGTGCAGAAATAAAGAATGCAGAAAGTACGCCTATAAACAGCACTATGTATAAGAAAACAGAATGGGAAGAATAAGTACTCTTCTCCTCTACAGACTTATCAGAATGGGCATTATTCTCCTCTGCCTTACTATCTTTGTCCTTGATTTGTAAGCCATCATCAGAGGGAGTTATCGCTTCCCCATGTTTAAGAGATTCTTCCTTTTTCTTCTCATCTTTCCATTTCTGGAACTCTTCGAATTCTTTTCTTTCTTCGTCAGTCATAGTCGAAAATATACTAAAGTTTCAGCATCACCCCCAAATAATGGGATAAAAACAACAGTTTCGCTATAACAAGTTGTATCCTTGCAGTCGCTAAAACGCGATGAAACAACGATTTAAAGAGCAACTGTCATAGATGCAAAATTACGCATTTTTTCGGAGGAGACCAACACCTTTAGTGTTAAAAGTTCATTGCGGACCAATTTGATGGCACTTTTCACCCGATCATGGGCTTGGTCATTTGTTTCGCAGGATATCATTGGAGAAGCAGGCGGGCGTTTCAGCCGTCCAGCTCATATTTTGTCTCTCTGCCTTTTCCCTACAACAGGTGAAAAGCCTTCCGTGAGGCCTCCTCGACAAGGCCACCCAATATCGAAAACGTTAAACGTTAAAACGTTAGTAGGGCGGGCTCGACAAGCGCACCCACCCTACCACTATATATATAATCCCAATTACTCTTCAAACTCTACCAGCGCCTGGCGGAAAACGGAGCGTACCCGGCCCAGTATCACCAACGAATGCTCCAGTTGCAGACGCAGGGAAGCCTCATCGCTGTAGAAGAACTCGCAACTGGCCGTGACCTCCGTGAGGTTGGTGTCTATGTAGATCTTTGCCAGCCTCACCTCCCGCGTGAGTTTGTTGCAGAGAGTGAGGACCTTGATTTCCTCGCCTTCGCTCATCTCGTAAAACTGCGGCAGCATGACCACGAGGAAGGGAGTTTCCTCCTGCTGGGTGGCAAGCACATAGAGGTGCTTCATCTGAAAGCGAAACAACACGTCGCCGTCGCTATCCACCCGCGGCTGGTAGCCCATGTCTTCCAGCACGCTGATGACCATTGATCTTTTGTCCATAAGAATGTCCTCCAGTTATGATTCGTTGTCGTCCGTCAGTTCCTCGCAGCCCTCGCTCGTATCGTCGCTATCGGCGAACTGCTCCTCGATGGCCTTCACCGCCTTGCTGGCGAAGACCACGCCGGCCTCCAGATGGGCAATCATCCGAGAGATCAAGACCTCCAGATCCTCGCCGCCGAAGAGCTCGCGCTCGTAGCAGAGCCACATGCTATGGCCCGGGGTGAACGCCTTGACATATTTCAGCGAGGCGTTGATCTTCTCCGAGAGCGCACAATATGTGGCGACATTCTCCTCGTCGTATTCATAGAAGCCTGGGAGCGCAATGGTCAGGAAGTCTTCGTCGTCCTCGTTGCACAGATAGAGAAGCGTCATGCCTTCATACTCAAACTCATAGCCGACGTCGTCGCTCTTCTCCAAGCAGAAACCAAGACGGGCAAAAGCCTCTAAGATTTTTTCTTTCATAATCGTTTACATTGATGGGTTATACGTTGTTGTTATCGAAATCCGATGCTGGCCGGCTGACCGTCCCTGTCCTTGGGCGAAAACTCCCTGTGGACGCGCTGGTATTCGCGCAGGTCGCGACTGCTGACCGAGGGGCTGCGCCCGGAGATGATCTCTTCAAGCTGCTTCTGGGTGATATTCTGCAGCGTATGCTCTCCGCAGCCTATCGCCTCGTTGAACTTCTTGCGCGCTGCCGACTTCACGATATAGTTGATGTCGCTGCAGTTGTAGCCTTGCGTCAGGTGGGCAAGCCGGTCCATGTCTATGCCCTCTTCCCTTGGCAACTTGGCCAGTTCCAGGGCAAACAGACTTTTGCGGGCCTCGTGGTCGGGCATGTCCACATAGACCAGTTCGTCGATGCGTCCCGTCCTCAGCACGGCCTTGTCGATGCGCTCGGGATGGTTGGTGGCGGCAAGGACATAGACCCCTTTGTCGGAAACATGATTGAGCATACAGAGAAACTCGTTCACCTCGCTGTCGTAGTGCTGGTTGTTTTCGTTTCCTGTGCGACGCGGCACCATGGCGTCAAACTCGTCAAAGAAGAGCAATGCCGGCGCGTGTCTCTCCGCATTCTTGAAGACCTCGCCGATCTTCTCCTGCGTGCCGTGCACCATGGTGCTGGCCAAATCGTCCGGGACGACCTTGATAAAGTGGATGCCGACCTCCTCAGCCATTTTCTCGGCAAAGAACGTCTTGCCACATCCCGCAGGCCCATAGAAGAGCATGGAGGGAGGACGGATGCCGTAGGCGTCGGCCAGATCACGATGTTGGAGCACATTGATGAAGCCCTCCTTGACCCGCTGCTTCAGGTCCTCCATGCCGGCAATGTCGCCAAAACCATTGCCATGCTTCTTGGCCGTCGGCTGAGGCTTGGGCCTGGGCTTGCTGCTTGACTGATCGCTCGTCTGGTCGCTCGTCGGCTTCCCCTGGGGAGCCGCTGGCTTTCCGCCACTGATGCGGCGGAGCCATTCCTTTTCGGCTGTTGTTCTATCCATCTTTGCGTCCTCCGTTTTTCGTTTTCGTTGTACGATGTTTATGTCCGTAGTCGTTGCACGACGTTTATATTCGTTTTCGTTGACGATCTTTATATTCGTAGTCGCTGCTCGACGTCTATGTATATAGAGGGCGAAAAGCATGGAGATTCTATCAGCGCAAGTGTGTCCTACCAGTTTTTTATCCTGAAGCTCTGCTGGTTTTGACGCTAAGAAGACAACCTTCCCGATGGTAACTTAAGACCGACTTCGATGATAACTTATGAGTGGCACGGAGGGTAACTAAAGGCTGCAACCAGGTCGATTGTGTCGCTTTGATTTTTGCGCTTCCATTTTTTATTCTTACTTTTGCAGACATCATTCAGGCCCACCGGGTGAACCATCCACAAAGATTTACGAAGGTGGTAACCACGGCAATCACCGGGTGATGAAGAAATGGATGAAGAAAAGAAAGAAATGAAGAAAAGAAAGATTTGAAAATGACAAAAGGATCACTTATACTTCTATCATCAGTCATGATACTCGTGTCAACTCTCACCTGTCGGGCTACTTGTCCCGACTCGATCCGCCAGCAAAAGATGTTGGAGGAGGAGCAGGCCTTCTTGGCCAATATGAAGCCAGGACTGCAGCATATACAGATGATGGCCGTAAGGAAAGCAATGGAAGGCAATGACACCGAACTACAGCAGATAAGGCAGAGCCGAAACCAGCCGCCTACTTTGCCGGAAGGCGTCAAGACTTTCTATCCGAGAGAGAACATCTGTCTCTTCTCCCCCAAGCATGAGACTGACCGCAAGCGCCCCATCCTACTCTACCTCCATGGTGGAGGATGGTGCTTTGGCAGCATCAACAGTTGCGCGCGGTTCTGTGCCGCTGTAGCCCTGGAGGCCGACTGCCTGGTGGCAGCATTAGACTATCGTCTGGCACCTGCCCACCCCTACCCTGCCGCACTCGAAGATTGTCAAAGGGCAGTACGTTACCTGCAAGAACACGCGGCCGACTGGGGAGGCGACAACACGCTGATAGCCGTAGGAGGAGACAGTGCTGGGGGCAACCTGGCATTGGCAACCGCCATGTCAGCATCGGGCATTCGCAAAGTGATACCGATTTATCCCGTGACCAAACTCTTCACCGAAAGGACTCCTTCTTGGGAAAAGTATGCCAAGGGGTATGGCAACGATGCTGAGCTCCTCGAAGCGTTCAACGAAGCCTATGCCAATCGTCAGGAGCGCAAGCCGCTCGTGTCGGTAGGCCTGTGTGATGACGACGCATTGAAAACGTTGCCGCCCGCGCTATTCATATCGGCAGGCCACGACATTCTCCTGGACCAAACTGCAGAACTTGTCCAGCGCCTCCACAACCTTGGCAGACCCGTCATCTACCACGTCTATCCCACCGCCACCCATCTATTCATAACAGTCCCAGGACAGCCCACAGCCTTTGAAGAAGCCGTCAAGGACGTGAGCAGGTTTCTGAACGACCATCATGCAGCCAAGTGACTTCCACATGAGATTCATAATGGCATGAGGAGTAATTGGGTTTAGCAGAAAGTTGGCAAAATATTTGGCAATATGGAAATATTGCCATTTCACCAAAAATCTACAGGGATGATGTTTTTTCTGAGATTCTTCATCCATGCCAAAAGTTTTACTTACTTTTGCAAGCCATAGCGGATGATGCCGCTCTATAGACAAAAAAATTTGTTATCAAAACGAGAAGTATGAAAAAGAATTGGATGATTTGGGGACTCGCCGCCATGGCGCTGATGTCCTCCTGTACAGACCAGAAGACCGCGCCAAGCACCGCGGACAACGACACCACCAGCGTGGCCCAAGACACGGCCTCTATCGACAGCATGGACCTGACCTCCATCGCCGGCACCTACGAGGGCACTCTCCCCGCCGCCGACTGCCCGGGCATCAAGACCGTGCTCACCATCCATGCCGACAGCACCTACCAGCTGACGCAGGACTACCTGGAGCGCAAGGACGGCCATGACGAGGCCAGCGGCGTGCTGCGCGTGCTCGACGGCAAGGTACTGGTGCTCGAACGCCCGTCGAGTGGCGAGCAGACCTACTACAAGGTGAAGGACGACCAGCACGTCGTCATGACCGACTCGCTGGGCAACGAGCCCGAGGGCGAGACGGCCAAACTGTATGTGCTCACCAAGACGAAGTAGGACGCTGAGGCGTCTTTCTTCACGCCACGCAACGACCTGACGACTTTATCTTTTGGGGGCTGTGTCAAACCATTGGTTTTGGCACAGCCCCCAAAGCATATACCGACAAGGCAAACGCCTCGCACGCCCCGCCTATTCCCCCTCGGGCAAGGCTGGGACAATGCGACGGACGTGGCCTTCCCTGCGAGAGAGAATCAGGGGCACGCGCTCCACCACCACGACCGAGGTGTCGAGACCGAGCGCCTTGGGCTCGTCGATGCTGATCTTGCCTATGAGCGCATAGAGACTCATCAAGAGGTTGTGGCGACGGTCGAACGAGTCTTCGGGATAATAGACGCGATGGATGATGATGAAGCGGAAGTCGCCCGCCACACCATAGCGCCGCAAGGAGGGGTAGCAACTGGTCAGATCCACCCTACCCTCTGCCACCAAGTCCTCGACGACCTGGCGCAGATAGAGACTCACACGAGGCTCTATGCGGAAACCGATACGCATCGTCACGCTATAGAGCGTGTCCTCCACCAGCGTGCTGCAACTATACTCCAGCGTATCGGGCGCATCCACATACTCCAGGTTGATGAGCCAATAGTGGTCGGCACGCTTCGGCTGCTTGTTGATGATGGAATAGATCAGTTTGTCGTCCACGGTACTCTCCTTTCCCGTATGATTGACATAGACCAGGTTGGAGGCATACTTGGGTATGCGATCGTCGGCCTTGATATCGGAGATGATCTGATAGTAGTCACTCAGCGGCTTGCTGGAGATATGCTGACGGCGAATACGTTTGGCACGCACCCACACCAGCATCATGCAGAAAAGAACGCCCGCGATGAGCAACGTACACCATCCTCCGGCAAGAAACTTGGAGAGGTTGGCGGCCAGGAAGATGCCCTCTATGACACAGTAGCTGCCGACAAAGACCATGCAGAGGATGCGCGACACGCCCCTTTGGCGCAGGTAGAAGCCCAGGAGCAAGGTGGTCATCAGCATCGTGATGGTGATGGCAAGTCCGTAGGCGGCCTCCATGTGGGAGGAGTCGCGAAAGAGGAGGAGGATCAGCACCACACCGATATACATGGCCATATTGACCGCAGGGATAAACAGCTGGCCCTTGACATGAGTGGGATGCTTGATGCGCATCCGAGGCCAGAAGTCGAGGTTCATCGCCTCGCTCAAGATGGAGAACGTGCCACTGATGAGGGCCTGGCTTGCCACGATGGCTGCCCCCTGTAGCCATCACGATGGAGAAGATCAGCAAGCCTTGAGGCATGATGGCATAGAACGGATTGACCGAAGCCGCCACGTCGGCATGGCAGAGAATCCACGCTCCCTGCCCGAGATAGTTGAGGATGAGCATCGTCTTGACAAAGGCCCAGCTCACGGTGATGTTTCGCCTGCCACAATGTCCCAAGTCGGAATAGAGCGCCTCCGCACCCGTAGTACAGAGAAACACCGCGCCCAAGACGAGAAACCACTCGGGCGACGTCGCCAGCAGCCGCAGGGCATAATAGGGATTGAGCGCCCGGATCACCTGCGGATAGGAGACGAGGCTGATCGTGCCGACCGCACCCAGTAGGAGAAACCACAGCAGCATGAAGCCACCAAACGACTTGCCGATGCTCTCCGTGCCGAAGCGCTGCACGAAGAAGACGACGGTGATGATGGCCAGGGTGATGGGGAGGACAGGCAGATGTGGACTGACGCTCTCCAAACCCTCGATGGCCGTGGTCACGGTGATGGCAGGCGTGATGATGCCGTCGGCCAACAAGGTGCTTGCTCCCATAAGGGCCAGCAGATAGATCCACTTTCTCTTGTGGCGACGCAGCAGGGCGTAGAGTGCCAGGATGCCTCCCTCGCCATGATTGTCCGCCCGCAGGGCCACGAGGACATACTTGACGGTAGTCTGCAGGGTAAGCGTCCAGATGATGCAAGACAGCGCGCCCAAGACCATCGGTTCGTCCACTCTTTGGCCCACATGGAGGATGGCCTTCATCACATAGAGAGGCGACGTGCCAATGTCGCCAAAGACAATGCCCAGCGTGACGAGCATTCCAATCCACCCCATACGGTTGCAGCGCTTCTCGGCAGTGCTTCCATTTCTCAAGTTACTCATACCATGAATACAATCAATTCGTTATACCTATTTGAAAAGAAGCCGCAAAGTTATGGCTTAAACCACAGAGCCTAGAATAATTTAACCTCATTTAGCGAGTTTAACGGTCGTTGTAACTATTCAGCAATAGTGTAGGCATGCACCTCCTACCATCCTATAACGACA
>ERZ780198.1834-NODE-1834-length-18033-cov-10.573646_pt1 | contig 18033 bp, 15 predicted proteins | sample MGYA00510979_ERZ780198 | MGnify/ENA primary metagenome ERZ780198 (study PRJEB29588, sample SAMEA2158039) | human gut metagenome | biome: human gut; feature: human-associated habitat; material: faeces | place: Denmark | collected 2008/2010 ...
ATTACAAAAATACGCCAATTTTACGCCAAACGATGCAGAGTTTGATGTAAGAAAATAATATAATGATGTGGAATCGGACGATATGACATAGAAGCCCCATTGGATAGAGAAATCTGTCTGATGGGGCTTATTTACATATAGAAGCATAATAAGTTTTCTCAAACAGAGAGATTGGTATTGTGGATGTGATGAGAAACCAAACGAAATCTATAAAAAACTAGAACAATTAGTCGAGAAATCAGAGAGAGAAGATACTGTGCTTTTCTATTTATGAGAATAACAAGGCAGAGCTTAATGACCAGGTAGTAGTAGAGCTTGCTAATGCGTTGGGAGTTACTACAGATTATATTCTTATTGGGGGTGGAAATAAGACAAATGGAGAAAGAGTTGCTTGAAATCTTTAGAACTATTGGAAATACAAATCTCAAAAAGATTGGCTTGGATCAATTGAGATGCCTAGCAAGCATGAGTATAAATTAGAATAAATTGTTCTTTATTGAAATTTAGTGTGTTGATATAATAAAAATGGTTGATACAGAGTTGTTTGATGGAGATTTATTATTGAAACACATTTAGATGGTGGAATAGATACAGTTTTATAAAGTTACCAGATTAAATGCATCGAAGTTATCTCTTGAATAACTTGATGCTTTTTATGGAGAAAATCGAACTATCAGGAGGAACAATGAGATATAAAATAGGTTCATACGTTTGTGAAGAACGAGATAAAGTAATATTGAAGTGGAATTCATGGGATGATTTTGGATATAAGGTATTTTTTGACGCTCAATATGTTAACGAAAAGGGTCACATTGTAGATATTGGCGGGCTAAGAATTGCTAAAAGTAGTATGCAAATTGGGGATAATATTAGTAGTATTTTGCCAGAAGAATTTAACAGAATACCGGACGGATTCTTTTCATTGTGGGATTCTGTTGATTCATACAGAAAAGCTAGAAAAATAATGGATGAATATGGGATTCATATTTTTGAAGAACTGAATGATGTTTCATACGACTTGGATAAACTGAAAATTTATCGATATGAGAATGTATTTCAAACATCTTTTTTAAGATTTACGTCTGTTCATACATGCGTAAATCAATTTCATAGAATTTCGAGAGGAGAGGCAATATTAACACCTTATTCATTTGACTATACTATTAGAAACCAAAATGAATTAGTTGATGATTTGAAATTAAGCTTTAATGTTATCCCTCAATCATATCCTCCAACAAATGTGCATGCTCTTATTGGAAGTAATGGTACTGGAAAAACCACATTAATAAAAGATATGATAAAAAGTATATGCAAGGAAGGAGCACTTGGTAGTTTTACATATAGCGAAACACCAGAAGATGGATATGGCTACTTTGAGAGCATAATGTGCATATCATTTAGCCCGTTTGACGATTATTCTGAGATTGAAATATTTAAGGATGTTTCATTTATTGGATTTAAAAAACACTATGAACAGGGAGGAAGCCTACTTCAAAGCATTGAGAATGATTTTTATGAAAGCCTTAAGAAATGTGTAGAAAATCGAGCTGTGAAAAGCGATTTAGTGGATACATTTGATTATCTAGCAGATGTTGGTGAGTTCACTGGGCAGGTTGAGTTTTTTAAAAGTATTCTTGAACATACGTTGTTAAGCGATGAAGATGGTATTTTAGTTAGAAATGAATTTAAAAAAATGAGTGCAGGGCATAAAGTTACGTTATCGATATTAACAAGATGTATTGCTAATTTGGCAGAGAAGACAGTTGTATTTATTGATGAACCTGAAAATCATCTACATCCTCCTCTTTTATCAACACTAATTCGTTTGTTGTCAAAAATTCTTAATAAACGAAATGGAGTTGGAATAGTATCGACTCATTCACCAATAATATTACAAGAAATACCAAAATCGTGCGTGTGGAATCTATACAGGGTAAATGATTCCTTATTTGCAGAGAGAGTAGATGATGAAACGTTTGGCACAAATTTAGGCGTATTAACCAATAGTGTTTTCAGTTTTGAGATAAAGAATACAGGATTCAATTCATATCTAAAAGAAGTGGTTGATAACAGTGATTCTTTTGATGATGTAATGGAAAAATTTGATTATCAGCTTGGAGATCAGGCGAAAGCCATTGTAAGAATTTTGTTGTCAAGAAAGGCGGCTAAAGAATGAAAAAGTTGAATTGGCCACCAATATGTTTACCGGTAAGGTGTATATATAGACAATGTGCATACTTATTCACTGTGAAAACTTCTATAAAGGATAATGCATTGAAATATCAAAAAGAAGTAGATATGTTGGCTAAAATATATCCCGATGTTGTGCCTCATAATATTAGTAAATTGAAGATGCCTACATTAACAGATGATGAGAAAGCGGATATTGTAAAGTTATATGATCAAAAATTTTCAAAACAAGGTGAAATGACAAGGAAATATTATGATGTAATATTTGCAAATGGTGGAAAGACCTGTCCGATTTGTGGAGTTGGTAAGAGAAAAAATCTTGATCATTTTCTGCCTAAAAGCAAATATCCACTTCTTTGTGTTACTCCTCTTAATCTAATACCTACATGTAGAGATTGCAACATGGATAAAGGAGCATCATCAAGCACAGATTACTATGATATACCATTTAATCCTTATTTTGATGAAACTTCCTTTTTATGGTTGAGTTGTAAGATTGAGTTTGATGCTGATGGTGGTTGCATACCAACTTTTGGTAATGGAATTGATAAGTCATCTAATCCAGATTTATATAGGAAATGTAAGGCACACATAACTCAAAATAATTTAGATGAGACATTTCAAAATGCTGCAATTAATGAAATAGAGGATGAGAAAGAGTACTATAAAGATTTGCTTAATGAATGTGGTGAGGATGAGGTGAAAAAACAAATTCAATCACATAGACATAGTAGTGAAAAAAATGATATAAATTCATGGAAGTCAGCTCTTTATAGAGCATTAGAATTACAATGCCATGAATTTTGTGAATGGTTAACTAGAATATACCGATAATGTAAACTAAAAATACACGATGAATATATATAATTGTTAACTTTTGAAATAGTTATCCCGAAAGAAAATATAATTACCGTTAAATAAAAAATTTGCAAATGCAAAAATGTGCAATTGCTCTTCAAGTCGAATCCTGATATAATATAAGAGTATCATAGAGTATACTGAGTAAGGAGGAAACATAGTGTATATTTCATATAAAAAACTATGGAAATTATTGATTGATCGTGACTTGAAAAAGAAAGATTTATGTGAGATGGCTGGTATAAGTTCTGTCTCAATGGCCAAACTTGGAAAGAACGAGAATATTAATACATCGATTCTTGTTAGAATTTGTGAAGCATTAGAATGTGATACAAGTGATATTATGGAGATTGAGAGAGAAGAGGGAGTACAGTAATATGCCTGAAAAAAGAATATATAGTTTTATAGATTTATTTGCTGGGTGCGGTGGACTAAGTGAAGGCTTTTATAAACAAGGCTATAATGCGTTGGCACATGTTGAAATTAATCCCATAGCATGCAAAACATTGAGGACGCGAATGAAATATTATGGTTATGCAAATGCGGACAAATCAGTTTTAGAGTTGGATATAACAAGAGAGGATGTTATTGAAAAGATTGAAAATGCGGTGCATGGACAAAAGGTTGATGTGATAATTGGTGGACCGCCATGTCAGGCATATTCGAGTCTGGGGAGAGCAAAAGATGACAATGCTATGCAAGATGATCCAAGAAATTACTTGTTTGAAAGTTATGTAAAAGTTTTAAACCATTATATGCCTAAATTTTTTGTTTTTGAAAATGTGACAGGGCTTCTTACTGCAAAAATAAATGGAGAACATATTGTTAATAAGATAGTGGCTGCTTTAGGCGAAAACTATAAGGTAAAATTTGATCCAAAATTAAATGTTTTAAACTCTGCCAATTATGGTGTGCCACAGATTAGAAAAAGGGTAATAATAATTGGAGTGAGAAAAGACATTAATATTGAACCAGAAGAAATGTATGCATCTGTGATAAAAACACATTATGATCCTGAAATGTCAGATGAGGAAAGAAAGGGATTAAAAAAATATGTTACTGTTAGAGAGGCAATAGAAGAATTGCCGTTTTTACGACCAGGTGAAGGAGAGGCAATTGTTCCATTTAAGTATTCTTTTTCAAATGAATATTTGCAACGTATTGGCTCTGAAAGTTTGACGGAACTTCATGATCATGTGGCTAGAAATCATAATGATAAAGATATTGCAAGATATACTGTTATGGCAGAAAATCATTGGACATTTCAGGAAATGTTAGATAAAAGAGAAGATTTAAGACATGAAAAAGCACGTGTATTTGGAAATAGTTATACGGTTCAGTGGTGGGACTTGCCATCAAAAACTATAATTGCACATTTATATAAAGATGGGAATCAGTTTATTCATCCAGACTATAAGCAGGGAAGAACATTTACAGTGAGGGAAGCTGCAAGATTGCAATCTTTTCCAGATGATTTTATTTTTGAAGGCTCTAGAACAGAACAATTTAAACAAATAGGCAATGCAGTTCCTCCACTTTTGGCAGAAGCAATTGCGAAAGGAATGAAGGAAAAGTTGAGTTCGATAGAAAGAAATGGTAACAAAAGATGATATTTAAAAATGTGAGTACACTTTCAAATAAAATAGAAAAAGCTTTTTTTGTTGAACAAGTAAAAGTATATATCAGGTTGATTGAGGTGTTTTGCGAGAAAAATAATATTGCTTTTCAGGCAGATGAGGATGTATATGATTTAGATGAATTGAAAAGCATAGGTGTGGTTAACAGCGAAGATGACATTGATAATCTGAAAAAAATATTGGGAAGAGATTACCAGCTTTTTATTAAGGCTGTGAATTTTGCAGTGCTGCACAAAAATGAATTGAATGGCTTGTTGGATAAATTGTCTAATACAGAAAGGCAAAAAGTACAACGACAAGCGGCCGAGAAACACGAGTTAACGCTGGTAGATTTCTTCTGTGGTGCAGGAGGCTTGAGCCTGGGATTTTTACAGCAAGGATTCAATGTTAAATTAGCAAATGATATAGAAGATGTATGTATTCAGACATATAAATATAATCATCCTGAATTGCCGACAGATAAGCTGATCCAGGGGGATATAAAACAAATTGTTGATCACATAGATGAATATATAGATGAGAATATTGATATTGTAGTTGGAGGACCACCATGTCAGGGTTTTAGTGAAGCCAATAGACAAAGAGTTATTGATGATCCGCGGAATAAACTATACAAGTATTATGTGCAGGCAGTTGAAAAGATTGCACCTAAATTTGTTGTTATGGAAAACGTTAAAGGAATGCTAAAAGTAGCAAATCAGGTGGTGGAAGATTATCAAAATTTGAGAATAGAAAAGGATGGACATATATATACATATAAAGTTAATTATCAAATTCTTAATTCACAGAATTTTTCAGTTGCACAAAGCCGCGAGCGCTTGATATATATTGCAATACGTAATGACGTAATGGACGAGAAAAATATTACTCCTGAAATGATATTTGAACAAATTAATGCCTCTTGCAAGGAAAATAAAATCTATATATTGCAAGATGCGTTAGATGATATAAAACCATTAGAAGCACCTAGAATAAAAAATATGAACGAAGTTGATAGCGATGTAACAGGTAAGAAGATTGATGTGAATATGTATGAGGAATGCAAAAATGAATATTTAGATTTGATTAATATGGGAAGAGATATTCCATATTTGTATAATCATAAAGCCAGATATTTAAGTGATGTTAACTATGAAATATATAAGAGGTTAAATCCGGGAGATGATGCTACTGATGAAAAGATTGCAGATATTATGCCATATGCACATAGAAATCATTGCTTTAAGGATAAATATTATAAGTTGTATGCTGATAGACCATGTAGAACAATTACAGCGCACTTAAGAATGGATTGTCACTCTCACATACACCCATCACAAATTAGAGCATTGACACCACGAGAGGCAGCAAGGGTGCAGTCATTTCCGGATGATTATCTTTTTTGGGGGGCTTATTTAAAGACATATATGCAGATAGGTAATGCGGTTCCTCCTATGATGGCAAGAGGGATAGCGGCTGTAATTAAAATGTACTTAGAGTAGAGAGGTGTTTTATGAAAGTAAGCCAGTTAATAAAACAATTAAACAATACAGAATTGGGAAAGGGAGGAACACATGACACATATGTGTTAATCCCTAATGAGTTGGATATATCGGATATCTTTTCGGAAGTTAATTTACCTATTGAATTTATAGATGCAGACACATCTGAAAAAGTTACTGTGAGAAATACAGTTGGTCGTGAGAAAAGGCTGGTTGGATTGGGACAATATTATAGATCAAAGGACTTGTCGGCTGGTGATGAAATCATATTTGAAAAAGATGTTTCTGAAAAAGATTTTAAATATATAATTCGTACTATTAGACATAGGGAAAGAATAGCATTTCAAAAATCAAAGATGGGATTCGAAATTTTAACATCAGATAGAATGAAAATGGCGGAATCTTGGGAAAATCATTTTAATGGATTGTTTGAAATTAAATTTTTAACTGAAGCAAAAAAGCGAAATGATTCACCGGATACAACAAGATATTATGACATAGTTATTGATGGAAGTAGTATTCTTGAAGATTTTTCTGTAAAAGAGATAGGTTTTCTAAAAATGGAGAACGGCTCAATAAAAGTGATGAAGTGGTATGGATGGAAAAAATACGTTTTTGAGATGGAGGGATAGTTAAGATGGGAAATCATTACATATTATCAGTTGACTCATTTGTAAATTCATTCTCTATTGTGGAGACAACGGATCAATTGAGGTTTCAGTTCAAAAAAGCAGGGGGTGCTTCAGTAACAAGTGAATTTACAAAAGGAGATATGATTTTTGTTTATAAAAAACAACCTTGTGGATTTATAAATATACTTTTGGAGGCAAAGGGTGATAATCAATATCAAAAAATATTGGAAGTATCACAAGGGGTAGCACTTGTTAATTATAATTTGGCATTAGATCCGGAAATAGAAGATGTTATATCTATTGACGGTGAGATATACAATCGCATTATTAAGCAGATGTTATCGGGAACAAAACTGGATGGTGAATCAGCAAGTAATACGGTTGAGAGTGAAACCTTATCAAGGGAGACTGGGGCTGAAAATATTCTATTATACGGGGTACCTGGGGTTGGAAAAAGTCATACTATTAGAGAAGAATATTGTGATGATTCAGAAAGAATGGAAAGAGTAGTATTTCATCCGGATTATACATATTCAGATTTTGTTGGCCAGATACTGCCACGAGTTGTTGATGGACAGTTAAAATATGTTTTTACGCCAGGGCCATTTACAAAATTGTTAAAAAAGGCATGGGAAAATCCGAGTAAAAAATTCTATTTAATAATTGAAGAAATTAATCGAGGAAATGCGCCAGCAATTTTCGGAGAAATTTTTCAATTACTGGATAGAAAAGATGGAGATGGTAGGGTATATTCTGAAAAAGAATATGGTGAAAGTGAGTATGGAATTACTAACTATGAAGTGGCTGGAGTGGTGTATGGTGATGAAGAGCATGAGGTAAAGATACCATCTAATATGTGGATTCTTGCTACAATGAATACCGCAGATCAGAATGTTTTTACTTTAGATACAGCATTTCAAAGGCGATGGAATATGCATCATATAAAAAATGATGTTATGAGTGCAATTCATTCGAAAGAAAAAATAGAAGGAACATCTGTAGAATGGGGAGCATTTGCTACGGTTATAAATGATATGGTTGTGGAAATTGATTCAGATTTGGCAAGTTCAGAGGATAAACGATTAGGAGCATATTTTGTAAAACTCAATGAATTAAGTGTAGATAAATTTCCAGAGAAGGTTCTTAAATATTTATGGGATGATGCATTTAAAATGGACAAGGAAGCTATTTTTGATGAAAGATTTAAATCACTAGAAATGGTAATTGATGAATATGAACAAAGTAATGAAGACAAATTGAGGACAGTATTAAGAATGGACGTATATCGAAAAATGCTTGAAACAATGGATAAAGAATAAGGTGATGAAAAATGGTTAATTTTTCGATTAGAGAAAAGTGTAAAATTAATACTAATATTGATACGGATACTTTTGTTGGAATCAAATGCGAGGATGATGATTTATCGATACACTTTCCAATTGGTTTTCGCCTATCGGATGATGATAAAGAACTTAGAAAAGATATATTATTACTTATGAATACAATTTCATCTACAGTTGGGCGAAAAGAGTCAGAAATAAAAAATAAATCATCTGTTTTCAACTGTGTAGGATTTCCATTTCAAGCATATCTGGTAATTATACATGACTATTGTGCAAGAGGATATTATAAAGAGATTGAACTTCAATATAATGTATGTAAAAAAGGCAAAATTGATTGGAATCGCACAATAAAAACACAGAAATCTTTTGTTCAAAATAATGATGTTTTTTATTTAGATTTTGTGACAAAGAAGAATCTTGTAAAAGAAGATGAGTTAATTACACAAATTCATAAATATTGTGTGTATGATGCATTTGAGAAAATAGGATGGTTGTTTACGAGTTCTATGCCAGCAAAACCACAAATTAAGTTTAATATAAAAACATTTAGATCAGTGCTTAGAGATAAACTTTTAAATACATTTAATGACAGAAATAGACTTTTATTTAAAAGCATGTTGGCAATCGTAGAATATCTTGATGGAGAAAAATCATCCAGGGATTATAAGTATGGAACATATCGATTTGAATATGTATGGGAGATGTTAATAGATAAAGTATATGGAATAAGAAATAAAGAGGATTACTATCCGAAAACAACTTGGAATTTTGAAACTTATCAATACAATGTGAGAGATGAATATGAGAATTCAAGTTTAAGACCAGATTCTATTATGCTATATGATGGAGATGTATATGTACTTGATGCAAAATATTATAAATATGGAGTTATAAGAAATCCGGCTCTATTACCGAAATCAACAGACATTAATAAGCAAATTACATATGGAGAGTATATAGCAGAGCAGAATAAATTTAAGAAAATACATGGGAAAAATTATAAGGTCTATAATGCATTTATAATGCCATTTGATGCTATAAAATCAGGAAGTGAGAGTGTGCTGCGAATTGGACAGGCTATGGGTAATTGGAAATCAGGTATGAAGGAATATGAGAAGGTTCAGGGAATTCTGATTGATGTAAAACATCTGATGAAAATAGGGGTTAGAAATGATTATGACGAAATAACCCAATTGGCAAAAAGCATTAAACAGTATGTATAGGAGGAAACAAAATGCGTATAACAATATCAAAAATTTTAAATAAGACGGATCTTGCAAAATCAGAATCACATGGGGGACTAGTGGTTACAAAAGCCATTCAGAAGAGTCTTAAGGAGTTTTTTGAAATTCCGGGACAAGATAAAGAATTTATTGATAGAACAGACAATGAAAAGTTTAAGATACACTATCAAGATTATACATCAAATGGTATAACTCCGAATGATAGAGTTACACCTATAGGAAAATATGCAAGCAAGCATAACCTTGAACCTGGGGATAGCCTTGTTCTGGAAAGTGTTGAGAACACTTCGGGAAAGAGTTACTTTATTGAATACGTGAAAAAAATGAATTCAATAGTTTTTGCAGGAAAGTCAAAAACAACGGTAGATGTTTTGAATTTTAATCATTTAGTTAAACTACTAACTCAAAATGTTTCTGAAAAAAATATTAAGAAAATATCATCGATTGAATTTCAGATGGAAACAACTTACCTTGGAAAAAGGGGAATTTTAACTATTAAGCAAAATGGTAATGACTATGAGTTGTATTTTGATGACGACCCAATTAGTGAAAATAATAAATATTTTGAATTGGATACATCGGTATATCCATTTATATTAAAGAAAACTGAAACCTGGCGAATTGCAATAGAGACAGGTAAGGAAAATGATGAAGCTAATAGAAGAGCAGATGCAGATTTAATTGCCGAACTTGAAAATATGGAAGAAAATGAGTTGCCAGATGTATATAAACCGTTACCAGAAAAAAAAGCAGAACCAAGGGAATATAAAGGGCAAATGGTTCCGGCCAGAAGCAAAGCCAAAGCTGAAAAAGCTCTTGCAAGGGCTGGTTATAAGTGTGAAGTAGGAAATCATCGTACTTTTTTGAGAAAAAAAAGTTTAATTCCGTATACAGAACCACATCATTTAATTCCGTTACAGTTTGACGATCAATTTGAGTATTCTTTAGATGTAGAAGCTAATATTGTTTCGTTATGTAGTACTTGTCATAATAAAATACACTATGGTGCTAGTATTGAAGGGTTAATAAGACAATTATGGGATCAGAGAAGGAAAGAACTGGATGATGCAGGACTTCTTGTAATGAAAAATGGAACAGCCTTAACTGTTGAAATACTTTTAAGTTTTTATGGGGTGAATTAGATAGATGCCAGATGTATTATCTCCTGCACAAAGAAGAAAAAATATGCAGAATATCAAATCTTGTGATACAAAAATAGAAGTTATTCTTAGAAAAGCATTGTGGAAAAAGGGATATAGGTATAGAAAGAATTATAAAAAATTGCCTGGGAAGCCAGATATTGTAATGACTAAATACAAGATAGTTATTTTTTGCGATGGAGAGTTTTTTCATGGAAAAGACTGGGATACATTAAAAACTAAGCTTCTGAAGAGTAATAATAGCGAATTTTGGATAAAGAAAATATCAAGAAATATAGAGCGGGCTGATGAAGTTGATAAAGAGTTACTCTCTCTTGGTTGGACGGTCATTCATTTTTGGGGAGAGGATATAAAGAAGAAGACGGCTGAATGTGTAAAAGTCATTGAAGAAACTATATTTGATATTATAATGAGTGAAAACGAGTTTTAGTAGGAATGGGAGGTAAATGATGAGTGAACCAAAGAGGACGGGTTTGCTGGAATTATTAAGAGCCAGTCAGGGATGTCAGTTTGTAATACCGGTTTATCAGAGAAATTATACATGGAAATCAGATGATCAAGTGAAGCAGTATTTAAACGATTTAGAAAATGTATTGAACGGAAATTATAGAAATCATTTTCTTGGAATAATTATTTATCTCGAAAAATCATTGGACTTTAGTGCACGCGAGTTTTCCGTGATTGATGGTCAACAAAGATTAACAACAACGTTTTTAATGATATATGCTGTGAAGAAAATTCTTGAGAATTCGGGTGATTTGGAAAAGGTAAAACAATTGGAAGGTCAATTCTTAACAAATCCATATTCTGCAGATAACATAAAATATAAATTAAAACCGCTTGTATCGGATGATAATGTTTATAGATGTATTGTTGAGAATAGGATGGATGAGATAGAAGATGCTTCTTCAAATGTATTAAAAAATTATAATTACATAATGAGTCGGATTCAAAAATGGACAGAAGATGGGTATGACGCCAATCAAATATTAATGGCAATGGATAGGCTATATGTAGTATGTGTTCCTATTTCGGAGGAAGATAATGCGCAGAAGATATTTGAGAGTATAAATGCAACTGGATCAAAACTCACAGCTGCAGACTTGATTAGAAATTTTCTTCTTATGGATCTTAGAAGTGATATTCAAGAGGAATACTACGCAAAGTATTGGAAAAAGTTGGAAGATAATGTATCACAAGATTCTAAAGCTCTGGAAATGTTTTTCAGAATGTTTTTGGCAATTAAGACATATACATTGGTTCCGAAAAATTCTGTATATCGTGAATTTATGAATTTGGTTGAGACAAACCGATTAGAGATAAAAGTGTTGTTTGAGGAATTGTTGGAATATTCTAAAATATATAATTTTTTGTATGAAAGCAATATTGATAATGTAAATGAAAAATTAAGAGTTGCGCTTGTTGATTTTAGAAGAAATAATTCGGATTTACCAATGTCGATTATTATGGAGTTTTGTAGATTATACAGGCAAGAGAAAATATCAGAAGATGTATTAGGTTCTTTGATTGATGCAATAAATGCATATTTATTGAGAAGAAGTATCTGTGATATGAACTCTCAAAATATATCAAAGCTATTTCCAGCTATTCTGAAAAAAATCATAGAAAAGTGTAATGGAAATTATACAAATATATTGAGTTTATTAAATCAAGAAATGGTTGGAAATACTGCATCAACAAGTGGTAGTTATATGCCAACGGATAAACAGATGTATGAAATGTTGCATTTGGCGAATGTTTACAAACGACCTGCCCTTAGGATTATTTTGGACAGACTGGAATTAGATAATAATCCTGCACCTATTAATTTGTCTAAGTTAAGTATTGAACATTTAATGCCTCAAACACCATTAGAAGAATGGTTAGAAGAGTTGGATACAGATATGGAGACATATCAAGATAATGTTCATAGGCTAGGAAATCTTACATTAGCAACAAAACCGGATAATAGCAAAATGGGTAATGCTACATGGGATTATAAAAATGCGGTTATAAAAGATACAGCTCATTTAATACTAAATCTGGAATTAATGCAGATAGAACAGTGGAATCTTCAATGTATAGAGGAGAGAACGCAGAAGTTAATAAAACAAATATGTACCTTGTATCCGTACCCAGATGTTAAACTGATTGAAAATGAAGTAGATATAATAGATGAAAACAGTGCTTTAGAAACGGCATTGGAATTAATAGGTGAAAAACTTCAAACTGTGAAAAAAGGAACCGCATATAAATCTTTAGACGGAAATAGAGGATATATTATAACTACATCTAAAATGTATCCACAAGGGGATAAGGAGAAATATTGGTTTGGATACAGAGAAAAAAGATTTGAGCAACTAGATGGTTGTAATGAATTACATCTTATTCTCGTAGGAAGATATAAAAAGGCAGTTGTTATTGATTTGAAAAAACAATTCCTGGACGATATTAAAAATAAATGCAATGTTTCACTTGATGATGAGGGTAATATAAAACATTACCATATTGTTACCTTTATGAACCCGGATGGGAAGTTTACAATGTTATTATCTCATCCAGAAATAAAAGAAATAGATCTTTCGGATCATATTATTGGAATAATTTAAGGCTGATGGATTCATTCCACGTACAACTTGTGATTAAAGTGTAGTTGGACATTAATATAGATGATAATTATCAAAAAATAAATAATGGAGGAAAAATTATGGTTAATTTGCAATCTGAATTTTTAGAATTTCATGACAATATAAAGTTAGACGATGAAAATAAAATATTACGTGAAAAAAGAGATATTTTATTGAAAAAGTTAAAAGAAAATATTTCGGATGATGCGGCAACCTATTCAACTTTTAACCAGGGAAGTTATGCGATGGGAACTGGTATAAAGCCAGAAGAAGAAGATTATGATATCGATGTGGGTTTGCGTTTTGACATAGATCATGAAGATTACGAAGACCCCATTATTCCTAAAAAATGGGTTAGAGATGCATTAGATGGGCATACGAAAAGTGTAAAGATAAGGCGTTCTTGTGTAACGGTAACATATCAGAAGGATAATGAACCAATTTATCATGTTGATTTTGCTGTTTATGCAAATGACAATGCAGATGGAAATATGTATATTGCAAAAGGTAAGGAATTTTCTGAAGAGAATAATAAGTATTGGGAAATATCAGATCCACAAGGACTGATTGATAAAATTAATGGAAGATTTACTGATAGTGAAGAACGTCATCAATTTAAAAGAATAATAAGATATATGAAAAAATGGAAAGTACATAATAGTAGTCTTACTGGTAATGGAGCACCGACGGGAATTGCATTAACGGTACTGGCATATGATAATTTTGTTGTGTCAAAGGAGTATGATATCTATGCGTCAAAATATGTATATAACGATTTTGATGCATTACATACATTTGTTTCGGCCATTAAAAATTGCTTTGAATTAAAATATGATATAGAATCAGAGGAATTTTATCGTAGTATAAAGGTATTTTTGCCAGTGGAACCAAGTAATAATTTGTTTGATAAAATGACTACTAAACAAATGGATACATTATATAAAGAAATATGTACGATGGAAGAAAAGCTAAATTCAGTATTGACAAAGACAAAAAAATCAGAAGCTTGTGAAATATTAGTGCAGTTATTTGGAGAGGATTTTCCAATAACAGTTGATAAGAGTGTTGTTGGAACATCAGAATCAGCATAAGGTTATATATGATAGAACGAGAATTGATTAATCTGATAAATAAATTGAATATTTACAGAAAAGTGGCATTTGAGCAAGACAAGGATAACCGAAGAGCTTTTATCGGAAATGTAACTGTAGAAAATGAAAGTTATCATATGAAGATTTTTTTCCCGGATGCGTTTCCAATAAAATTGCCTGAAATCACAATTATTGATGCGAACAAAAGATTTGCGCACATGGGAATAGACGGAAAGCTGTGTTTATTAGATGAGAGTTCCATATTAATACAGTCATCTATGCCAGACCAAATAGTAATTGATTGTTATGATAAAGCAATAACTAATATTTCAATTGATATAAACTCAGAGTATTATGCAAGAGAAGTATTGAGGGAATTCAATTCTTATTGGATACAAAATGCTAATTTGAAAATATATTCTTTTTTGGAAGAATTAAATAGTGGATATATAGAAGTGCCAATGTATATATCAAGGAATATTCATGTGATTGCTTCTTCTGTATTAAATGCAAAATACTATGCTTGTAATTATCTAAATGTTTTCGATGACGATAAAGCATATGATGCAAAGTGTCTGTTAATTTCTTTGAGAAGCAATTCAAGGCCAATTTGTTTGAAAAAAGATTATAAATGGAGCGAGATTAGAAAATATATTTTAAAAAATGTTACTGGATCGGTTAAGAGACAATTTCAACATTTTTTGAATTGTTCAGTGAGTGGATTTATGAAATATATTGTAATTTCTATTCCAGGAGAATGTGGAAACATTTTATTTGGCTTTCGGATTCATTTTACTAATAGAAAAAAAGAAATGGTTAGAAAAATTATAACTTCGAAAGTCGATTTAGTGTATGTAAATCGTATGGATAAGACATATATGTTACAACGAAGTGGTATAGAAAAGGATATTTCTGAGAAGCACGTATTATTATTGGGATGTGGATCTGTCGGGGGATATATTGCTAATAATTTATGTCAAATGGGTGTAGGCTCAATTGATTTATTAGATAATGATATTTTTACAAAAGAAAACGTATACAGACATTTTTTGGGTTTTGATGCATTAAGAAACCCTAATAAATATAAAGCAGAGTTATTAAAGGAAAGATTAGAAGAAATATATCCATATGCAGATATAGATTCTTTAGATTATACAGAACGTTCAGTAGAGAATTATTTGCAAAAATGGGAAAGATTAGAAAACTATGATCTTATAATTTCGGCACTAGGCGAGCCAACATTAAATCTTGAAATCAATCGAATATTATACAAGGAAAAAATTGCAACACCATTTATTTGTTGTTTTAATGAGCCATATGGGATTGGAGGACATGCGCTAGCAGTCAACATAACTCATGATACATGTCTAAGATGCTTATATACGGATCAAATTTCAGAAGACCTAGTTCCTTTTAGAGCGAGTTTTGTGGGAAAAAATCAATATTTTAAGAAAAATATATCAGGTTGCTCTGGGGCATTTGTTCCGTATAGTTGCCTGGATTCACAGCAGACAGCCATTATGACGGCAAGACTCGCTGTAAAAATTTTATTGGGAGAAGTAAGGCAGAATAAAATTTGTTCGTGGAAAGGAAATGACATGGATTTGATAAATGCAGGTTTTAAGACATCAGATTTTTATCAATCTAGAAAAGCAAATGGAATGTTAGAAGAAATGGCTGTTCCATTTGCTGAGCATTGCCCGGTATGTCATAATGTATAGGAAAAAATATGGAATTTGTGGATGAGATATCAAAAGTCAGATTAGTATTGTCAGTAAAGATTTCAGAATTTTATAGTGAGTATATGAAATCATATGATTTTAAGGTGGAGAGTGGAGGGATAATAGTTGGAAAATTATATCCCGTGGATAATAAAGTTGTAGTTACCGATATCACGATGCCATTTAAGAAGGATTATAGGGGGACAAATTATTTTAAGCGTTCTGAATATGGTCATCAAAGAGAAATGGATAGGTTATGGGAAATTTCAAATAAAAAGAAAACATATTTAGGAGAATGGCATACACATAGGCAGGATAGACCGGTCCCGTCTAATGTAGATTTAAAAGATTGGAAAAGAATTGGATCACGTGAACTGAATTGTAGATATGCGTTTTTTATTATTGTTGGGCAGGAAGAAATAAAAGTATGGACAATATCTGAGGGAATAGTAAGAGAGATGAAAGAGGTAAAAAACAGTGAGAATAAATGAGAAGATAGTGTATAAAATCCCTACATCAATATATGTAATTTTTTTTGCAATTTCCATTATCCTTACAATGATTGCATATGGTTTTTCCGCATATATAGATAAAATAGAGGTTGGAGATGTTGCAGATTGGTATCATACGGTAATCAATATTTGTCCTCAAATATTAAAAATTTCAGAATTTAAGGGAAAATGGATTTTTATTGTTTTTACCGTAATTTCAGGCATTCTGTTAATAATCAGACGATTTTATAAGGAAAAGATTTATGTTATTTCTCATCAGTCAATGGCGTATGATCTTGCAGAAGTAGATGGTAATTTCAAAAAGAAATATTCTTTAAGGAAACACGCTCTTCAACAAGTTAATTTTATACATTCAGATGAGGTAGATTATCAAGTAATAAGAGATATTGATAAAATGGCGATAGAAGCTCAAAAGTCACAACTTCCAATTGCATATTATGGAATAGCGCATACGCCATTTGTATTTCGATTAGGATATAAGATTGGTGATCAAAATAATGTTATTCTTTTACATAAAAAGAGAAATAATTCGTCATTATTTGAAGAGTGGAAAAATGAAAAAAGTGGAATAAAAATAGTTTGTTCTGAAAGTAATGTGTCAAAAAAATCAGATGAATTGATTGTGGCAATATCGACATCATTAAAAATAGAAAGAAACCATTTATGTATGTTGCATCCAAATAATAAACATATACTTTTTTTTGAAGCCAATTATATGGATTTTGATAGTATCATATCATATGAAGATGCGGAGACATTAAGAACAGATATTTTATTTAATATAAGGGAAGTGGTAAAAAAATATGGTATAAAGAAAATACATATGGTGATTAGTTCATCTGTTGCATTTACATTTTTTTTGGCACAAGGATATAGCGCACAGCATGATCCTGAAATTATTGTATATCATTATGAACAAGGAAATTATCCGTGGGGGATCAATATGAGCAAAAATGCTGAATTGTCATATGTAAAGAATTATATATAGTGTAATGTATAAATATTATATGTTTACAGTAGGGGTAGCTGTGCTAAGCTGTCTCACAAGCGGAAGGCTCAGGTTTTAAGGTATTATTGCTTGGAGAGTCGGAGCCTTTTGCAATGCCTTCCAAGCACAGCTGCGGGTTCCTGCTGTCAACATATGAGCCGCAGTTACAGCTTTTGGTCAAGTTGACCAGAGGTTGACCGAAATTGATTATTGGGTTTTAGGGCGGAGCCCTATCGCGAACGACATAGGAGTGCGCTTTGGCTGCATAAAGGCATGTCACTTTATGCGTATCCTGTTATTAGTTATTGTCATTAGTTGCTCAAAAGTTTAGGGTTTCGCCTAAATTGTTGAGAAGCTTGTAAAATCAATGGTTTGAGGTTGCTCAAGTTGTTGAGGAACCAATAAAAAAGAATATGTTTTGATCATTTTGAAACTCAAATTTTTAAGCGGGGACTTAAATTGGGTCTCCAAAGTTTAGTGGGGTTTCCCGAAGTTTTTTAGGGGCAATTAATGGGGACGACAACTAAAAATCTATGAGTTTTTTAGGGG
>ERZ780198.1838-NODE-1838-length-17999-cov-39.642555_pt1 | contig 17999 bp, 10 predicted proteins | sample MGYA00510979_ERZ780198 | MGnify/ENA primary metagenome ERZ780198 (study PRJEB29588, sample SAMEA2158039) | human gut metagenome | biome: human gut; feature: human-associated habitat; material: faeces | place: Denmark | collected 2008/2010 ...
AGCACTGCGGATGGATATCTCGTTGCTCGCTAACTTTTAGCGGACAGCAATATTTGGCAAACGCCTCAGACAGCGGAGTCTATGGTAAGATGTACCAGTTGATCGGTCAGTATGACAAGACATCCGGACAGTTCGGTCTCGCGAACACGGCGGCTGCCAGGGCTGAATACCTCAGGGCTGCCGAGTACAGGAACACTGACTGGTTCGACACTCTCTTCAGCAACGGTCTGCAGAGCAACCATTCCTTGAGCGCTTCCGGTGGTTCAGAGAACGCCACCTATTACGCGTCTCTTTCTGTGATGCAGGATCCTGGTTGGACAAAACAGAGCTCCGTCTCTCGTTACACCGGCAACCTCAACACGACTTTCAAGTTCAGTGACATATTCACTTTCAACCTCATCAGCAACGCTTCTTTCCGTAAGCAGCGTGCGCCGGGAACCCTTGGACAGACGATGGATGTGGTTTCGGGTGAGGTGAAGCGTGACTTCGACATCAACCCTTACTCATACGCGCTCAACACCTCACGCGCGCTTGACGCCAATGAGTACTACACGAGAAACTACGCTCCGTTCAACATCATGCATGAGCTTGACAACAACTACATCGACTTGGGCGTGACTGACATCCGTATTCAGGGAGAATTGAAGGCCAAGCCTTTCAAACAGTTGGAACTGAGTGCTCTCGGTGCTGTCAAGTACACGACTTCTTCACAGGAGCACAACATCCTTGACGAATCCAACCAGTCTCTCGCTTACCGCGCGATGGACACCGCCACCATCAGGGACAACAACCCGTTCCTTTACAAGGATCCGGACAACCCTTACGCATTGCCTATTTCTGTTCTTCCTAAAGGTGGTATCTACGAGAGGACTGACAACTCGTTGCTCGGTTGGGATTTCCGTGCCACAGCCAATTACAGCGAGACATTCGCCGAAAAACACATCGTCAATCTTTTCGGCGGTACCGAGATCAACAGCACCGAGCGTCATGGAACTTGGTTCCGCGCGTGGGGTATCCAGTACGGAATGGGTGAGACTCCTAACTACAACTACAACGTGTTCAAGAAGGGCAACGAGGAGAACAGTGACTACTACACCATGACCAACACTCATGTCCGCTCCGCCGCGTTCTTCGCCAATGGTACATATTCTTATATGGGCCGCTACACCTTGAACGGCACAATCCGCTACGAGGGTACCAATAAGCTTGGAAAGAGCCGTCAGGCCCGCTGGCTTCCTACATGGAACATCTCTGGTGCGTGGAACCTTCATGAGGAGGAATGGATGAAACCGCTCAACGCGATCTCTCACCTTTCCCTCAAGGCTTCTTATTCACTTACCGCCGACAGAGGTCCTTCGACAGTGACCAACTCGGCTGTGGTGATCTCTTCCAAGAATCCGTGGAGACCGTTCACTTCCGTGAAGGAATCCATGCTTTACATCTCTGACCTTGCGAACACAGATCTGACTTACGAGAAGAAGAAGGAACTGAACCTCGGTCTTGAGGCCGGTTTCATTGACAACCGCATCAATTTCACCTTCGATTGGTTCACACGTGACAACTATGACCTTATCGGTGTCATCAACACCCAGGGTCTCGGCGGTCAGGTTGAGAAACTTGGTAACATCGCTTCCATGAAGTCTGACGGTGTCGAGATTTCTCTCACCACCAAGAACATTGTGAAGAAGAACTTCACTTGGACGACCAACTTCATCTACTCTCATTCTCACAATGAGGTGACCAACCTTAAGACGACCATGAGAGCCATCGACCTTATCACTGGTAACGGATTCGCGCAGGAGGGTTATCCTGTTCGAGGAATATTCTCCATTCCGTTCACCGGTCTGAACTCAAACGGTCTTCCTACCTTCATCAATGAGGACGGCGAGTCCACTGTCAGCGGCATCAACTTCCAGTACTCTGACTCTGAGGGCCTTTCCAAGTGGCTTAAGTATTCCGGAAACGCAGATCCTACCGATGTCGGATCTCTCGGCAACATCTTCGAGTTCTACGGCTTCCGCTTCAATGTGTTCATGACGTACTCATTTGGAAACGTTATCCGTCTTGACCCTGTCTTCAGCAACACCTACAATGATCTCGACTCCATGCCTAAGGAGTTCGCCAACCGTTGGACTGTCCCTGGAGACGAGAACACCACCAGCGTTCCGGCCATCGCGAGTGTATGGCAGAACAGGCAGGACACCAACCTCCGCAAGGCTTACAGCGCCTACAACTACTCGACCGAGCGAATCGCCAGAGGTGATTTCATCCGTATGAAGGAGATCTCGCTTTCTTACGACTTCCCGAGGAAGTGGATTGAGAAGATTAAACTTAATTCGCTGTCACTCAAGGCTCAGGCCACCAACTTGTTCCTTATCTACGCCGACAGCAAGCTCAACGGTCAGGATCCTGAGTTCTTCAACACCGGCGGTGTGGCTGTCCCGGTTCCTAAGCAGTTCACATTCACTTTGAAAATTGGTCTTTAATCTGGAGGGAAAGATATATGAAAAACAAATATTCCATAATAGCCATTGCGGCGGTTGCTTTCAGCCTTGTCTCATGCGACAAGTTTCTGGATGTGATGCCTGACAACAGAACGGAGCTTGACACTCAGGAGAAAATCCGCTCCTTGCTGGTGTCCGCTTACCCGGAGACAGACTATCTGCTTGTCAGCGAGTTCTCCTCGGACAATGTCGATGACTTCGGCCCTGAGAACCCTAACACAGATCCTTTTATCGATGAGGTTTACGCGTGGAAGGATGTCACCAACACCGACAACGAGGACCCTGAGAACATCTGGCAATCCTCCTATTCGGCCATCGCGGCTGCCAATCAGGCAATAGAGGCCATCACTAACATGGTCGGTCCGGATGCCGAAGGGTATGAGCCGGAGATGGCGGAGGCTCTTCTTTGCCGTGCCTACAGTCATTTCGTGCTTGTGAATATGTTCTCGCAGGCCTACACTGAGGCGACAGCGGATCAGAAACTTGGCGTCACTTACATGAGCGCTCCTGAGCAGGGGCTAAATCCTAAGTACGAAAGGGAGTCTGTGGCTCAGATCTATGCAAAGATCGATCAGGATCTCCAGAAGGCTCTCCCGCTCGTCAGCGACAATTACTACACTGTGCCTAAGTACCACTTCAACCAGAAGGCCGCGTATGCTTTCGCCACGCGTTTCTATCTCTATTATGAGAAACCTGAAGAGGCTGTCAAGTACGCCGACGCTTGTTTGGGAAGCGCTCCTGCGACAATGCTCCGCGACTGGCGCGCACAGGCAAAGATGACTCAGGACGATGAGGTTCTGACCAACCATTTCATCGATGCCACACTGTCGGCCAATCTGCTTCTGATCACGGCGTATTCGAAGATGGGTCTTTGCTTTACAGGGCCGTATTCAGTATATTCAAAATACGCTGCCGGAAACTATCTTGCCACGAATGAGACCGGTATTGCCCTTGCCACCCTTTTGGGAAAGGACAACCAGTCGTTCTTCGCTGTGCCGATGAAGGTTTACCAAGGCACAAACCACGACAAGACCACTTTCTGGAAGTTGCCTTACCTGTTCGAATTCTCAGACCCTGTCGCCCAGATCGGTTATTACAGGACAGTCTATCCGGCCTTCACTTCCGACGAGGTTCTTCTTGAGAGGGCTGAGGCAAAGCTCCTCCTCAAGCAATATGACTCGGCTGTGGCTGACATGAACCTCTGGCTCTCCAACATCTCGAAGACTGATTGGAACCTCAGCGCCGAGGAGATCAACAATCTTCTGAAGGATATTCCTTACTCAACGGCATTGGCTTCAACCGTCAAGAAGAAGCTTAACGCTCCGTTCCTTCAGAACCCTAGCGAGCTTCAGGAGAATCTGATTCACTTCTGTCTGCTTCTTAAGAGGGTTGACACCTACGCCCAGGGACTCAGATGGTTTGATGTCAAGCGTTACGGCATTGAGATCCAGAGACGTGTCATGGGATCTGACGGCAACCCTCGTACCGCTGGTGATGTCCTCAAGGTAGATGACGAAAGGCGCGCCATACAGGTTCCTAGGAAAGTTATTGACGCAGGATATGCACCGAACCCGAGAAACTAAACTCATAAATTGACTGGAATATGAAGAAAATTATAACATATCTCTCAATCGCTGCCCTTTCTGTTCTGTCGTTTTCGGCTTGCCAGAAAGATGACCTCAACCCTGACAGTGTCATCAAGGTTGAGACGGCTCCTACGACTGAATTGGACAAATGGCTTAACGACAACTATGTCAAGCCTTACAACATTGACTTCAAGTACCGCTTCGAACTGAACGAGTCGGACATGAACTATTACACTGTACCTGCCGATTATGATGAGGCTGTCATCATGGCCCACCTTGTGAAGTATCTTTGTATTGACACCTATGATGAGGTCGCCGGTGTTGACTTCACCAGAGAGTATTTCCCTAAGATGTTCTTCCTTATCGGTGAGTTTGAGTACAGGAACAACGGAACGTTCATTCTTGGAACAGCTGAAGGTGGCAAGAAGATCCTCCTTTCCGGTGTGAATTATCTGAGCGCCATGCTCAAGCAGGGACCGGAGGCTCTCAACCATTACTACATCAAGACGATCCACCACGAGTTCACCCATATCCTCAACCAGATCAAGGATTATCCTACAGACTTCAAGCAGGTCACCGGTTCCGGTTATGTGGCTGACAACTGGAGCGAGGAACCTTACAACAAAGAGTACCTCAAAAACGGCTTCATCAGTGACTATGCCCAGCATTCAGACGGTGAGGACTTCGCGGAGATGCTGTCCATCTATGTCACCAACACGCAGGAGTATTGGGACTCACAGCTTAAGGATGCTGGTTCATCAGCAGACTTCATCCGCGCGAAACTTCAGATTGTCAGAGATTACATGAAGTCTGTATGGTCCATTGATATTGACGAGCTTCGCTCCGTAATCATCCGTCGTCAGGATGACGTGATGCAAGGCAAGGTTGACCTCAGCGATTTAACGGTAAAATAATTGGTGATTAGATTATGAAATTCAATAAAATATTAACAGTCGTTCTGGCAGGGGTGTCGGTGCTTTCAGCCCAGTCTTGTCTCAAGGATCAGGCGGATGTCTTTGACTCTTCGTCTTCTGAGCGTCTTCAGGCTTACATTGAACAGACCCGTGAGATCTTGACCTCCAATGAAAAAGGATGGATCATGGAGTATTATCCGGGTTCCGGCCAGTCAAAGGGTGGTTATGCCTACTATCTTGCCTTCACAGATGCTGAGGTGACTGCATCCTACGAGCTCGATCCGGAGAATTCCTACAAGAGTGTTTACAAGCTTACGACGGACAATGGCGCCGTGCTTTCGTTCGACTCTTACAATCAGGCTCTTCATCACTTTGCCACTCCATCGTCAACGGAGTATCAGGCTAAGGGCGGTGACTTCGAGTTCACCATCGTGAGCGTAAGTCCTGAAAAGATCGGCCTTCGTGGCAAGCGTTCCGGAAACCATTATGACCTCTATCCTTACGATTCTGATCTGACCCCGGCCGCGTATCTTGCCAAGGTAGCTGATGTGGCTTCAAGCATGCGTGCCGCCATCATCGACGGCAAGGTCGGTGACACGGATGTCACAGGCGAGGTCGATTTCAACAACCGTAGGATAACCTTCAAGTATGTTGATCCGGCCGCCTCAGCCGAGACTTCCGGGGATGACGGGACTGTGGTTGTCGAGGCTCCGTTCATGTACACATCGAAAGGTATCAAGACCTACGAGCCGGTCGAGGTTGCAGGAGCCACGATCAACAGCATGGATTATCATTCCGACAATAACATCCTTACCAACGGATCGATTGTTTTCCAGGGCAAGCTTCCTGAGGACTACACCCAGTACAGTGACTTCGCCGGTGACTTCAAACTCTCTATGTACAACGGAAGGATTACACTTGATGTGACACTCACGCCTGACGAGGAAGGCAACGGCTTTCTCATGAGTGGCTTCGTGTCCGGCGATCACAATGTGTACCTTGGCTACGATAGGGCGCGCGGCCGTCTTACCATGAATGTCCAGTCTCTGGGCGCTGACGGCTCAAATACTGTATGGCTTGCCGCATGGAGCCTTTCCGGCGGCGGAAACCTTACTTGGGACACAACCACTGGATACGGAATGGAGATTGTCCGTGGATCCCAAGAAGGAGAGTTTATATTTGTCGACAACGGCAAGACTGACATGGTAATCGACTCGTTCATCCTTTGGGCGACCGATGCAAGCGGCAAGTCTGCCGGTGAATTCACAGGGTGGGGTGACAACCAGTTCCCTTATCTTCAGACCCTTGTCCGTAAATAACGAAAAGGCTTTATCATGAAAAAGATAATTTCAGCAATATTCATGGCCTTGGCTATAATCGCATCCTCTTCTTGCTCCAAGCAGGAGGTGGATGGGAGCGAGGCCCAGACAATATCCGTCAAGGAAAACAATCTTAAGATTCCCGCCAAAGGTGGCGAGGGTACAATCGAGTTCGTTACCGAGTCTCCTATCGAGGTGACGGTTGACAAGGACTGGTGCCAGGTTTCTGTGAAAGACAATGTGGCCACTGTCACCGCTCCTGCGAATGAAAGTTATGAGTCCAGGTATGCCACTGTCACTGTGAAGTCGGGTGACGCTAAGTCTGATTTCACGGTTCAGCAGTTCGGTTTCTACAGCACTGGTTTCAATCCTTCTGGCATCAAGGCTTCCCACAAGGCTGTCTCATTCGATTTCCCTTACGAGTATGATGAGACCATTACTGCGAGTGCGGATGTGGATTGGATCACCGTGACTGTCACCGAGAACAACCTTAACGTCGCCATCGCGGAGAACACCATTAAGGGAACACCTGCTGATATGTCGCGTTCGGGAAATGTCGAGTGGAAGCTTGGCCATGACAGCGGTGTGATTACCGTGGTTCAAAACAACTTGTCCTACATGAGTGTTGACGCCAACTGGACTGTCCGTTATGGTGGTATCAAGGATTATGAAGGCGAGCAAGCGGCTTACATTTACAATGATGTGGCTGATCCGGCTCTGTCAGGCAAGTACAGCATCTACTACGTCAGCAAGTCTGAATTCACTGAAAGTGGATTGGAAATGGATGATTTCGCAATTGAGGTGGCTGATGCCGTGAGGAAAGAGATAATGAATATTGTTGAACTTTACAACCAGTTCGGATACCCGGTGGAGTTCTCCACTTTCCTTTACGAGGATAGCGATTACGAGGTGTTCGATCCAATGGATGCCGGCGACTACATCGCGTTTGCGATCGGATTCACTGATGATGGTGCCGCCACTGGTCACTATGCCTACAGTGATTTCACTGTTACCAGCGGTGGTGGCTCCGCAGAGGGCTATGACGCTTGGCTTGGAGACTGGACAGTCACGAGAGGATCGGCGACTGACACTTGGAAGATCTCCACGCTTGAGAAGGGGACCAGCTATACCATCACCGGCATCGAGGGACAGTCATTCCCTGTCACTGCCACTTATGACTCTGCCACAAAGGGTATTGAAGTCCGCGCTCAGGATGGACTCGGCACCGTATCGACCCAAAAGTATGGTGAATGCACCGTCGGCCTCTTCGGCGGATGGGGAGAATCCAGCTTCGCCACCGGAAAGTATGTGATCTTCACAGGAACCATTTCAGGCAGCACGGCCAAGCTTGCCGCAGGCCATGTGAGCTTCAGCGACGGATCAAGCTATGATCTTGAGAGAGTCCAGTTCGTCGCTGCCACAGCAGATGGCAAATATCTCACTATCAGTAAGGACAAGACACCTCTGCCTACGACTCTCACCAAGAAGGGTGGCAGTGGCGACAATCCTGGCGGTGGCGGCTCGGACGCCTACAAGAAATGGCTTGGGAACTGGAGCATAAATGCCGGGGCATTCGACATCGCCCTCACTCAGAAGGTGGCTGACAAGACCATCAACATGAAGGGCTGGCAGATGGATCAGGATTTCTTCGAGCCTGCCGAGGTTACATTCGACTCAGAGTCAGGCAGCATCGTGCTATACGGCAACGATGATGAGCCTATCGCGGACAATGTTGACATCGGAGCTTCTGAGGGTGCCTGCAATCTGTACTACGTAGGTAAGTTCATCCACACTGACGGTAAGGAATATTACATCACGTCCGGTGGTAATGGCGCTTACGATGTGGCGACCGGGACATTGCAGAGCGATGGTTCAGTCAAGTTCACCGGAAACTCATTCCAGCTTCAGGGTGGCGGAGACTTTACCTACAACCGTATGGAATTGATCGCTGTGCCTATCTCTGATCCAGACGGAGGTGTGTATACCTTCAAGAGCAAGCCTGACGAGTTCCCTCTTACCGGTGTCAAGTCCGGCACCACTTCTGTCAAGACTATGAGTCTGGACAAGACCAAAGGTACTTGGGTCAAGGTCGACAGGAACAGCTTCAGGACCATATCCGCTAATGGACCATTTGAGTTCTGCACCCCATATAAGGCTCTGCCTGAGGTTTCTCACTTGCTGGGAAAAAGAATTGTAGTAAAGTAAAACCATAAAACAGTCATAATATGAAGGCAATTAAAACTTTGATGGCTGCCGCCATGACCGCGACATTGGCTCTTGCTGGCGGTTGCGCTGACAACGATGATCTTTACGAAAAGTTTGATGACCTTGTTGTGAGAGTTGACGCCCTTGAAAAAACCGTCAACGAGATCAATAAGATAACTATACCTGGAATGCAGTCGATTGTGGCTGCAATCCAGGGTAATATCTACGTCACTTCTGTCACTCCTGGTGACAATGGTTACACAATCACTTTCTCTGACGGTACCACCGCTGTCATCACAGACGGTGTGGACGGAGAGAAGGGAGACAAGGGCGACACTCCTGTTGTGGGTGTTGTCGAGGCTGACGGAGAGTTCTACTGGGCAGTTGACGGCAAGCCGCTTCTTGACTCTGCCGGCAACAAGATCCCTGTCCATTCGGCTGTCCCTCAGCTCCGTATCCGTGATGGCAAGTGGCAGATCTCCTATGACAAAGGTGAGACATGGGCCGACGTGGATGTACTTGGCAATCCTGGTGGCTCCACTATTTCGATCGAGGATGGAGACACAACCGTGACTTTCTTCATCAACGGCGAGGCCTACACCATCCAGAAGGAGCTTCCTTTCTATTTGGTATTCGACGCTCGCAAGGATCTCGGTGTTCCTGTAGGTGGTGACGAATATACTTACCCATATTCCCTCAAAGGTGTTTCAGAAGGAGATGAGGTAGAGGTTGACATCCTCAACTGCACCTCTGGATGGGAGGCCAGGGTGATCTCTCTTCCTAAAGGAGAGGTGCCTGGCTACATCGGAGTGAAGCACAGTGAGAACGCAACAGGAAAAGTCTTTGTCTATGCCAGCAACGGCAGAGGAAAGACCGACATCAAATCTCTTGTCTTTGAGGACGGTGTGCTTACCGCCGAGGCTGACGTCAAGCCTGTCCCTGCGGCAGGTGGTGAGGTCAAAGTTTCCGTGACCACCAACATGGACTATGAATTGTATGTTGACAGAACCCAGAAGTGGATCAGCGTGGCTCCTCAGACAAAGGCAACCCATGTCGATGTCTATACCTTGGTTTGCGAGGCAAACACGGCGGGTTCGTTCCGTTCCGCGGAGGTTGATGTCATCAACACTGTGACGGGTGAGACTCCTAATGTCTTCTATGTCATCCAGTACCCTGCCGAGACTGTGGCCACCGACATCGCTTCCCTTGCCAATGTGGCTGACAATACTCCGGTCACCCTTTACAAGGAGACCGTCCTTGCCACTTCTGATAACTCTGCTGTTGTTTCCGATGGAACAAGCTGCCTGTACGTGACAGGAGCCACCTCCGCGCTTCCTGTCGGCAAGGTGATCACTCTGAACGGTGTGAAGAAGACTGAGAAGACTGATGAGGAGACGGAGGTCGTTTCGGTTGAGGTCACTTCATACGAAGTGACGGCCGAGACATCCAGTGTGACCGCCCCGACATCTTCCTATCTCGGCTGGGTGACTGAATTCCCTGCGTACGTCATCACTTCCGGCAAACTTGAGAAGGAAGGTGACACATATTTCATCAAGGCTCCGATGGGACAGAAAGTGGTGTTTGAAGCTCCGCTTGCGTCGTTCGATCTCGCTTCCAAGGTAGGAGGATATGTGAATGTCTATGGCTATGTCTCATCATCCGTTTATCCGGAGGGTGAGAAAGCTGAGACTTGCTCTATGATCCTTAACGCCGTTTCCGCGATCGAATTCAAGGAGAACAACGCATGGACGCTTTCATACAGCACTGATCCTGAAGACAAGAAGTACCCTGAGGTCATCACCAACACTGTGAGTGGCTCAACAGTACCTTACACCCTAACCTTCTATTCTGAAGAGGATTATGCGAAACTTGGCGGATCACCTATGAACGCCGCCTTGCGGCTCAGCGATGACGTGCTGTACTATTTCGATCTGTTTGGCGATGTCTACGGTCGTGATGAAATCTATGATATGCTTGTCCACACCGATGGCTCAACCGGTTCAGACAGCTTCGGAGAGAAGGACTTCGGCAAATATGTGGCTGTGGCCGCGGGAATCGCCGCTGACGGAACTCCTACCGGTGACTACAAGACTTTTGAATTCGAAAAGAAGGAACCTGTCTCTGTCGCTACGTATGCCGACTTCATCGGAAGATGGAAAATGGGTGACAACGTCATGACCGTCTCTGAGAAAGTTAATGGCAGCACTTACAATGTTACCGGACTTCCAAACCAGGACGAGAACGGATTGGCGCCTGTTGAGGCTGAGTTCTCTGACGGAAAGTTCATCCTCAAGGAGCAGAAGCTTTCAGAGGCATGGAACAATCCGAAATATGGTGACTGTGACATTTATCTTTCCGGAAAGTTCAACTACAATTATAAGGTTTACGCCGCTTATGGATGGTACACCGAAGATCCGTCAGTCATTCTTACTGGTTACGTCCTTGAAAAAGGAGGCGGTATGACCGTTTACGCCGGTTCTTGTGAGAAAGGTAAATTCCTCTCATTCTGCCTGACTTGGCAGATACAGGCCGGAGAGAACGCAGGCAAGGGCAATTTCTGGCCAGAGGTGACAATTTCGGACATGACAAAGCTCAAGGAGGCCTCGTCTGCATACAAAGCTTGGCTCGGAAGCTACACCCTCAGCACAAAGTCTATAAAGACAGGTAATGACACAACCTACAATGTTGTCCTTAGGGAAGCCCTTCCTGACGAGACGATCGCTTTGGATGGCATAGGAATCGATGGCATTCCTCTCATTTATGATGCGGAAGGTGACAAGTGCTCACTGGTCTTTGGTAACTTCTCTTCAAGTTCATCCTACAATTTCTATGTCTCTGGAATCACCAATGACGATTATGTCTGCACCGGTGATCCTGACACAGGAGAGATCGCCACTGTCACCAAGTCTGCGGACAAGACCATCAAGTTCGAGAACGTGGTGTATAAGCTGTCCGAAGAAAGGCCGGAGGTCTATGCCAAGTACTGGGGTGTTCTGGGGCAGTCCACATCAACTAAGCAATGGTACACTTTCTCAGATGCTGACTACATAGTAAATCCGGCGACGTTGACTCCGTCAGCCGCCTCCAAGTCGGTAAAGAGCCTCTCCGCTCCAAAGACCGGCAAGAGTGTTCGTTTTGACACCAAGTCGCTTCCGTCAAGTATGACCATTGCACGTGACACTAAGTTACGCGATGCTCAAGACAAGAAAGTGGACGCGAGAACCGCGAAATCCGGCCGCGCCAAGCTTCTTGAATTGAAATAATTTATATATCTTTGATTTTTCAAGGGATCCGGATTGTACGGTTCGGATCCCTTTTTTTCGAAAATATGAAAGTAAGTTCACTCTTATCTGCGGCTGCTCTGCTCGCGGCCTCGTCATTTTTGTTCTTTTCCTGTTCCAAATCGGAGCATGCATTGTTGTCTGACAGGGGGAATGCAAAGCCTTCCGGTCTTCAAGAGCAACGCCCCTATACTCAAGACGAGATTGATAAGGCAATTTATATTCCTGGATCAATGATCGTGAAATTGACGCCTGAAGCCGCGGATGCGATGGAGAAGGGGAGTGCTTTGCTATCTTCTGTCTCAGAGAGCCTTGGTGTCAAGCATGCCGAGCGTCTTTTCCCTGACGCCGGCGAATATGAACCGCTTCACAGAAAATGTGGCCTCCATCAGTACTACATCGTGGACTTCGATTCTGCTCTGCCTCTTGCCAAGGCTCAGGAGATTCTCGGATCACTTGACGGCGTAGAGGCTTCTGAAAAACGTAACATAATCTGCAGGTCCGCTTCCACCAACGATCTTGGCTACGCCTACCTTTGGGAATATTCAGGTCGTTACAGCATCAATGTCGAGGACGCCTGGAAGTACACAACCGGAGATCCTTCGGTCGTTGTCTGTGTCGTTGACGGAGGGATCAACCTCAAGCATGAGGATCTGGCTTGGAACTGTGGCAGTGTCAACTGGAATTTCGTGAGAAACAGCTCAAATATTATCCCTGAAGACCATGGATGTCATGTCGCCGGCACAATCGCAGGGGTCAGAAACAATGGAAAGGGACTTGCGGGAATAGCTGGAGGTGACTATGCGGCCGGGAAAAAGGGCGTGACTTTGATGAGCGCTCAGGTTTTCCAGGGAAACAGTACTGCCTCAAGTTTCCAAAATGCTATAGTTTGGGGTGCGGACAACGGCGCGGTCATCAGCCAGAACAGCTGGGGCAATGACTATGACTTCAATCATGACGATGTGCTTTCCGCCTATGAGAAGGACTATGCCTTGCGGGACAGGATTTCCTCTTCAATGGCGGCTGCGATTGATTATTTTATCGCTTATGCCGGGTGTGACAAGGATGGCAACCAAAAGCCGGGCTCTCCAATGAAAGGAGGTCTGGTAGTCTTCGCGGCGGGAAATTATGGCATAGCAAACGGTGTTCCGGCGTCATACGCGCCGGTGATCGCGGTTGGCGCTTCCGGAATGACAGGCAGGCTGTCCTCATTCTCCAACTATGGTAGTTGGGTGGACATCTGCGCTCCTGGAGAGAGCATCTACAGTTGTGTGGCTTCAGGATCTTACGGCCGTTTACAAGGAACCTCGATGGCCTGTCCTCATGTCTCGGGAGCTTTGGCTTTGCTGCTCTCTCAATTCGGAGGAGAAGGGTTCACCAACGAGAATCTGAAGGAAGTCCTTCTTGAAGGTGCAAACGCGAGCCTGATAAACTACAATGGCAAGGCAATGGGCCCATACCTCGATGTTATGGGCTCGATGAGATACGGCCTTTCCAAGTACGGGAGAGAGAATAACAATCCCCCGGTCATAGAGACATCCTATACGGGTGATTTCAAATTCCGCCAGTGGGAGAGCGTGTCGATTCCGTTCACCGTGTCGGATCCTGATGGCGACAATGTCGAGGTCACTACAGATTTTGAGGGAAGGGCGAAACTGGTCCGCGGTTCCAAGGATCCTGATGTCTACAACTTTGAGATCCTGTGCGAGTTAGTCTCCGATTTCACACCTAAGAAGGCAAAGATCACAGCGACTGACGTTTATGGCGGCACGGCGGAATATGAATTTGCCTATCAGGTGATCGAGAACCATCCGCCGGTTGTCTCAGAGCCCATCAATGACGTTGTCCTTTCCGGCGACGGAAAGATGTCTGCCTATCTGGACGGTGTGTTCTCGGATCCTGACGACGAGCCTCTGGAATATTCCGCGAAGATTTCTCCTGACGGTGTCGCTGATGTCTCGATCAGTGGCGACGGCAAGCTTGTTGTCGCCAAAAAGCAAAATGGCTTGGCGGTGATCACCGTGACAGCCAAGGATCGCCTTGGCGCTAAGATCTCAACCGATTTCAAGATTGTCGCACGTGATGAAAGTTATGCTGTTGACTACTATCCGAACCCTGTCCGTGATTTCTTGAATGTCCGTCCAGGCAGCACCGCGGTTGTTGATGTCATGGTGAAGATAGCCTCCACATCCGGGTCTGTCATTCTTGAGAAGAAGGTTTCGTGCAATGTGTTCGATCCAGCCAGGATAGACATGAGCGCCTTTGCTCCTGGAGAGTACAAACTTGGGCTGACTGTGGGTGCGGATAAGTATGATTATGTTATTGTCAAGAGGTAGAATGAAAAGAGTATTGATCGTGGCCTTCGCCGCTCTTTTGCCGGCGTTCCACTTGCAAGCCCAGGATGAGGCGTTCGGTTGGATGTGTCAGAGGAATGACCCTGTTTCAGTGGCCATGGCCGGAGTCTCTCTTGCTCCGTCTTCAGACATTTCGTTTTCAGCGTTCCGGAATCCTGCGGTGATTCCATATTCGGAGAGTCGTTTTGCGGTGACAGCGGCATATTCACCCGCTGTTGGTGACATGACAACCGATGGGCTGGATGTCGGCGTAGGCATGAAGACAGGAGAACGTCTGGGATTTTCTGTCGCCGGTAATTACAATTCATGCGGTGAGTATGAGGTCATAGACGACTCTGGCAACCGCAACGGTATGTTCAAGACATCTTCCATGATGTTTTCCGCAGGTTTGGGACTGAAGGTGATTGACGCGCTGAGTGTTGGCATCAATCTGAAATATGCCGGCGAGAGGCTTGCCTCTGACTCGAACCAAGGTGTGTTCGCGTCAGATGTGTATGCTTTGTACCGTTGGAGGATGCTTCGCTTCAGCGCCGGACTTGCCAATGTGGGCACTTCTGTCAAGGATGCCTCCGGATCGTCTTATCATATACCTTCGTCAGTGCGGCTGGCGGCTGGCTATGGCCAGACTTTCGAGGAAAAACATTCCCTTGAGGCCGGAATGGACGCTGATTGTTTTTTTGCCGGAAAGTTCGCTGTTTCCGGAGGAGTTCAGTACGGATTCAACGGCATGGTGTTCGCGCGTGTCGGCTATCGAGCGTCCGGTTCTGATGTGATCGCGTCCGGAGTGTCAGCCGGCCTCGGTTGCAAATTCCACGGAGTGAGGGTGGATTTCGCCTACCAGAGAGCTTCATCTTTGAATATTTTGGCGTTCTCTTTGGGCTACAGTTTTTAAGTAACCTTCAAAAAATAACCTGCATCATCTTAAGGAATCTTTTCGGTCTAGATCTCTTTTCTCATCAGTCATGTGCCACCGGCACACTCCTTCTTCGAAAATAGATCTATCCTCGAAAATATTCTCTTAATTTTAGGCAACTTATTTTTTTTATGTTACTAAATTATGTATCCGTGCCTGATTTTGTTTGCGATTTCGCAAATATTCCGTATATTTGCAATCCACTTCAAGCGCGGGTGGCGAAATGGTAGACGCGCTAGTTTCAGGAGCTAGTGTCAATTGCGACGTGTGAGTTCGACTCTCATCCCGCGCACAGGAACGAGGGTGGCTAAAAAGTATCTTTTTGGCCACCCTCAATCATAATATTCAATCATCGGTCACTTTGTGACATCCCCGGAGGAACACGGGAAAAGGATTCACGGAACCACCTCGGTTCTGGCGGACAATGTCCCCGGTTATACAGATTGGTCCGGCAAAAGGGCTTTGGACGGGCGTGTCATAGATTCGCAAAAATGCTTATATTAGTGGAAAATTTCGGAAGAGATGAAGATAGTGTTTTTGGATGCCGGGACGATGGGGACGTCATCGTTGGCTCCGATTGAAAGAGTAGGGGAATTGACAGCCTGGCCGAATTCGACTCCGGAGGAGTCCATCGGCAGGGTAAGTGATTGCGAAGTTTTGATTGTGAACAAGATAAAGGTGAATGACCTGCTGCTGGAGGCGGCGCCGAAACTTCGGCTTGTCTGTGAGGCCGGCACCGGCATAAACAATATTGATGTGGATGCCTGTGCCAGACATGGAGTGATTGTCAGGAATGTCGCCGGCTATTCCACGGATTCCGTTGTTCAGGAAACATTCATGCATATTCTTAACCTTCTGGGCAACGGGGCCTATTTTGACAATGTCGTGAAGTCCGGGGCATATTCACGCAGCGGGTTGTTCACTGATTATTCAAGGCCATTCATTGAAATGACTGGCAAGGTGTTGGGTGTCATTGGTCTGGGCGCGATAGGCTCAAAAGTTGCCAGAATCGGATCCGCGTTTGGGATGAAAGTCATCTATTACTCCACTTCCGGAACAAACCATTCCGAAGAGTATCCGTCGGTCTCTCTTGAGCACCTTATGCGCAAGTCCGATGTCATTTCCGTGCACGCTCCGTACAATGAGCGCACAGCCGGCCTTGTCGGTGAGAAAGAACTCAGGATGATGAAACCGAAAGCCATCATCGTGAATATGGGACGAGGTGGGATAGTCGTGGAGGAAGCCTTGGCTAAAGTCATTGACGAGGGTGTCATTGGGGGAGCGGGCCTGGATGTCTATTCGACCGAACCGATACCGGAGAACCATCCTCTTCTCCATACCAGACATCCGGAACGTCTCAGCATGACTCCTCACATCGCCTGGGCAAGCATCGAGGCTCGTGAACGTCTGATACAATCCATCGCTGACAACATAGCAAAGGGCTTTTGAGCATAGCCTTCCATGGTCCTTGTCCGGTTGACCTTTGGGAGTGATATTCAAGGAGGCTTCAAGTCGATCAGGCTTGGAGCCTCCTTGAATATTCAACGCCTTGGAATGAATATGGTTGCATATTGGGGGCGATTCGTTCCAAGTCTCATGATATTCTCATCATTCCTGAAAAATATTCGTTAATAATGCCAAAATGTTGAAAAAATATACATATATTTGCAGAATGTTTGAATAAATATGCTTTTGATATGAAAGGTAAGCTTGAAAGGCAAAGAATAATCCGCGAGGTGATCAAGGATAACAGGGTCTCTAATCAGGAGGAACTTTCCACGCTGCTGGAACAGCGTGGGCTCAGCGTCGCTCAAGCGACTTTGTCAAGGGATATCAGAGAATTGAGAATCACCAAGATACATGACGGAAGCGGTTACAGTTACAGTCTTCCCCAGCCTGGAATGTTGCGTAACAGCCTCCGTGAATCCTCAATGTCATCTGATAGCATCGACAGTCTGGAGTTTTCCGGCTCGATGGCGGTGATCAAGACGAGGCCTGGCCATGCCGGGATGATCGCCTCTATCATTGACGAGGGGCATCTTCCGGAGGTTATGGGCACGTTGGCCGGTGATGACACGATCCTGCTTGTGCTGAGGGAAGGATTCCGGCACGAAGATGTGACATCGTCTCTTTCTGAGATATTCAAAGGCATCGAGACCAAAAGGGTTAATTAATTTAACGGACTAAACAAAAGATGACGCAGGACGAATTGACTGTTGAGGTCGCTTCGGACAAGCACCTCATTTATGTCGATGAGATTCTAAAGACAATAGAGGAGGCGGCCAAGGTAAGGGGCACCGGCATCGCGAAGAGAAAGCCGGAATATGTCGCCCAGAAGATCAAGGAGGCCAAGGCCGTGATCGCTCTTCAGGGCGAGAAATTCGCTGGATTCAGTTATATCGAGACATGGGAGCACAAGCAGTACGTGACTACATCCGGACTGATCGTGCATCCGGATTTCCGTGGTTTGGGACTTGCCAAGAGGATAAAGGATCTGACATTCTCGCTGGCCCGCACACGCTGGCCGCACGCCAAGATATTCAGTCTCACAAGCGGTGCGGCGGTGATGACGATGAATACCCAGCTGGGCTACAAGCCGGTGACTTTCGCCGAGCTCACCAGCGACGAGGCCTTCTGGAAAGGCTGCGAGGGGTGCGTCAATGTGGATGTGCTCAAGCGCACCGACAGAAAATATTGCATCTGCACGGGAATGCTATTCGATCCGGAGGAGCATCTTCCGGCGAAAATCCCGCAGGAAGTCCTCGAAAGGATCCGCAGGATCGACGAGGCCGAGAATGACAACTAAAATTAATGAATATGGAAAAGAAGAAAGTAGTGGTCGCTTTCAGCGGCGGTCTGGACACATCCTTCACGGTGATGTACCTGGCCAAGGAAAAGGGCTATGAGGTTTACGCCGCGTGTG
>ERZ780198.1842-NODE-1842-length-17976-cov-34.903354_pt1 | contig 17976 bp, 10 predicted proteins | sample MGYA00510979_ERZ780198 | MGnify/ENA primary metagenome ERZ780198 (study PRJEB29588, sample SAMEA2158039) | human gut metagenome | biome: human gut; feature: human-associated habitat; material: faeces | place: Denmark | collected 2008/2010 ...
TTGCTGCCACTTCGCTGTTAATGGGTGTCACACGTGCTTCGTCGGAGGCTTACGTTCCAACCCTTTGTCGTTTTGCATAAAAAAAAGGAAGCGGACAATCCGCCTCCCTTCAAATATTCAAAATTCCTGAATCAAAGTTTCTGCATCAGGATGTTCTCGTAGGTCTTATCGCCGACGGCGTAGCCGGTGTAGGAGGTTCCGTCGAAGAGTAGGAACTTGTAGCCGGTCAGGCTCATCTCCGAGCCTGCGGTCGTGCGCCAGTGCAGAAGTCCGTCATCGCAGAAACCGAATTCCATACTGCTGGACTGATCCCAGATTCCGGTATAAAGGTTGGCGACGAAGCCGAAGACCACGTTCAGGTAGCTGAACTCACCGAGATTCTGAGACTGCAAACGGATGCAATGCTCCTCCGGGATGTAAGTTCCGGTGATCGCCGGAGAGTACGAGCTGTAGTTGCACAAACCCTTGATCATCACGGTGTTCTCTCCAGTCTTGATGATGTCCACACGGAAGGATTCCGTGCTCGTCTGATTGCTGTCGGAAGTCTTCACGTCAGCGTTCACGATGTAGGCTCCGACAAAATCATCCAGACTCACGGCTTTGAACTTGTCCGCATGTGATGCCAGAACGGTTGAATCCGTGACATAGACCTTGTCTCCGTACCTGTTGGTAACCTCAGCGAGGACTCGATAGGCTCCACCTTCCGAAAGTCCCTGATAATAAAGGGTAAGCCCGTCCGGTCCTTCACTTGCGGCAAGGTTATCCGCGTCTAATTTAGATCCTATTCCAAGAATCTGGTCAAGAGGATAGTTCTCCTCATAATAATCAAGCACATCCTTATCCATCATAATGTAACGCACAGACGCGGCGTTCCTCGTACGAATTTTCCAGACCATAGTGGAATACGGGTCAACACTGTAAGGGCTGATGCTGAACTCCAGAACCTCTGGAGCTATCGTGCCGTCCGGATCGTAGGTGAAGCGTATGGCAATCATCTCGCCAGGCTTGCCTTCCGCATCAAAAGGCACGGCTATCAACGTGTTGGACGGAACCGACGGAGTCCACTGCTGTGTGTTTTCGGAGAATGTCCGGATGTCATCCCGCTGGCCAAGACAGATCTGCTTGTAAACCTTGTTCAGTTCCGCGGTGTCTCCGGTGACGTCGCCTTCCACAACCACGGCTTTGCATGAAGAAGTGAAGCTGTTGAACTCAAAGGAGAATTTTCCGTCACCCTCGTAAGTCGCCGCGACAACCGGATCGTTGTCGTGGTCACCGGCGAAGACGATCTTCTCGGGACCGTAGCCGAACATTCCGTCCGTGACATAATAGACCAGGTTAAGGGTGAAAGTCTGCTTGCCGTCGAACGTGCAAGGGAAACGGTCATAAGAGGCTTCGTCACCGAGGTACTGGGCGATGTCTGAGACATAGACATATTCATCGCTGCCGCTGTAGTAGTAGCCTATCGACTGCCCCGGCACAACCACGGAATTGTCGCTGTTCACCTTGAAGAAGAAGTTGACACCGGCTCCCCAATCCAGAAGTCTGAATATGTTGGTGGTGCCTTTTGCGCGCTCCACCAGCATTCCACGCTGATAGCCTTCGTAGAACTGGGAGTAGTAATATGTCGCTGTCTGCTGCACCTGCTCGCCGCTTTCGGTGGTTCTCATATATGGTTCCCACTCCAGGGTGAACGATGCGGTAAGATCAAGGAAATCACTGTACTGTGTGATATAGGCCGGATCATCGCCGAGTTCCGCGTCCCTGCCGATTATGCAGAGGGAGGCGGTGACACTGGATCCAAGCACCACAGCGTTCATGTTCACGGTCACAGGGACCTCGACGCTGTACTGCCCGTCAGGAATGACCACCGTGTCACGTACAGAGAACAGGGACGCGTTCTTGCCGCTCTTCTGGAGCAACACACGGTAAGTGCCCTTGTTGCCGTTTCTGGCAAGCACAACGGTGAACTCACCTTCCTTCGTTCCCTGCTCGAACTCTTTCACAAGGCTTTTCTGGACAAAATGGATCTCCTTGTTGTCCGAATCATTGGGAGAGGCCATCTCGCCGATCTGCTCCTGATCGCAGGCGACCAAGGAAAGCAGCGCGGCGGAGGCGCACAACAATATTCTTAAAAACTTTTCCATTATGGATTCTGATCTTCTTCGTTAATGTTAGGGTTGTTGTTGATCTCATCCTGAGGGATGGTCATCACCCAGTCGTATGTGTCAGGGTTGGTGAGGTTGATGCCGTTGCCGGACATCGTGGAGATGCACTCCTCGGCGAATCCGTCGGAGGTCTTCCTATCGATTCCCTGGCCGAGACGGCGCACATCGACAAGACGGCCGAACTCACCCCAAAGCTCGATCCTCTTCTGCACGAGAATATTCTCAAGCAGGGAGCCGGTCCAGGATGTCGTGAGCGAGCCGAGCATTGTCCCGTCAAGGTTGGAGGCGTCAAAGGTGGCGTCCCTCTTCTGCATCACGGCGTTGAGGTAGCGGACAGCCTTGTCCTTGTCCCCGAGACGGAGGGCGGCCTCGGCAGCGTCAAAGTAGAACTCTTCGACCCTCATATAAATGTAGTCCCCAAGCCAGGCGGCAACATTCGTGAACTTGAACTTCTTGGAGATGTACGGAGACTCCTTGTCATCCGGATCCCACCAGGCCCGGCGGATGTCCCCGGGGCGGATCTGCTTGTAAAGACTGGAGTTGATCAGCTTAGGGGCGGACTGGGCATAGGCCCCGTCCACGTTGTCCATGTGAGCGAAGAAACTGGCGTAGCCTCCGGCCTGCTCGGTGTTCTCGATCCCGGCGCCCCACATCACGTTGGAAGCGGAGAGGGAGTTCATTCCGTTCATCAGCTCGGAAGTCCCGCCGATCGAATATTCCTCGGACTTTATGATCTTCTCCGAAGCGGCCAAAGCGGTCTCCCAATTTCCCGCAGCCAAAGCTACACGAGCCTTGATGCCGAGGGCGACATAATAGGAAATATGGGATTTTGTGCCTCCGAGGACAGACGCGTCACCTTTTTCGAGCAGATCGATGGCCGTGTCAAGGTCTGAGTTGATCTGTGCGAAGACTGTCTCAAGGTTCTCACGCTTCTTGCCGACGAAATCCTTGCCGGTAGGCTCGGTGTAGATCGGCACGCAAGGGTCTGACCAACGGAACTTTTCCTGCAATGCGCTGTAAGGCGGACGGGCGAACCAGTTCGCCAGATTGAAATATGACAGGGCACGGATCGCATAGGCGTTGCCGAGCACATAGTCCACATCGACCTCGCTTCCGGTCATCGTCTTCTCGGCGGAGATCACATAGTTGGCGTTGGAGATCCAAGTGTAGTTGGCGTTCCACACGTCATACGGACGGAAACTGTCCGAAGTGTAGAACGACTTCACGTTGTAGCAGTGGTCGTACCAGAACCACCCGTTGCCTTGGCTCTGCATAATGAAGTCATCGGCCATCGACTCAAGTGCGATGTTGTAGGCGGAGATTCCGAAGCACTGGTGGGCGTTTCCACCGGTTGACCAACCGGCGGTCCACATTGTCCTGTATATTCCGTCAACGATGGTCACGGCCGTGGTCGCCGACTTCAGGAGATCCTCTCCGGAGCCGGAATCCGTAGGCTGGAACTCCAGGTTGCAGGAAACGGCGCAAATGGCCGCCGACATTATTGATAGTATCTTTTTCATTCCGTTAGAAGTTTATGTCAATTCCCGCTGCCACAACCCTTGACGGGGTGTAGGTGTAGGAGACTGTTCCGGTAAAGTTGTACTGAGGATCCATTCCGTTCATATTGCAGAACAGAGCCAGATTGTCAGCGGTGACGAACACCCTGCAGGCCCCGATCCCGGCCTTCTTTGTCAATGAGGAAGGAAGGGTGTAGCCGAGGGTGATGTTCTTGATGGCGAAATAGGAAGCATCGATCAGTTCCTCTCCGGTGCTGGAGCGGCTGCCTCCGATTTCAACGAGAGGGACATCCGTGATGTCACCCGGCTGCTGCCAGCGCCTGAGCACGTTCTTGTGCCAGTTGTTTCCGGCGTAGGTGACATTCATCGCGCCGCCGTACAGACTGTCGTAGATCTTTCCGCCGACCGAGAACGTGGTCAGGAACGAGAAGTCGAAGTTCTTGAAGAAGGTGAAGTTGGACGAGAAGCTGCCTGAGAACAAAGCCTGGCGGCTGCCGTAGTAGTACTTGCTCAAAGAAGCCAGACCAACATTGTCGGTGACATATTCATCACACTTATCGGTCACTATGGAACCCGTCTTGTCCACGGCGTAGCGGTAGTAGGCATAGTAGAGCTGACGGCCGGTCGAAGGTGAGACTCCGGCTGACTTGGACATATAGAATGTGTAGATCGGCTTACCCTTCTCGATCACGACGCTGCCATAGTTGATGACATCCTGCGAAGAAGTGAGTTCCGTCACCTTGTTCCTGTTCATCGAAAGCATCAAAGAGGCGTCCCAATGGAAGTTGGAACGATCGAATATCACTCCTCTGAACGAAGTTTCCAATCCCCTGTTCACCATCGAGCCGACATTGTCGTCATAGCCTGAAAATCCGGATGAGATGGCGAGAGGGTTGTTAAGAAGCATATCCCGGGTTCTGCGGGAATAATATTCAATGGTGCTTGTGAGCCTTCCGCCGAACATGCTGGCCTCGATACCGGTGTTCAGGTTACCGTTCTTCTCCCAGGTGACGAGTTTGTTCTCAATGGAAGAGGCGGTCGAGCCCGGACGGGTTCCGTTGGCCCAACCATAGCTGAAACGGCCCTGCCAAACGTAGTACGAGCCAAGGTTGTCGTTACCCTGCACTCCGTACGAAGCCTTGAGTGTCAGATTGTTGAGCCAGTCGGAAGTGGATTTCATAAAGTTCTCCTCGGAGATTCTCCACGAGGCTCCGACTGACCAGAAGTTACCCCACTGGTTGGACTTGTGGAAGCGGGACGAACCGTCGGTACGCCAGGAAGCGTCGAAATAGTAGCGGTCACGGAAACCGTAGTTCAGACGCGCGAGCACCGACTCGATGGCATAGTCATTTGAATATGACGTGTTGCTGAGCGTGGTCACCGCCGAGCCGAGCTCGTCGATGCCGTCCACGATGCCGCTCTTGGACCCCAGCTGGTAGTTGTAATTGTAGCGATAGTACTCGTGGCCCGCGAGAAGGTCAACGGAATGTTCCCCGAACTTCCTGCGGTAGGTCAGCAGTTCGTTGAGCGTGTAGCTCATCGTCCTGGTGTTGTACTTGCTGACGGTTCCGCCCTGTGAGGCGGCGTTTCCGTGGTACTTGTCGTTGGTCGTCGTGCGGCCGTAGTCAGTGAAGTCCACACCGAGATTGATGTCGAGATTGAGGCCGTACAGCAAAGCGTCCTTATTGATTGTTCCCAATTTCACGAACGTTCTGGCGGACACGGAGTTGCGCTTGTAGTAAGCCTTGTTGTCGTACAGCTCGGCCTTGGAGTTGAATCCCTGCGCGGTGACACGGTTGGCGTAGCCGTTGTCCTCCTCGGAGCCATATTCATACTGCCTGTTCCCGGCCGCGTCAAGCACATCGTTTCCGTCCATATCCTTCAGGTAAACAGGATAGACAGGAGCCATAAACTGGGCTGTGTACCAGACGTTCGAGGTCGCGCTTCCGGTGGCGTCCTGGAAATCGGACACCGCGTGCGCGAGGTTGGCGCTCATTCCCATCTTGAACCAGTCCGTGGCCTGCACGTCCCCGCTGATCCTGCCGGTGAAACGGTCGAAGTCAGTGTTCTGAAGAGTACCGTTCTCCTTGTAGTAACCCAAGGAATATAAATAGGTTGTCTTCTCGGTTCCTCCGCTGACCGAAAGCACGTGCTCGGTACGGAAAGCCTTGTCGTTGCTGATCTCGTCCATCCAGTTCTCGTTCCAGGCCGCCACAGCGTCCTCCTGGATCTTCCCGGACTCCTTGTTGATCAACTCCGACCAAGAGTAATTCTTGTAAGGGTTGTAATATTCAGGATTCTTCAGTCCGCCGATAGTCTGGCCAAGGTTGTCGGCGGCATAGACGCTCGCGGCCTCGAAATCCATTCCGGTGCCGTACTGGGCGGAGTTGCGCAGGGCCTCGTAGGTCAGTTCGACATAGTCGCTCATCCCGACAAGGTCATAGCGTTTCAAGGCTCTGGAGGCCACGCCGAAGTTACCCTTGTAGCTCACGTTCACCCTGTCCTTGCTTCCTTTCCTGGTGGTGATCACGATGACACCGTTCGCTCCACGGGCTCCGTAAAGGGCACCGGCCGAGGCATCCTTCAGCACTGTCATCGTCTCGATGTCCGCAGGGTTGATGGCGCTGATGGCTCCGTCGTAAGGCACACCGTCCACAACATACAGAGGGCTGGACGAAGCGTTCACCGATCCGGCTCCACGCACCATAATAGACGCTCCCTCGCCAGGCTGGCCGCCTCCGGAAGTCACCTGGACTCCGGCCACGGCTCCCTCGAAAGATTTCGTGAGGTTACCGACCGGCCTTTTGCTGAGCTCATCGCCCTTCACCACGCTGGCGGAACCGGTGAATGATTCCTTCTTCGCCGTACCGTAGGCCACGACGATCACATCGTCCAGGATCACGGACTCGTCCTGCAGGACGAAATCCACAACTGTTTTCCCGTTCACAGCCTGCTCGGCCGTGGTGTAGCCAAGGTTCGAGGCAGTAAGGACAGCGTCTGACGGCACATTGGTCAAGGTGTACTTTCCTTCGAAGTCCGTCACGGTTCCGACAGTGGTTCCCTTGATGAACACTCCCGCGCTGATGACAGGCTCGCCTGTCTTGTCAACGACCTTTCCGCTGACAGTGACCGCCTTGTTCTGAGCCGACACCACAGCAGTGGCGCACAGCAGCGGAACCAGGACGATCATTCGCAATATCTTGTTCAGTTTCATATCTATCTGCTTATTTCGTAAGTGTCAAGGATCACAGGAGCATTGACCTCGATGCGTCCCTTAGGCTCGCTGTTGTACGCCGATCTTGTCTTCGTGCCTTCAGCGGTGGAAGCGGTGGCGTAACGAAGGACCTCGTCCCCGCTCGCGGAGGTCAAGGACACAAGCAACGTGTACTTTGTGCCCGGCTCCAGAGGAGTGTCGGTTCCGAACGACATCGAAATCTTTCCGGTCATATTCAGAACCTTGATCTGTGTCGATGAGAAATCCGTCCCTTTTTCCTTCACCAGTTTCGCGGCCTCGGTCAATGTCACGCCTCCCAACTCAGAGCTGCGGCACATAAGGTAGCGTCCGGCGGAAACCTGGATATTCAAGGATTCTGTCGCGTCGAAAGCGATCGATACCGCCGAGGTCAAGGAAGTGGATGCCGGGTAGGAAGAGCTTGTACCAAGCGAGACGAAGGCCCAGTCATAGTACGTGGCCGTAGCCATCGTGCTGAGGGTGTTCACAACGAAGGTAGAATCCCCCGCCTCATTGATCGCCAACGTGCCCAATGTGTAGGAGTTAGCGGCTGACAACGGAGCGAATCGGGTGGTAAGCCCTGACTCCTCATTGACTTTCTCAATATATTCCGCCTCTGTTACAGCGCTTCCCTTAAGCGCGGTGTAGCGCCTGAAAAGATCGAACGACCCTCCGAAATAAACATTGAATGAATATGTCGAAGTGAGGACATAGCTCATCTTGGCCACGCCATTTCCAGTCCAGTTGGTCCAGACGCAATTGGTGGAATTGTACTGGCCGAACACGGAATGGAACATCGTCTGACTGAACCAGTCAGCCCCACCGAGGGATGGTTCGGTCATCGTGTCGTGCGCCTTGGTCTTGGCGGAAAGCTTGTACAAAGGAGTCGTGGCCTTTCCGTCAAGGCTGACTCCGAACGCCACGATGTAGTACGACAGCTCCGGATAGAGCGGGTACTCGGAGTAGTTGGACGAACCCGTCTTGGAATAATAAGACATCCCACCCTCGACAGTCATATTGCTGTCATTGATGGCGTCCAGCATATATTTCAGATAAGTGTCCCTGATCTCGGTGTCGGAATGGTCGATGAAATAGCTTGCCGGTACACCGAAATACACATAGCGGAAATCCGGAACCGCATAGACATTGAAGTTGGCGTAGTCAGAGCCGCACTCAAGAAGCGACATAATTATCTGAGGAATATCCTCGGACGCGGGGCGTGTCGTGAATTTGAGCTCCGCCTCCGGCGAATCGTTCACATACTTCTCCCCTGACAGGGCCTTCAGACGGAACACATAGTCAGTGGAGCCGTCGAACCCGCTAAGCTCCACAGAGCAGGCCTCGACCTTGCCGGTCATCCCGGCGACTGAATATTCATAAGCCGACGCCCCGGCGACCGGTTTCCAGTTTATGATGGTCCTTGACTTGTAGGCGGCCACCAGAACAGGCTCCGGCGCCTCAAGGACACTCTCCCCCTCCGTGATGACGTGGATGGTGACGAACCTCGAATCCAGATAGTCGCCGTTAGTCCCCGCGTCAGTCCTGACGGAGAATGAATATTCCACCGACGGCTCAAGGTCAGCGAACGATACCGAACGCTCCCTTGTCGTCACAGTGTCATTGTCATTGAATATGTAAGTGTAGGCTCCAGCGTCAGTGACTACATCCCAAGACACGCTGAAAGACGTGCTGGTGACATCAGAGACACGAACCTTCGGCTCCGGCAGCGAAGTCCGCTCCGGGGTCTCCTCCTTTGTGCAGGCGACAGCCGCCAGAAGAAGGGCGAAAGACAATTTCGTTATGATTGATCTGTTCATCAGTTGACTGTTACCTTTATTGTCTTGAACATTGAATTACCGTCAGAGACAGTGACTTCCGCCGTTCCGGAAGACACACCCTCAAGCGTGAGGACTCCCTTCGACAGAGAAGCCTTCACGACAGCAGGATCCGAGACTGAATATGACAGCACCTGTACCGACGGGAAATATTCCGACATCTCCAGTGTCTTTGTCTGGCCGGCGGTGAGGGTCTGAGCCGGGATCTCTCCCAGATAGCCCATATACTGAAGCAGACGGTAGGTGTCGAGCATTCCCACGCCCATATTCCCGACATACGGAGCGCTGAGGTTGGCGTTGATCGGACGGGCGGAGCTAAGAAGCGCCGAGCGGAGCATATCCGGGGTAAGCCCAATACGCTTGTCCTTGCCGTAATAGTAGGAAACGGCCAGGGCACAGGCTCCGCTGACGTGAGGGCAGGCCATAGATGTTCCCTGCATATATTCATAGCCGGAGGTTCCGTCCTCATTGACGCTGGTGCTATAGACGCCGCCATAGTTGCTGTCTGCGTAGGTGTCACCGCCCGGAGCGGAGATGTCCACCCAAGTGCCGTAGTTGGTGTAATATGCCGCGTCACCGGTGTAAGAATATGAAGCGACGCTCACCACGCTCTTGTCCGCGGCAGGAAATGACTGATGGTTGACAGCCTCGTTGCCGGCGGCGAAGATCACGATTCCGCCTTTCATCGGGCCGGTCTGCTCGCCGTTCTCGTCAACGCCGGCGTACTTGACGAAGTAGTCGATGGCGCGTCTCAGAGCCGAGAACGAGCTGCGCGTCCAAGTGTTCCAGCTGAGCTTCTGGTTGTAGCCCCAGCTGTTCTGGCAGATGACCGCCCCGTTGTCGGCGGCATATTTCATAGCCCTGACGATTCCGCCGAGCCCGGAGCCTGAGGAGCCGTTCTCGCTTGCGCCGAGAGTCTGGAGGGTCATTATCCTGACACCATCCTTATTGCCTGATCCACCGGCGATTCCGTTCACGCCGATGCCGTTGTTGTTGACCGCGGCAATGGTTCCGGCGACGTGGGTGCCGTGCGAAAGGTTCGAGGATGTTACGATCGTGCCTTTGTTGTCCACGAAGTTGAATCCATAGATGTCATCGATGTAGCCGTTGCCGTCGTCATCGATTCCGTTGCCAGGAATCTCACCCTTGTTGATCCACATATTGTCGGCAAGGTCCTCGTGATCGTACTTCACACCCTGGTCGATCACGGCCACGATGACATCCGGGTTGCCGGCGCAGAGTTTCCAGGCCGCCCACACATCAGCGTCGGCGCCGACCAGACCGGTCTTTCCGAAGATCGAGCCGGTGTTGTTGTAGTGCCACTGCATCTGCTGGACCATCCTGCTCTCGTTGAACGGGAACACTTCCTTGCGGCTGGCCGACAACGCCATCGGAGCGATTGACGGTGAGCCCTCTCCCTCAGCGCTTGACATCACGACCGGCAGTGAATATTCAATGCTTTCCACCGAGCCACATTTCTTCAGTTGGGCGACCACATCCGAAGTTTCCAAAGTCTTGTCGAAGCTGGCTATGTACCAAGTGTCCAGCCCTTCCGCGCGGGTGCGGGCCTCGAAACGTCCGCACTCAGGGAAAAGCCTTTCCAGACGGAACTTTCCGTTCTGTGCCAGCACTTCGGAGACCTCACGGGTGCCGTCCAGCGCATCGTCAGACGAACCGGCGGACCTTGTCCCCACATCCGAGCCCTTGATCTTTATGATCAGCTCACCTTTGATGGCGGCCGGAGACTCATTGATTATGATCGGTCCGGACTTCTCACCACCATTCTGTTCCGGCGATTCCTGCTTCTCACAAGCCGCTGACACGGCGAGAGCCGCGCAAATGGCGGTGAAAGGAAGCGCCTTCCTTTTGAATATATTCATAAACTAATACTTGAAAGTTATGTACTTGACTTCTGTTGTCAGACCACCGTCCGTGTCGGACTGCCTGTAGCCCACGGCGAACGCGACATATTCCTTGCCCCTCTCTGTCAGGCTGCCGGAGACATCAACACTCTGGCTTCCCTTGTACAGGGTCAACGCGCCGTACTGGGTCATCGTGGAGATGTAGGTGTGCGCGGCATCCTCCGGCACTGAGAATTCGTCCCACGCATCCTTGGACACCACATCACAGATCCAGGTGTCACCTGACGATGAAGACGTGACGTTGAGATGCGTGCCGGAGACGCTCAGAGACAGAGTCATGCTGGATTGCGTGGCCTTTTTGGAACGGAACTCGCAAAGATCGATCTTCCCGCTGTAGCTGGCGTTGCCCTTGTCATCGAAACTGAGGTCAAAGGCAGAGGCATAATATGCCGTGTTGTCCATAATCGTGGTCTTCCGGGCAGTCTCCAGTTTGGCCGTGTCGAACGTGCCCTTGGTCAGGAAAGAGTTCGGGTTCATCCCATAGATGGCACACATTTCCTTTATCTGCTCGATCCGCTTCTTGATGTAAGCCTCAACATTGGCGAACTTATCGTAGTCAGATTTGCTGACGATCGAGTAGAGGTAGGTCTCAGCGGCGTTAACCGGAGTGATGACCACCCTCGCGGAAGAAGTCGTGATCTCGCTGACCTCAATCTTGAACTTGTTGTAAGCCTGTGAGGATGAGCCTTCCTTGCCCTGGCTCACGACAAGAGTCAGCGGCTGGACACCCTTGCAGGTCATCTTGATCTCTCCGGTTCTGTCCTCTCCGGTTTCGTTCTTGTCAACATTGAAACTGAACGTCGTGCTGTAGGTCTTGCCGAGATGGATCCAGTCTTTGTCTGTCGAGACCTCGGCGGTGTTGCCCTCCTTGGAGCCTTTGATGCTGTAATCGACGGCAAGCTTGCCACCTTCAGACCCGATGCTGAGGAGCTTGACCTTCACATCAAAAGTCGAGGTAGCCTCCTCGTTGTCTTCGGCGTTGCCGCCACAGGCAGCGAATACTATCGCAGCCGCACAGGCCAACGCAGTCAGCCTGAGCAATGATGGAATCTTCATTCAAGTTTACTTTTTCGGTTCGTCAAAATGGAATTTCAGATAGGAGATCCCGGTTGTTATCTTCGAGCCGTTGTACCCGAAAGCATACGCCACATAATCTCCGGTGGTAAGATTACCCATCTGAGCCTTAGGATTATAATAGCATTCCGAGAACTCACCCTGATGCATGAACGACCTGATGGAGTAGTCACTTTCCTCAACCCATTTGAGGAAATCCTCGGCACAGGCTTTCGGAGTGGCGCTCTTGCTCCAGACCTCATAAGAATCGACAGTCAGCACATAAGTGACAGAGGCATCGGACGGGACCACCTTGACGTTAGCGTCCGCATCCACAGTGATTCTGAAATCAGGAGCCGAATCAGGATATTTCTTCGTTGTGAACTTCTTCACCGCGACATTGCCGCTGCACTCCCCGCCCAAAGTCATATCAAACGCGAACAGATAGTAGTCCGACAGAGGTGTAAACCCATCGTAAGTATGTGATTTATAACCCTTAGTAAGATAATTCTTAAGAGAGAATTCCTGTCCGTTGGCCTCGGCAGCCTTACGGGCATAGTCGATCAACTGCTTGGCATAGTCAGCGACAAAAGCCTTTCCGTTGCCGTTGAACTTCGAATATTGCTCAGCGGTGACGACACCATAGCAGTAGTACGAATCGGAATTTGTAGGAGCGACGGTGACGAAAGCACTGGAAGCCTCGACATCCGTGACGGCCAGAGCAAAGCTCTGTTTGGTGTCAATTCTGTAATCCGGATCAGAAGACTGGAGAACGGTCACAAAAGCGTCCTCGGCACCCTTAAGGGTCAAGGTTATCACGGCAGTCCTGTCCTCTGCGGAAAGATTGGCGCCGAGCGAAACCGAAACAGTTCCCGGCACGCTGCCGTCCACGACAGCCCAATCCTGATCGGAGACAGCGGTCACAGCCTGGCCGGCCCCGCTTCCTGTCACTGAATATTTCACCTCGAATCCGGAAGCCTCCGACGAGACCGTCAACAACTTCTTTCCGGAAATATTGATGGTGGAGTCAATCCCTGACCCGCCATTATCCTTTTCACAAGAAATTGTGACTATGATGAGAACCATAGCCACAATCATCTTGAACAGATTATTTAATCCTCTCATCAGTCGGTTGTAAATGTTACTTCAAAACTGTAGATCTGAGTCGTCCTGCCACCAGCGATGACAGCGATGTCAAACCAAGTGATTGATTCATCCTCAATCACCGCGGTGCTGGTATAAGGGCCGGTTCCTTCATATGACAGCAAGCTACTATTGATCTTTGACCAAGATTTCCCATCAGCAGACAACTTAAGGGTAATGTCATCCCAATTGCCTGTCCTTATTTTATAGTCCGCAACAAGAACCACCTTAGAGATACTTCCTATCGCAGACGTGCACTTAAGGGAACCTTTGGACTTGAACATAGACTCCGTGGCGGAACCGACGTAGAGTTTGTCGCCATAAATCTCGACCTCTGTTGTCTTGGACGGATCATCCACACCGACAGCCGTGAACTTGGCCGTCACAGGATAACCGGTCAACGGATCAACCGTCTGTCCTTCATTGGCCAGTCTGTCGGCCTCAGCCTTGAGAACCTTGTACATATCAGCCGCGGTCACAGAAAGCTTGTAGTTAACAGCTGTAGCACTGGCCTGCTCGACAGTGACAGTCTCAGTAGTCTCGGACAACCCTTTTGCCTTGATGGTGATCGTTCCGGTTCTCTTCTTGCCGGTGTTCTCTGTCACGGTCACAGTGAGCTTGTTGGAAGCCCAGGAAGCGGAAAGCCAGGACTTAGCATCATCAGCGACAGTCACGGTAGGATCACCGGTAGCCGCATAGACACCACAATCAACGCTCTCGGAATGGGCCGTCTTCGCCACCTTGATCGTCTTGCTGTCAAGTACGATTCCTGGAGCCGGATTGATGCTGAGCGCACCGATGTAAGGACGGCATTTTTGGTCGGAAAGATTATCCACCGTGAGAACAAGCTGTCCAGACTCGGTTTCAGAGTTGGCCGGGAAATAGTAATCTTTGCCGTCAGGATTCTTGCCACTACCAGTGATGTTGAACTTGCCGAGAACATAAGTCTTACCATCCTTGACAAGACTCATAGTGAAGTCTGCGGTAGCGTCATCTGTGTAGATACCAAGATTAGCCTTGACCATTTTAACGCCACTGAAATCAGCCGCGGAAGAAAGAACGACCTTGCCACCTGTTATCGTCGTGCTGGCAAGTCCCTGGGTATAGCCATCCGTAGTATATAAGGACGTTCCGTAATTGCCATTGTTTGACCCAGGATATGAGATGGAGAAATTCATCTTCTTGTCTCCATCGCCCCAAGCCCTTTCCTTGTAAGAGCTATTGATGATCTTGGAATATGCCGGCGTGTTTGTCCAGGTCTCACCTTCAGCAAGAGCCACATCGTGTGATGTCACGACATCAGAGCTCTTGTAGTTGACGGTAGGAGAAGCGATAGCGCTGCGTGCGATGACGAGTCCCTTACGCTCGAACACGAGGTCTGCCTTATTCGTGAATACAGTGATCTTGACATCAAATTCACCGTTGTTGGCAACGAACCAAGCCACATAGTCGGACACCGTGGTCGTACCATCGCCTGGAAGGTTGATGTATGAGACTGGAGATGTTGACTTTACATCAGCATCGCAAACGTCCTTGGTGATGTCAACGCTGAAACGTCCGGCAAGAGCCTTGTTCTCACCGACAGCCTCAATTCTTACGCTTTTCACAACCTGAGACTTATAGGCGTCCGGAACTCCAGCGAATGTGATTTTTCCAAAACCGAACAAGTGAGCGAACTCAAGCTTCTCGCTGTTGACGGTGGAATACTCACCATATTCATCATTGTGAGTCTTGTTTGAAGTCGAGATTGTGGTCGGCTTCACGAGCATGATGTCCGCGCGGTTGTACCAGGAAGTCTGGGTCGCGGTCTGTTCCTCAGGAATCTTTACAGTCCAGGACGTGAGGTCTTCCTCAGAGTAAGCCGTATTTACGGCAGCGGCAGGGAAAACGCCATAGAAATTATATTCATCAGCAAAATCAGCGTCCACTATGCTCCAAAGCTCGCCATCGAAGACAGGAGCTGTGGCCTCGAAATCCTTGATTTTGAATATAGAGTAATACACTCCGGCGGCAGCTCCTTTGCTTTTTGCGACCTTGACACCTTTGGTGGGAGTTTCCTTCTTCGCCACAGCGGCATAGAAATAGTCACCTTTCTCGAATTTGATATGGCTGTCGCCATCGAAGACCGCCCTTGTGTCATCTCCTGTGCTGACAGCGACGGAGACATTGATGTCGTGTGTTCCGGCGGTTTCCGGAGCGAGTTCTGACTTGGAGCAGCCGACTATTGCCATTAAAGCGGCCGCGATGTATAATGACTTTTTCATTTCAGTTCGTTTTTTTTTACCAGTTAAGATATTCATTCTCATCGCTGATGATGATTCCGCCGAAGGTTCCGTAGGAATCCTTCTTTATGCTGATGTACTGTGCCGAGTACTTGCCGTCGCTGTTGCGGACAGCCTTCACGATGACATAGCCGGAAACCATTGCTTTAGGAGCGGTCACGGTTATGGTTGAGTTGGTCTCATCAACCTTAACCTCAAAAGTAGATGATTCAGCCACAACATGAGTGGTCTCGTCAGCTCCGGTGACAGTGTACTTGAATGTAGCAGTCTTGCCTGGCTCAATGTCCACAGCGTCACTTTCCACCTTGATGGCGAATGCTTTCGCCTTAGCTATCCGGATGACAGTCTCGCCGAGAGTGAATACATACTCAGTGTCAGTCTCCGTCATTTCAAGCTTAGGCTCGACAGTGCCTGACACTGGAACCTCATCCCAAGCCTTCCCGTCATAAGAGACATACCATTTGCCATCCTGGATCTTGAACTGAGGAGTCTTGCCTGAGACAGGAACCTTGGCTCCGTTGTTGGTCATAAACTCGCCGTTGACAGTCCAATAAAGCTCACCCTCGAACTCCTTCATTCCGACTACCGGAGCCTCGGCGTCCTTTCCGTTTGTCAGGACGGCGGTCTGACCATCACTGAATTTGATTGTGTAGCTCGTTTTATCATCATTCTCGGTCACAGATGCGATAGTAACGGCCTTCGCGGCGGCTTCCGCAAGTTTCGCTATAGAACTTACGTTCTCATTCACCTTGGATTCAAGGGCGGCGACCTTGGCCTCCAGAGTGTCAACCCTGTCCTCGAGGTCTCCAGTGCAGGCGCAGAGAGATGCTGCGGCAAGCAGTGTCAAAAATACTTTTTTCATAATCATACTGTTATACTAATGTTGACGTTTAACTAAAATGCAAGCACCGGATGACAGATGACGACATTACTGTCCACCCATTCCGTATATGGTGCGAAATCAAAGTTCTCACCAAGCCAGAAGATGCAGCAGGCACCGTCAGTGTTGTCATAAAGAGTGGATGACATCAACTCGCAAACACCCTGCTCCATTCTGCTGCTTGAATACACCAATTCTTCCTTCTGCGAAGCTGGAATCTTTGAGAAATGGTTGTTGATAGCAACCATCGGGTTATAAGTCAGCTTGAAGAAATCCAAGTAGGTGACATCATAGGCATAGTCACGAAGCTGGGCAAGATACTGAGCGATTTCCTCACCTCCGAAATTCGCCATAAAATCCCAAAGCTGTCCGATGCTCGGAACAAACCAACCGGAAGTCTTGGCAGGAGCCGCCGGGACAAAGTCCGTGACAGTCCAGTCAAAAGCAGGATATTGCGCAAGTTGGGAGCCCGGGTATCTATCCTTGACTGTGGCCGTCCACAATTGACCATAGATGTCGTTGTAATAGCTGCTACCAAGCTTATGGTTGCCGATACAGTCGATGCCTGCACTTATAGCGTATCTTGTAACCTGATTTCCCGGAGCGTGGGCTGCCTTGGTGCAGAACACAAGGCCGTGAGTGAAGCCTTGCTTTTGTTCAATTTCAGAGAATCTGGCCGGATCTGTCTGGAACACGATTCCTATCACGGTCTTCCCCTCGACAGGAGCAGGCTTGTTCTCCGCCCAGACCGCCTTTGTTCCATCCTTGTTGATGGAGATCAATCCTCCGTCACTCCAAGTGCCGTCAGAATAGAAATAGTCCCCGATCTTGGCCGGCTCGACCGGAGGTTCCTTAGCCTTGACGGAAATCGTGCAGACGGCTTTGACATTATTGATGGATGCCGAGACAACAGCAGTGCCAGCCTTGACGGAAGTAATTGTCGCAGAAACAATATTATCACTCTCAAGAGCGTCAAAAGGCTCAATCTTAAGGACATCCGCATTATCCACAGTCCAATCCACATTCTTGTAGGAGGTGCCTTCCGGAAGTATCGTCGCATTCACTATAAACGATTCTGTCTCCGTAAGTTCCTTGGAGGTAACATCCAACGTCAGCGACTCAGCCTCGATAGTTTTCACTTCGACAACGCATTCAGCTGTAAAAGAAGACGAAGCCGCGGTGATTGTGGCCTTTCCGGCAGAGACGGCGGTAACGACTCCGTTATCCACGGTAGCGACCTCCTTGTCGCTGGAATCCCAGGAGATGCTCGGGCTGGTGGCATTGTCCGGAGTGACCTTGGCGCTCAACGTCTCCGTCGCACCCACAACGAGTTGAATGGAGGTCTTGTTCAAGGATATTCCCGTCACAGCGATAGGGTCAACGCTGACGGCGCACTTTGCGATGCTGGATCCAAGGACAGCGACGATTGTGGTCGAGCCGAGGCTCTTGGCTTTCATTGTAAAGACATAACCTTCTGAATCAGAGGTCCTGTCCAAATCAATCACATCCTCGTCAGCCACATTGACCTCAACATCGGCCAACTTATCAATCGGGGTGACCTTCAAAGAGACGGTACCATTCCCGTCTATCGGAATCGAGACCGTAGTCTGGGTAAACTCGACACTTTCTTTCACCGGTTCCGGCTCATTATTCTCCTTGTTTCCGCCGCAGGAAGAAGCCATAGCGGACACAACTCCAAGAACGAGAGCCATACCAGCGGAACGCAGGAACACGCCTAATGAATTTTTATACATACAAAACCTATCTTTAACTTTTCAACAAAAAAAATGAAACAAGACCCGAAAGATAGGAATTATTCTCGGGAATGCAAGCGAATATTTACAAATCTTTTATCGTCAAAAACGGAATATTATTTCACATTCTTATCGATACCCCGATGCCAGAAGCGGGAGGTGATGTCCATCAATGAATATGAATCCGCTTCGT
>ERZ780198.1851-NODE-1851-length-17914-cov-6.574668_pt1 | contig 17914 bp, 19 predicted proteins | sample MGYA00510979_ERZ780198 | MGnify/ENA primary metagenome ERZ780198 (study PRJEB29588, sample SAMEA2158039) | human gut metagenome | biome: human gut; feature: human-associated habitat; material: faeces | place: Denmark | collected 2008/2010 ...
TGGGCCAGTACATCAGACGCTCGGTCTCGAAGGTGGTCGGATCAAACACCTTCATGGTGGGGTCCAACATCTGGGCCAGCATCCGGGCGCAGGGCTGGTACTCTTCTGGCTGCATCATGCGATCTGTGGGAAAGATTGCCCGCAGCCGGGGGTGCTCCGGGTCGTGCTTCCGGGTGGAGTAGACCGCTGCGGTACCTATGTCCCTGATGACCTGCACCCATTTGGCGGTGCTGCCGGGCTCGCAGTTGTCCATGTCCAGCGTGATCAGGCTGCGCCCGGTGCAGCAGCCGCGCTTGCGGCTCCCACCCCGTAAGGTGCCGCCCACGAAGCCGCCCACGTCCTTCAGGTCAGCCTGCTTGCCCTTGGGCAGGGCCATGTACTCCGCGTGGGTCTCGGTGCCGCAGTTGTTCTGCATGGCGTTCTGCAGATCGTCGGTGAAGTCGGCCCATGTGATGGAGCAACCGTCCCACTCGGTCGCTGTGCGGCTGCCGCCCACGCTGATCTCAATTGGTGTAGCGCTCATTTGTCATCCTCCTTCAGCGGGCCATACTTGTACCGCTTTGCGTTCCATCTGGTCTTTGCGTCGATCTGCGTGCTGCCGCGCTCGCCGACCCTGCCGCAGCGGGTGCAGACCACCGACCAGCCGCCGTCGCTGGCGTACCTGCTGCTCTTGCGGTAGCGGGTCAGCCCGACTTTGCCCTTCGGGCGTTTCTCTGCGTCGTAGGGCATCGCGCCGCAGGTGCAGGTGAACAACGCCGAGGTGCTGGGTAGGGATTCTGTTTTCTTCATCGTCCTCAATCCTTTGTAAAGAAGTCACCGTGCCAGCCTGCGGCGTTCAGGGGCAGCCCCTCGGCCCAAGGAGGCACGATGCTCATAATGCGTACCACGTTGTCCAGCGCGGCTTCCGCGTCCTGCGTGGTAGGCAGCTCGATGATGACCTCGTCGTGGACGTGGAACACCACCTGGTACCCAGCCCGTCGGAGGTTGTCCAGCGCGAAGGCCAGGCAATCCCGGCCCACAGCCTGGGTGAGATTCTCGGTCAGCTTGCCGCCGTAGGTCTCTGCTTCCCGCCAGCCGCCGTTGTCCCACTCCTTATAAGTAATGCGGTCATCCGGCGTGGTGCCGGGGTCGGCGTAGAAAAGCTTGCGCCCACTGGGAAGCTGCAGGGTCAGAAACGGGAAGGGGAAGCCCGGAGACACCTCTTTGCGGAAGATCACGCCCGCCCGGGGCTGGGTGGTCCTGCCGGTGTGGATGGTGTGCACGGTGGCGTCCTGCATCCCGCGCCAGAGCTTGCAGATGCGGGGGTTCTGCCTGCGCCAGCGGTTCACGATGTCCTGCAGGCCCTCGTCGTCCAGACCCAGCTGATCGCCGCCCATGCGCTTCATAGCGCCCACGCCGCCCTGATAACCCAGAGCCAGCGTTGCCACCTTGCCGCGCTGGCGGTACTTGTAGTTTGGGTTGCCCTTGACGATGCTGTCAAAGGGCACTCCGAAGATGCGGGATGCGGTGGCCTCGTAGATCTTGCCGGTGGTGCGGAAAACGTCTAGCACCCACTCTTCACCGGCCAGCCATGCAATCAGCCGGGCTTCGATGGCCGAGAAGTCGGCATCCACGAAGGTGCAGCCTTTGCCGGGCACCAGCGCTGTGCGGATGAGCTGGCTCAGAGTGTCAGACACATTGTCGGTCAGCAGAGCTAACGCTTCGGGGTCGTGTAGCTTTACAATGCTGCGCCACTCAGCCTGATAGCTGAGATAGGTGCGAGGCAAGTTCTGCACCTGAAGCAGCCGCCCGGCCCAGCGCCCTGTCCGGCTGGCCCCGTAGAATTGCAGGGTTCCTCGTACCCGGTGGTCGGGGCCCGCGCTGGCTGCGATGGTCTCGTACTTGGCGTTGCTGGTCTTGCCCAGCTGCTGCCGGAGCTCCAGCACCCTGCGCACGTCGCTGGGAAGGTCGCCAGCCAGCGCGTGGGTCACATCCTCTTTTGTCAGCCCCGGTAGCTCTACGCCCCGGTTGTGGAGCCAGCCCAGCAGCTGGGCTCTGCTGCCGGGGTTGGCCAGACCGGTCAGGGCTTTGCACTCGGCGGTCTGCTCTTCTGTGATCAGCGCGGAGCAGGCGAGGGCACCCTCTACCAGATCCATATCCACCGCCACGCCGAGCGCGTTCATCTCCACGTCCTCCCGCCACTGCTGCATAATGCTCTCGGGAACCGGCCAGGGGGCCAGCTTCCGGTCATTTGCCCGCTCGGCGATCACGTCCATGCCGTTGTACTCGCAGAACAGCCTCCACCTTGCGGGGTCGTGCAGAGGCAGGTTACGGGTGCGCCCGCCGTTGCGCTTTGTGGGCTTGCAGGGCTTGCAGAAGTAAGTGATCAGCGCCTTGCCCTCTTTCATCTTGAGGGCATCCTCCGGCTGCTTCAGGGCCGCACCGAGGGCACCCAGCTGGGCAGGTAGGCCGCAGTACAGCGCGTGTACCATGCTGCACTCCCACTGATCCAGCCATTCGGTGCGTTCCTCCCAGCTCAGGCCCATGGCCTCCGACAAGCACCACCACTCAAACGCAGCATTGTGCGCTCTCTTGGTGTAGCTGGCATCCAGCAACCACGGCAGCTGCTCACGAAGGAAATGCTTCGTGTCCGGCCAGCTGGTCAGATCCAGCACTCTGGGCGTGTCCGAGTTCTCGTTGACATAGCCCAGTAGCAGGATCTGAAAGTCTGGGTCTTGGGCGTATCGGTAGGCACCGACCTTGGCGATGTCCTGCGGCGAGTAGGTCTCGATATCCACCGTGATGATCTTCTTCACGGGTTCCTCCTTTCCTGATAAAAGACCGGAGGTCCTTTGCGGGGGCCTCCGGTGGGTGGTATTCAGTTCAGAAACTCGTCGTCCTCGTCGGTCAGCACCTCGAAGCCGTCCAGGTTGTTGCCCCCGCTCAGGCGCTCGCCGTCGCGGATCTTCTGGATGACCTCCAGCCCTGCGCCGATGCCCCGGTTGCCGCTGGCGCTGTAGGAGAAGAAGCCGACCTTGACCTTGGCGTAGCAGCCGCTGTACACCTCGTCCTGATCCAACACTTCGTTGCAGGCCCGGTCGATGATCCGGGGACGGCGGTCTGCATTGGCGTTGGCGTTCAGAAAGTAGCAGCCCTCGTAGTTCTCGTCGTCCTTCTCCTCGTCGCCGTCACGCAGGGGCTCTTTCAGCTTGGGCGGCAGCTTGCCACCCCACTTTGCCAGGGACGCGGGGTCGGTCTTGATGGCTTCGATGGCCTTGCGGATGGCGGCCAGGGCGTTGGTGTCGCTTTTCTTGATAAGCAGGCAGCAGCTGTACTTGGGGTCGCCGGTGCCGTTCACCTGCTTGGGCTCCCAGATGTTGGCGTAAGACAGGCGGCAGGGGATAATGGCTTCGTTTGCGTTCATAGTTAGTCCTCCTCGGGCGTGAAGCCCTCTAAACGATTGTAGGCAGGGCGCGGGTCGCTGGCTGCTGCCAGCTTGGGCGCGCCGGGTGCCCGGGTGATAAAGGCCGACATGGTCTCGGCAAACTTCTTTTTGCCGATCATCTTCTCGGCAGCGGTCAGGGAAATGGGCGTGCGGGTGTACAGCATGGCCTCGTTGATGCCGTCGTGCTCCATCTGCTGGAACGCGGCGTCCTGATCGGTCCACTTGCGGGTGCTGCGGCCCTGTACCAGCTTCCAGCCGGGCAGGCTGCGGCCATCCAGAAGCGCCTGCTGTGCGTATTCTTCCAGGTCTTTGGCATAGGCGGCCAGCCCTTCCAGCTTCTGCAGCCATTCGCCCAGCTCTTCGTCGGAGAGTGTAGCGGGCTCAGGATACGGTTCAAACCCGGCCAGCGGGCCGTACTGCTTCTGCCATGCCCGGCAGGAAGGATAAGCTTTGCAGAAGCGGCAGTGTTCGCCGGTGACAAACTCGCCCTCGCCCCGCCATGCCATGTGGGCAGCTGGTGCCAGCACCTCCCGTGCCCAGCTGATCAGATCGGCCAGCGGCAGCTCCCATGTCTGGGGCTCCTCCTGCATCCGGGGCTGTACGATGCTCATGCGCACCACCTCAGTCTCGTCCGTCTCGCGGAACAGCTCATAGGCGCCGAGGGCGTAGTACATGAGCTGCGGGTTGCGCTCCGGGTTCACCGGCACGCCTTGGCCGTACTTGAAGTCGATGATGTGCAGGATACCGTCGCCGATCAGCAGGCAGTCGCAGGTACCGAAGCCACCGGGCACCCACCGGCTCACGTCCACCTGCTGCTCGATGAACACCCCCGGGCGGCAGGAAAAACCGACCCACAAGTCATGGATGAAGCTGACGTACAGGTTGGCGGCTTTGAGCATTTCCGGCGTAACCGTCCCTTCACCACCGTACCAGTCGTACATCGGGTCAAAGGGGTTGCCATCCTCCCAGCCTGCGAGGTTGTGCCGGAGGGTGTATTCGCACAGCTCATGCGCCCGGGTGCCCTCTGCGGCGTACTTAGTCTCTTCGTCCGGCAGACTCTCGGTGGCTCTGGCACTGGGGGTGCAGGCGATCCACCGGGCTGCGCTGGATGCACCCAGCAGGGCGTGTTTAAGTGGAGGCATTTGCGTCCACCTCGTCTTTCAACTTGAGCAGTTCCTCCCAGACGCTGGTGTAGCTGTCAGGCGGCAGCTTAGAGACGGATGCAGCACCGGTGGCTTTGATGGCTGCCTGAACACCTGCTCGCTTGCCAGCCACGATCAAGCTGCGGGCCAGATCGCGGATTTTGTCCAGCGTGGCAGGGTCAGAAGCGGGTGCGGATTTTGGCGCGGAGGTTGAGGTCGCCGATGCGGCATCCGCCTGCGAGGGAGAATCCGAGGCTTCTGCCGTTGTAGGGTTTGCAGGCTCCTCCGCAGGGGCTGCTGCGGGCTTCTGTGCGGGCTTTTTGGGCTTGGCAGGGGTCTGCGCCTTGGGTTTGTCTGGCTGCGTCACAGGCTCGTTCTGGGGCTGCGGGGCGGGAGCCTGCGCAGGGTGACGCTCGTCAGGGATAGGGGTGTGGTAGTTGCTGTCCATGTGGCCCAGGTGAGCCAGTACGTTCAGCAGTTCTTCCGGTGTTTCGCCGTAAAGGTGAAGGTCAAAATTCATAGTGTTACGCTCCTTTTATAAAAAAGATTCTGTCGAATCTACGCTTTGCAGTTCGGAGCTGTCTTTGCCTTTGCTGCGCCTCGCCCCTCGTCACGATGCTATGCCTTTGCTAAGCCAATCTTCGCGTCACGATGCTATGCCGTTGCCTCGCCATACCTCACGATGCTATGCCGTTGCTCTGCCTCTCTTTGCGAGGCATAGCCATTGCAGCGCGAATCCTCGCCATGCCTTGCCCTTGCTTTTCTCCGCGAAACCGGGCCGTGCCTTTGCCTGTCTTAGCTAATCAATGCCTTTGCTATGCTTCCACAGCAGTGCTTTGCCGCTGCCACTCTTAGCAATGCCATCCTTTGCCGTTGCGTCGCACGGCAGCCCAATGCCTTTGCGATCAGCCGAGAAGCTCGTAGGTGAAGCGGCCCTTGCCGCTGTTGCGCCACTGGCCCAGGCCCCGGAGCTTGCCGTAATCCAGCCACTCCATCACCGCTTTTTCGTGGGCGTCGTCCATGCAGGTGATCTCGAACTCGCAGGTGCTGCCTGCGGGAATCTGCTCGGAGTTGGCAAGGCTCACGCGCTCGCCTTGGGCTGTCTGGGCCCGCAGGGGGCGCTGGCACTCGGTCATTTCTCCGTTGAGGATCAGGGGAATCTGGCGAGGCCCGACAAAAATCAGGCCGTCGATGATCTTCTTGTAGGCGGTCAGCTTGCCGGATTCGTTCACAGCCCGCTTCTTGCCCTTCTCGTCCTTGCCACCGATGCGGCCCAGCATACCGCAGGCGTCCTTAAAGAAGCCCTTGACTTGATAGTCGTAGAGGATCGGCTGCCCGGCCTCGTTGCGGGGGAACACCGTCATTGCCTTGTCGGCTGCGGCATCCGCGCCCAAGGCTGCCACCTCATCTTCGATGGTGGAAGCGTCAGGGCCCTTGGATGCGATGTACTCACGGGCCACGTTCTGGTTGGCAGGCCAGGTGCCGAGCAGCGGCTCGGTGAAGATCAATCTGACTTTAAGCGTTTTCATGAGGCATACTCCTTTTTAAATTTGTCCTCGTCGATCTCTTCGATCACGAAGTCATATCTGCGGTTTTTCCATGTCCGGCTCCGGGAGACGGCAGTGTAAAAGCTGCCCATCTTCATCCCTAAAGCCTCGGCCACCTGCTGCGCGGTGCCGCAGGCGAGAATCTCCTCTGTTCGGTGGAGGTAGGCCGTGTACCATTTCATATCCCCAGTGCGCGGCGGAGGGCCGTGTCCAGCCGGAGCATATCGGCATCCGTCAAATGGCCCCGGTACTCGGTCAGATCGTCAGTGTCCACTGCGTGCACCTGCCGGGTCATGGCCATGCTCGGCGCACCGTAGCCGGTCAGAAGAACCTGATCGTAGGTGCCGTCGCCGCGGGCCAGCTGCGCCGGGCTGGAGGTCAGGGGAACCACCGTAATGATGCGCGTGTTGCGGTTGACTTCGTCGCTGCTGACGATCACCACCGGTCGGTCACCCCGGATCAGGCAGGTGTCCTCACGCTTGTGGGTGGAGTCCTGCATCTGCCAAATGTCGCCCCTGCGTTTGTCGTTAAACATCGTGTGTCCTCCTCTCATGCATCCCTGCGGCTGCTGTGCTCCGGCAGGGCAGGGTATTCGGTGTTGCGGGCGTGGGTGCGGTTGATCTTGCCGTAGCGGCTCTGACGGCGGTTCTGGGCGTTCTCAAGCGCAAAGCTCAGACGGCCCAGCGCGATGGAGGTCAGAATCAGCACCATCGCGGTGATGAACTCGCCGTCTGTGATGGGCTGGCCGATCTGTGCACCGCCCTCAATGCCGAGGGCGTAGATCAGGCCGACGCAGAAGCAGGCAACTGCTGCCCACTGCAAAACTCCGGGTTTAAGCTTCATCGGTGGTCTCCTCCATGCTATCCATAAGGTCTGCGGCGGCAGTCACTATGCTGAGCAATGCTGCCGGGTTACTTTGACCCATGCAAACCCCGGCAATCAGCGCGGCGCAAAGGGCTTTCTGTTCCATCTCAGTGCCGCAGATGTAAATCTTAGGGTTTCCATCCTCTCCCATCTGGATTTGCAGCTGAGCGTTCGGGCTAATTTTCATTTGTGATTCCTCCTCAGTAAAGTTTGAATTCCTGATCCAGCAGGGTGTCCAGCCGGATGGTCTTGCCCCGGCCCTGACCGCTCCAACCATACGGATACTGCTGCGTGACCCGCTTCGGGCTAGTGCCCATCTGGGCAGCGGCCTGTGCGACGGTCAGCCGGATGCATCCGGTGGTGGAGTAGATGGCGCGATACGCGTCGTGCCAGGCGTCTGGGCGTTTCATGTGTGGTTACTCCTTGATTGTTGTTAAATCACAACTTTTTCGGTAAAAAGAAGTAGCGGCCAATATCGGCGGGCGAAATGCTCAGCAAGGCACAAATTCGGTCGATCTCGTCCTGACGGAATGCAAAATTCCCAGCCAGCTTCTGGCAGAACTGCCCTTCGCTGATCCCAGCTTTTTCCGCTAAACCCTTCTGGGTCATTCCGCAATCGCGGATGCGCCCGCGCAGCAGGGTGTAATCCATGGTGGGCATAGTTTTCACCTCCTATCCGTAATGTTGCGGTTTCGCAACCACGGCCACAGTATAGCGCAGCAATTGCGAAATGTCAACACAAAAATAGAGATTTCACAATTTAGCTCGCGATTGGTATTGATTTTTCGCAACCGGTATATTATACTTACACCAGAACGTAAAGAAAGGAGCCACCATTATGGCGAAGAAGACCGCGACCTTTGCGCAGCGCCTACGGGAAGGACTGGATCTGCGCGGGATGAAGCAGATCGAATTGGCTACCCGCTCTGGAATCTCTAAATACAGCATCTCTCACTACCTGAAGGGCGACTGGGAAGGAAAGCAGGACGCTGTGTATGAGCTCGCCCGTGTTCTGAACGTGTCGGAGGCCTGGCTGATGGGGTACGACGTCCCTGCGGAAAGAAGCACGCCCGAAGTATCTGTGCAGCTCGATAAAAATCCCACCATCCCTCCGGGGTTCATGCCGCTGCCGAAAATGAAGAAGGTGCCGTTAATCGGTGCCATCGCCTGCGGCGACCCCATCACGGCCATCCAGAACCAGGAGGGCGACGTAAACGCCCCGGTGAATATGCGCTGTGACTTTGCCCTGAAATGCCAGGGTGAAAGCATGATCGGCGCGGGTATCCACGACGGGGACGTGGTGTATATCCGCATCCAGCCTGAAGTGGAGAATGGCGAGATCGCTGCTGTGCGAATAGGGGAGGAAGCTACACTTAAGCGAGTGTACCTGCACAACGATTACATTGAGCTGCGGCCCGAGAATCCCGCCTTTGAATCGATCATTCGTCGCCGGGAGGAAATGAACGACGTGCAGATCGAGGGTAAGGCCGTAGGCTGGATGCACTGGATCGGCTGACCTCCCGCTTGCATACGTGTAACTTTGACTACAGAAATCCCTATAAACCCTACGCGTGCGGGCATCAAGCGCGTTCTCGCGTGCGTATACTCTTCTTTTCTTCTGTTCAGGGTCAGGATAAGAGTTTGAGTATGTCTCTGTATGTTTTGCCCAAAAACCCGCATGAACACTCACTTTTTCGTGACTACAAAGTTTGTGCGTCCCTTTTTGTTGCAATCAACTAGATTTTTGTTGTCGCCATATGCGAGCGCTGCGCAGGTTTGCATGTGGTGGGTGAACCTGAAAATGCAAAAACGCCCCCGGTGCGCCAACACCGAGAGCGTTTGGAATAGATCGGCTTGCCCAGAGGTGGGAAGCACAGACCAGACATCTGTATTGTAGCACCTCTGGGCAGGCTTGTCAAAGTGTACCCTTATGGAGGTGTTATTTTTATGGCTGAATCAAAGAAGCAGCCCGCAAAGAAGCAGCCCGCAAAGCGCCCGGACGGCGGTGTCTGCATCCACCGTTCGGTGGGTCTGCCGAAGTCCCGGGTGTTTTACGGCAAGACCAAGGCCGAAGCGGAGCACAAATATCAGGACGCGGTGCTGGCGTATAAGCTGGAATGCATGGACCCGAAGGAAAAGCGCTACACGTTTCGGGCGGTGTCGGTGGCGTATGAAGAGTATATTCGGAGCCCGGAAAAGCCGGTGCGGCGGGGCACGGTGAACGCCTACAAGAAGCACTTTGCTCCTGCCAGAGCCTATTTTGGTGATACCGTGATGAACGACATTGACGCCCAGGCGGTGGGCGGGTATCTGGCCCACCTGAAGATGGAGGGCAAGAGCAAGCACACCATCAAAAACGCAAAGAGCGTGTTGTCCTGCATCTTCACCTATTGGTGCGCGAACTTCCACGGCACCGGTAACCCTGTGCTGCTGGCGAAGCTGCCCGCCGGGTTGAAGGACGGCCGCAGGGTGGAGCCCACCGAGGAACAGCGCGATCTGATCAATGCCCACCCAGAGGGCTGCGGCTTCTGGGCGTGGCTGTTTGAGTACACCGGGCTGCGTATGGGCGAGGCAAACGGCCTGCAGTGGAAGGACGTGGATCTGGATGCGGGTAAGATCACGCCTGTGCAGGCCATGCCGTGGGACCATAACCAGCCCTACCGGGAGCTGCTGAAAACAGAGAAGGCCTACCGCAGCATCCCCATCCTGACGCCGCTGCGGCCCTTGCTGGAAGCCGGGAAGACTGTGCACCAGCCGGAGGACTATGTGTTGTCCGGTGCAAGCAAGCCGCTTACCCAGTGTCAGTACAGCCATCAATGGATGTTGTACTGCCGAGAGTTGGGGTTGTGTGAGAGCTACACCCGCACAACGAAGATGCCCGCATACCAGAACCGGCCGGAGCGGATCGTGGAGAGGGTCGTGTATAAACCGTTGGTCACGGCCCATCAATTCCGGCACCTGTTTGCCACGAATCTTTTCTACGCGGGCGTTCCGGATATGGTGGCGCAGCAGCTTCTGGGCCACTCGGATATCATGACCACCCGGCGCATCTACCAGCATCTGCGGGAGAAGGAAAACGCCCGGTACACGGCTCAGCTGGACGCCTATGTGAGCAAAAATCTTTAATTTCCCTACAAATTGCCCCGGGAAGCCAGCTTTCACCGTGCTCCCCGGGGCAACTTTTTACACTACAATCTCACTACAATCTCACTACAATGCTCCCGCAAAATCAGGCAGTATCGGGCAGTATCTGGCAGTATTTGACCACTGCCAAAAACGAAAAACCCGCGAAGCTACGAATTTTTAACGTAACTTCGCGGGTTTTCTATGGTGCGAGGGAGGGGACTCGAACCCCCAAGGATAAACCACACGCACCTCAAACGTGCGCGTCTGCCAGTTCCGCCACCCTCGCATATTCTGTTCGTGCCGTCCATCCAACTTCTGAGGTTTGAAGCTGTGCTTGCGGACTGCTTGAATATATTACCACGTTCCTGTCGGATAGTCAAGCTCTTTTTTCCCTTTTTGAAAAAAATCCGGCGTAAGCATAGATACAGCGGTTGTATGAGGGGGAGATCGCCGGAAAACTCATGCCCAGAAAAAACGCACAAGTTGAAATGCATCGGGACATGTGATATTATAAGTACAACTATGGAAAAGCAACGGTGCGGTTGAAGCATCGGGGGAGATAAAAATGAACGATGATGTAGTGGTGTCCGTTCTTTGTACCGCATATAACCATGAAAAATACATCCGCAGTGCGCTGGATGGATTCGTGAATCAAAAGACGAACTTCCGGTACGAAGTTCTTATAAATGACGATGCGTCCACAGATCACACGGCTGCGATCATCGCAGAATATGAGGCAAAATATCCGGACATCATTAAACCGGTCTACCAGACTGAAAATCAGTATTCTAAGGGAGTGCATATTTTTCAAACCATTCTTTTCCCGATTGCAAAGGGAAAGTATATTGCTGTTTGTGAAGGCGACGATTATTGGTGCGACAAAAACAAACTGCAAAAACAGGTGGATTTTCTGGAATCGCATGAGGGGTATGCGGCCTGTGTGCATAATACCCGGTTGATGGACTGTCGCACGGGCGGTTCGTGGCCGATGTATAAAAGAAGCAAAGACCAGGATCTTACTTTTAAAGAAGTTGTGAATTACAGTGCGGCATGCTTCCACACCTCTTCCATCATGTGCGCAAGAGAACTGTTCATCGTTCCAGATGCGCTTACCGCAGAAGGCTTCGGCGATTATCCTCTGGCGGTTTATCTGCGTTTGAACGGGAAGATCCACTATTTAAAGGATATCATGTCTGTCTACCGGATGTTTACCGTCGGCTCGTGGACTGCCCGGAACCAGAACAATGCATCTAAGCAGCAGCGCATTTGCAGCCAGAAAGCGAGAACGGACTTTACAGAAAAGCTCCGCCGGTACTGCCGTGAACAGGGGGGTGCGCCCGAATACCAGAAGGCGGTAAATGATGTGGCGAACCGTGACCAGCTGCAGCTGGCAGTTCTCCAGAAAGGTGGCAGGTGCCTTTTGCACGGTCCGCAGCTGGGCATTTTTATGGGACTGTCGCTGGAAAAGAAAATACACGTACTGGATACAGTATGGACGGAGTTTAAGACAGAGCAAAATGAAAAAAGATAAGAACATTATTCTTGACAACTTTATCTGGCGCTTTGCAGAGCGCTGCGGTGCCCAGCTTGTGACAGCCGTTGTAACGCTGCTGCTGGCCCGTATTCTGATGCCGGAAGATTACGGCAGGACGGCGCTGGTGGCGGTGTTCATCAACATTTTGCAGGTGTTCATCGACAGCGGCCTCGGCACAGCGCTCATCCAGAAAAAAGATGCAGACGATCTGGATTTTTCGTCGGTATTCTATTTCAATTTTGCGGTGTGTCTGGTGCTGTATGCCGGAATGTTCATTGCGGCACCTTATATTGCGGCATTCTATAAAGATCCTTCGCTGACGCCCGTGGTTCGCGTTGCCAGCCTGACGCTGGTGTTTTCCGGTGTCAAAGGCATCCAGCAGGCCTATGTGTCCCGCAATATGCTGTTCAAACGCTTTTTCTTTGCAACGCTGGGCGGTACGCTGTTCTCCGCATTTCTGGGGCTTGGCATGGCTTATGCCGGGTTTGGCGTCTGGGCGTTGGTGGCACAGCAGCTTTCCAACACGGCCATTGATACGCTGATCCTTTGGCTCACGGTGCATTGGAGACCGAAAGCGGTCTTTTCTTGGCAGCGGCTGAAAGGGCTGCTATCCTATGGCTGGAGACTGCTGGCTTCCTCCCTGCTGGATACCGTATACAATAATCTGCGCAGCCTTGTGATCGGCCGCGTTTACACATCGGCTGATCTTGCCTTTTATAATGAGGGTATGCTTGCACCGGATACGATCGCGGTCAACGTGGATTCTTCCATTGACAGTGTTCTGCTCCCGGCAATGTCAGCTGCGCAGGATGAGCCTGCGCGGGTGAAAAACATGACCCGCCGTGCCATCAAGACCTGCGTTTACGTCATTGCGCCGCTGATGATGGCGATGTTCTTCTGCGCGGAACCGCTCATCCGGCTGGTGCTGACCGAGAAATGGCTGCCCTGTGTACCGTATCTGCGGATTTTCTGCATCACCTACATGTTCTATCCGATCCATACGGCAAACCTGAATGCGATCAAGGCAATGGGCCGCAGCGGAGTGTATCTGAAGTTGGAGATCATCAAGAAGATCATGGGTCTGACCCTGCTCCTGCTGACCTACCGCATCAGCGTGATGGCAATGGCCTACAGCCTGATCCTGAGCAGCCTGCTGAGCCAGCTCATCAATACATGGCCGAACAGAAAACTGCTGGATTACCGTTATCTGGAACAGCTGAAAGACATCCTGCCCAGCATTTTGCTGGCTATTTTCATGGGCTGCTGCATGTGGCTGGTCAATCTTGCACATCTGCCGGACATCGTAACGCTGGTCATTCAGATCCTGATCGGTGCAGCGATGTATCTGGGCGGTTCTGCACTGCTGAAGCTGGATACGTTTGAGTATCTCTGGAATGTGGTGAAGCCTAAGATTCAGAGAAAACCGTGGGCTGATAACGAAGAGTAATCAAGACAAATATAAGAGGAGCCTAGAATGAAATCTTCAAGTGCAGTCGAAGTAATCACGCCGTCTTTGACAAGAGAATTATTCAATTTGGCACAAGGATATGATGACGTGATTGATTTGACGCTGGGTGATCCGGATATCCAACCGGATGACAACATTAAAAGAGCGGCCTGTGATGCAATCCTAAAAGGAAAAACGCGCTATTCTGCGAATGCAGGTTTATTGGAATTTCGACAGGCAATAGCTCAGCAGTTCGGCAGAGAATATGGTCTGCAAGTTGCGCCGGAAAAAAATGTGATTGTAACGGTGGGTGGCATGGAAGCGCTGTATCTGTCTCTGCGCTGCATTCTCGACAAAGGTGATGAAGTGATTATCCCGGGGCCGTATTATGTGAATTACATCCAGATGGTTCGTTCTTGTGGTGGTGTTCCGATTATTGTGAATACAACAGAGGATTCTGGATTTACAATTACTTCAGAACAGATTGAAAAGGCGATTACCCCCAGAACAACGGCATTGATTTTAAACTCACCCTGCAATCCATCGGGGCGTGTGATCGGATGTGAAGTTTTAGCACAGATTGCGGAACTGGCCAACCGACATGATTTTGCTGTCGTTTCCGATGAGGTATACCGGACATTGGTTTTTAATGGACGTCCATATAAAAGTATTGCATCATTTCCGGGAATGATGGAGCGCACTATTGTAGTAGACAGCCTTTCCAAGAGATTTGCAATGACAGGGTATCGTGTCGGTTATGCGATCGGTCCGGAGCGCATAATTGCAGATATGACGAAGTTGCAGGAAAATGTAGCGGCCTGTGCAGCACTGCCGTCCCAGTACGCAGGAATAGCGGCCTATCGTTGCTGCGCAAACGATCATCGAATAACAGAGATTTTTAAGCGCAGATGCCGCAGCATGTGCTGCAAAATCAATCAGATTGATAAACTTTTCTGTCCTGAACCAGAGGCTACCTTTTATTTATTTATAAACATCAGCAGAACAGGAATGGATTCTGTGGCATTTGCCCATGAACTGTTAGAAAAACAGCATGTGGCAGTTGTGCCGGGCGCAGCATATGGGAGCCATTATGATGACCATATCCGCATTGCCTGTACGCTGGAGGAAGAAAAGCTACTGGAAGCATGTGGGCGAATAAAAAGATTTGTAGACAGCATCGTTTGAAGGGAGCTTGTACGATGGCACAGAAAAAAATCCTTCTCTTGGGCGGCTCAATGCAGCAGATTCCTAGCATCAAAAAGGCAAAAGAACTCGGATTATATACAATCACTTGTGATTATTTGCCGGAAAATCCGGGTCATAAGTTCGCGGATGAGTACTATAACGTTAGTACGACAGATAAAGAAGCTGTACTTCAACTGGCGCAGAAACTGCAAATTGATGGTATTGTTGCTTATGCCTCAGATCCAGCAGCGCCTACAGCAGCCTATGTGGCAGAAAAGATGGGACTGCCTGGCAATCCATATGAATCCGTAAAAATCCTGACGGAAAAAGATCTTTTCCGTGATTTTCTTCACAAACACGGATTGAATTGTCCGTATGCCCATGGCTATGCGACCTATGAAGAAGCATATAGGGATATGGAAAATTTTCACTTTCCAGTTATGGTAAAACCTGTAGATTCCTCCGGTAGCAAGGGCGTTGTCAAAATCTATGATAAAAGCGAACTGAAAGCTGCTGTGAAAGAAGCGATTTCTTATTCGCGTAGTGGCCGGTTCATTGTGGAAGAGTTTATTCAGAAAAAAGGCTATCAGGTATCTGGCGATGGCTTTTCAGTGGACGGAAAGCTGGTTTTTACAAGTTATGGCAATGAGCTTTACAGTGGCAGAGGAACCCGTGAATATGTTGCACTAGGTGAATTTTGGCCCAGCTTATTAACACCGGATATGAAAGCAAAGGTAGACGATGAGCTTCAGCGCCTGATTACCGAATTAGGCATGAAGACTGGTGCCTATAATATTGAAGCCATTATTGATGAAAATGATACGGTTTACATTCTAGAACTTGGTCCTCGCAACGGCGGCAGCTATATCCCGCAACTGATCCAGTATGCAACAGGTGTAGACCTTGTGGATTATACCATCCGTGCTGCCATTGGCGAAGATTGTTCTGCGTTGCAGATGACTCCAACTGTTGGATGCTGGAGCAACTACATGCTGCTTAGTACAGTGAGCGGTACGTTTAAAGAAATCTGGTTTGACGAGACCTTCCGTGCAAAGAACTTGCTGGAGGTATACTGTACCAAGCAGCCGGGTGAAGAAGTTCATGCATACCAGAATACCACGCATTCATTGGGTACGATTCTGTTCAAAGCAGATAATGTAGAAGAAATGATGGAGATTACAGGTAATATCCAGAAATATTACCGTGTAATCGTGGAGAATAGCTAATAGAAAGCTGGAAAATGGTATGATAGATTATAAAAAACTTCAGACGGGTTCTGATGTTTTGACACTGCTCCAATCATTTTCAGTAGAGTTTTGCACACTGTCACAGCGTGTGGAACTTACAGCGTATGCCGAAAAACTAGCCCAAAACGCAAATGTTGTTGCAATGCTGGACGATGGCGTCTGTGTTGGCATGGCGGCAATCTATACCAATGATATGAATACAAAAACAGCGTATATTTCGTTGATTGGTATTCGGAATAAATATCAGGGGACAGGGCTGGGAAGTCAACTGCTGGATTATTGTGCGTCGGAGGCGCAGAAGGCCGGTATGGAGAAGATTCGGCTGGAAGTAGATGATGACAATGCAAACGCACAGAAATTTTATCGGAAGCACGGTTTTGTGCTAGAACGGACTTCTGAGAGAAACAGTAGCTTTTTGGTGTGGAATTTTGGGAAGTGAGAAAAATGAATGATATCCTTGTTACCCGTTCCTCCATGCCCAGCATGGAAGAATACATCGAAGAGATCCGCTCCATCTGGGACAGCCACTGGCTGACCAACATGGGCGAAAAGCACAAGGCCCTGCAGGCTGAACTGCAAAAATACATGGGCGTGCCTGCTGTGGAGCTGCTCACCAACGGCCACATGGCGCTGGAGCTTTCTCTGCAGGCCATGAATCTGCAGGGCGAGGTCATCACCACGCCGTTCACTTTTGCATCCACCACCCACGCCATCGTGCGCAACGGGCTGGAACCGGTGTTCTGTGATATCGACCCCGAGACCTACACCATGGATGTGACCCAGATCGAGCGGCTCATCACCGACCGCACCTGTGCCATTCTGCCGGTTCATGTGTACGGCAATATCTGCAACATCGAAGAGATCGAGCGCATTGCCCACAAATATGAGCTGAAGGTGCTGTACGATGCCGCCCATACCTTTGGCGAGACCTATAAAGGGCAGGGCATCGGCAATTTTGGCGATGCCTCCTGCTTCAGCTTCCATGCCACCAAGGTGTTCAACACCATTGAGGGCGGTGCAGTCTGCTATCGGGACCCGGATATGGGCCGCAGGCTGTACGAGCTGAAAAACTTTGGCATCCACGGCCCGGAAGCGGTGGATGCCGTGGGCGCCAACGCCAAGATGAATGAGTTCTGTGCCGCTATGGGTCTGTGCAACCTGCGCCATGTGGATGAGGAGATCGCCAAGCGCAGGGCCGTAGTGGAGCGCTACCGTGAGCATCTGGAAGGTGTGGACGGCCTGCGCCTGAATGCGCAGCAGCCGGAGGTCAGGTCCAACTACGCCTACTTCCCGGTGGTGTTCGACGAAAATCTCTTTGGTGCCAGCCGCAATGAGGTAATGGATGCGCTGGCCCAAAACGGAATAGGCGCGCGCAAGTATTTTTATCCGCTCACCAACACCTTCGAGTGCTTCCACGGTAAATACGATGTGGACGCAACGCCGGTGGCTCTGCATGTGGCAAAACGGGTGCTGACCCTGCCGCTGTATGCCGACCTTTCCATGGAGGATGTGGACCGCATCTGCAAGATCGTCTTAGAGCAGAAACTGTAATATCAATATAGGAAAAACTGTCCGCCGGGTGTCTGTGCCCGGCGGATTTTTTGTGGGGCAGGGGAGAACTACCTTGCAGAAGGAGAGCTGTTTGTCCCGCTGCGAGGGCGTAAAGATCGTGAATTTCTAAACGAACTTTCGGATTTTTGCCTGCATGAGAGGAGATTTTTGTTCTTTTTGTCTAAAGTATACAAGAATAAACACTAAAATCCGGCAATGCGTCCATTGAAAAAAATGAACTGATATACTAGAATATAAGTACAAGAGCGCGGCACACGGCTGCGCGGAAAATGCAAAGCAAAAAATATAAAACAGGAGGATTTTCCTATGCCTATGAAAATGGGTTGGCGCTGGTATGGCGAGGGTAACGATCCCATCAGCCTGAGCGACATCAAGCAGATCCCCGGTGTGACCAGCATCGTCTGGGCGCTGCACGACAAAATGCCCGGTGAGATCTGGGAGATCGACGAGATCCAGAAGGTAGCCGATCAGATCCACGCCTACGGCTTTGATATGGATGTTGTTGAGTCGGTCAATGTCCACGATGACATCAAGATCGGCCTGCCCACTCGCGACAAGTACATCGAGAACTATAAGCAGTGCATCCGCAATCTGTCCAAGTTCGGTGTCAAGGTCATCTGCTACAACTTCATGCCGGTGTTCGACTGGACCCGTACCGATCTGTTCCACCCCGTGGGCGACGGCTCCACTGCACTGTTCTACGAGAAAGACAAGATCAAGGGCGATTACAAGGCTATGGCTGAGTACATCATGTCCTTCACTGAGAAGTATAACATGACCTTCCCCGGCTGGGAGCCGGAGCGCATGGCAAAGCTGGACGAGCTGT
>ERZ780198.1853-NODE-1853-length-17902-cov-2.982126_pt1 | contig 17902 bp, 9 predicted proteins | sample MGYA00510979_ERZ780198 | MGnify/ENA primary metagenome ERZ780198 (study PRJEB29588, sample SAMEA2158039) | human gut metagenome | biome: human gut; feature: human-associated habitat; material: faeces | place: Denmark | collected 2008/2010 ...
AAAAGCTAGGTGAGCTACAAGGTAACTTGGCACTCCACACCTAGCTAATATGCAGACAAAGGGTTACACAATCGTAGATTGATGTTGTATGTTCGATTCGTACAGTCTGCTCCAGTGGTTCTTAGTGTTCCTCAGTTGTCTGCTAGTAAAGATACTGCTTTCAAACTTGTACAAGTACTGGCTCGTACTAACACCCTCGGTGCGTACCTTTTTGTTTGGAATAAAAGATTACTAAGAACAACGCAGAGATAACTTCAACACAAAGAGTGCGTTAAGCTCTTTATATATTTGGGTGTCGCCAAGCGGTAAGGCTACGGACTCTGACTCCGTCATCCGGGGGTTCAAATCCCTCCACCCCAGCCATTACGGTTCATTAGCTCAGATGGTAGAGCACGTGACTTTTAATCACGGTGTCCCGGGTTCGACCCCCGGATGAGCCACCAAACCCCGATTTTCTCGGGGTTTTCTTCTTTTTTAGTAGCGTTTCACCCATTTTTGAAACGCTATTTTTCGTCGCGTTTTTGTTCTCGCGTTTTGCCCGCTTTTCCGTGCGTAAAAGCGGGGTTAAAACGCTCGCACGCCGTCCGTAGTTCCGCTCCGTATAAATTTACGTAATGTTCGCTTTGCGTTATCGTGCTATGAGTGAGACACCGCGCAAGCGTTATCGAGGGGCAACCCTCTTTCGCAAGCATTTTCGCGAACGTATGACGGAATATATGCACGCCGTAATGCTCGTAGCCGTGCCGTTTTAAGTATTTCGTTAAGTATTCGTAAAGACCGTTGCGGGAGTATTTCCCGCCTTTCCCGTTCGGAAACAGTAAACCGCCCTTTTTTATGCCGTTCTTGCGTATGTAGCGCGTTAGCGTTTGCGTTAACAAAATCCGTCGCTCCCAAACAAGAAGAATAGCGACATACGCCCAGCCTCAAACAAAAAGAAAACGGTTTTTATCTTTTTGTCACTTAATCCTTCACGCAACGGATACCGCACCGTCACAATAAATTTTTCGCATTCAAGTCTTGACAGCACAGACAAAAGAGGATATACTATAATCAATAATAACAATACTAATCGGGGAACGTTATGAAAAAAATCACTAACAAGATCTTGTGGATTTTTGCCGTAGGACAATTCGGTTGGAGTTTACTGTCCGGAATAATCAGCAGCTGGATGGTTTACTACTACACGGGAGAAAACGCGGCATTTTCGTCTTTTATCAGCACTCAGCCGCTTTTTCTCGGTCTGACCTTATTCGGAATAATAACCGCGATCGGCAGAATCTTCGACGCGGTAACCGATCCGCTGATTGCGGGCTGGTCGGACGCAAGCAACTTTAAGGGCGGGCGACGAATCCCGTTTATGAAAATCATCGCTATCCCGTTTGCCGCGATTACCGTTGGAGTGTTCGCGCTTCCGCAAACGGGAAACGTCGTAGTCAACGACGTAATTCTGTTCGTAACGCTGATGCTGTTTTACCTGTTTATGACGATATACTGCACGCCGTACAACGCGCTTATCGCGGAACTCGGCGACACTCAAAAAAATCGCATAAACGTATCTACGTATATATCTTTTACGTACATTGCCGGCTTTTCGGTTGCGTATCTTCTTCCGAATCTCGCGGGACTTTTCGAGTCCTCTCTCGGTCGCGCGAACTCGGTACGCGTAGCCATAGCGATACTCGCCGCAATTGCCGCGATTGCAATGCTCGTTCCGTCGTTTCTTATAAAAGAGCGCGATTACATCTCGTCCGTTCCGGTGAAAACCAAAGCGTTTTCTTCCCTCTTCAAGTCCTTCAAAAACGGACAATTCCGCAGATTCGTATATTCTGACGTCATCTACTTTTTCGCCGTAACTTTATTCCAGACCGGGCTTGCGTTCTACATCACCCGCCTTATGCATGCGGACGAAGGCAACTCGTTTATACTTACAGTTATTATGACGGTGGTAAGCCTTAGCCTGTACCCTGCCGTAAATAAACTTGCGCCTAAACTCGGCAAGAAAAAACTGATAGTGACGGGATTCTTCGCGTACGCGCTCGTGTTCCTCATTACCGTATTTTGCGGCGAAGGAATGGTTTGGGGGTATATCATAGCGGTTGCCGCCGGCATTCCGATGGCGATACTCGGAATTTTGCCGCAAGCGGTCGTTGCGGACATCGCCGAAGCGGACGCGATCGAATCGGGCGAACGGCGAAGCGGCATGTTCTTTGCCGCCCGCACGTTTGCGATGAAAATGGGGCAAGCGTTATCGCTGCTCGTGTTTACGTCCATGACGGTCTCGCAAACCGAATTTTCATACCGAGCGACCGCGATAGTCGCCACCGTGTTCTGCCTGATCGGCGCGGTTTTGTTTCTACTATACAACGAAAAACTCGTCATGGGTAAAATTACGAACGCCTCCGCAACTGCCGACCTCGCCACTGCTACGATAGTCCCGTCCGAGGACGCGAACGAAAACGCCGCGGAGTAATACCATGACCGATCTTAACGAAATTTTCGTATCCGAATCCGTTTACCCAACCGAAATGAAAAGCCGCGTTTTACCTTATATAAACGCGCGGCGAAAGGACGGATATTTCGGCGGATACGACGGAAAGCCTCTTCATTACGTAAGTTACGACCTCTCGCCGAACGATCCTAAGCCGAAAGCGACGGTGATAATTTCGCACGGATTTACCGAATCGGCTGAAAAATGGCACGAAACGGCGTATTATCTTCTCAACAACGGCTATAACGTTTATATTATCGAGCATCGCGGACACGCGCTTTCTTACCGCGCCGTAGCGGACAAAACGCTTACGCATATCGATAAATTCGACGAATACGTAGACGATTTCGGAATTTTCGTAAATCTCGTACGCTCGGAACAGAACGGCGATCTGTACCTTCTTGCCCACTCGATGGGTTGCGCGGTCGGACTGCTTTACGCCGAGAAAAATCCCGACGAATTCAAGAAAATTTTTCTCTCCTCGCCCATGATCGTTCCGTGTACGGGCGGCGTGCCGATTTGGATCGGTCGATTTATCACGCGCACCGCAATATTATTCGGTAAAAATAAAAAACGCGCGTTTATTTCGGGAGAATATCCCGGTTACGAAAAGTTTGAAGATTCGGCAAAAACTTCCGAAGCGCGATTTAACGAATACAATGAAATCAAGTGCGCAAACGCCGATTACCAAAATTATTCGTGTACTTACGGTTGGGTAAACAATTCACTCGTTGTAGGCAAAAGAATCCTTAAACGCGGCGAACCCGAAAAGATTAAAGCGCGTACGTTTATAGCGATTGCAGGGCGCGACACTATCGTAAGAAAAAAACCTCAGATAAAACTCGCGCGTCGCATAAACGCATGTACGTATAAGGTTTTTGACGACGCGAAGCACGAAATTTACGGTTCTGCCGACCCCGTAGCCCGCGAATATTTCGGCGACTTACTCGCCTTTTTCGACAAGTAAAAACCGCACCGAAACATATACAAAAAACGCGCCGACGTTACAGCCGACGCGCTTTTAATTTATTAGGTTAAACTCTGTCGCGGATCTCTTTTTCGAGTTTTGCCACGAATTCGTCAAGCGGCATGGTAACCGTTTCGCCCGTGTCGCGGCTGCGAACGGAAACGGTGCCGTCCTCCTCTTCTTTCTGTCCGACGATAAGCATATACGGTACGCGGTCGATAACCTGCGCTTCACGGATCATATATCCGATTTTCTCGTTTCTCTCGTCCGTCTCTACACGAACTTTGTCATTTGCAAGGCGGTCGTTGATCTTCTTTGCATAGTCGCGGTATTTCTCGGAAACGGGAAGGATTTTAACTTGCGTGGGAGCAAGCCACGTGGGGAACTTGCCCGCGAAATGCTCAGTAATAATACCGATAAAACGTTCGATCGAACCGTAGCAAACGCGGTGGACCATAATCGGGCGTTTTTTCTCGCCGTCCGCGTCGGTATATTCGAGTTCAAAATTGAGCGGCATCTGGAAGTCGAGTTGGATCGTTCCGCACTGCCACGTTCTGCCGAGCGTGTCTTCGAGGTGGAAGTCGATTTTCGGACCGTAGAACGCGCCGTCGCCCTCGTTGATAGTGTACGGAAGACCGAGTTTGTCGAGCGCGGTGATAAGTCCCTGCGTAGCCGCCTCCCAGTCCTCGTCGCTGCCCATACTGTTTTCGGGGCGGGTGGAAAGTTCGACCGAATACTTGAATCCGAATTTAGTGTAGACCTCGTTGATAAGGTGAACGACGCCGATAATTTCGTCGGTGATCTGCTCGCGCGTCATAAAGATATGTGCGTCGTCCTGCGTAAAGCAACGAACGCGGAAAAGCCCGTGGAGAGCGCCTTTGAGTTCGTGACGATGAACGAGTCCGAGTTCGCCCACTCTCATAGGAAGTTCGCGATAACTATGGGGCTTGGAGCGGTAAACCATAACGCCGCCCGGGCAGTTCATCGGCTTGACGCAATAAACTTCGTCGTCGATGATCGTCGAGTACATATTGTCTTTGTAGTGATCCCAGTGACCGCTCGTTTCCCAGAGATGACGATTCATGATAAGCGGCGTAGAAACCTCTACGTAACCGTCGCGGTAATGGATTTCGCGCCAGTAGTCGATAAGCGCGTTTTTGATAGCCATGCCCTTAGGCAGGAAGAACGGGAATCCGGGGGCTTCGTCGCAAAGCATAAACAAGCCCATTTCCTTACCGATGCGGCGATGATCGCGTTTTTCCGCCTCTTCGAGCATACGAATATAATCGTCGAGTTCCTGCTGAGTCCTGAACGCGGTACCCTTGACGCGGGTAAGCATTTTGTTGTTGCTGTCGTTTTTCCAGTACGCGCCGCTCTGACCGAGAATTTTGAACGCTTTGAGCGCTTTGGTATACGCGATATGCGGACCTACGCACATATCGATATACTCGCCCTGCTGATAAAAACTGATTTTTGCGTCGGGATCGAGGTCGCCGATATGCTCGACTTTGTACTTCTCACCGCGCTCTTGCATGAGTTTTATCGCCTCTTCGCGCGGCAGAACGAACGCTTTGAACGGAAGATTCTCTTTTACGATCTTCTTCATTTCCTTTTCGATCGCGGCAAGATCCTCGTCGGAAAGTTTACGATCGCCGAGATCCACGTCGTAATAAAACCCTTTTTCGTTCGCGGGACCGTAGGCGAAGTCCGCTTCGGGATAAAGCCGCTTGATCGCCTGCGCCATAATGTGCGCCGCCGAATGGCGAAGAACGTGGAGTTCCTCGTCCGCCGGACACTCGCCCTGACTGCCGTCGTTGTAGATGATTTTCATAGTCTGCTCCTTGAATAAAATAAAACGCCCTCAAAGGCAAATCGCCTTCAAGGGTGCCTGAGAAAGCACGGTTCCACCTTGAATTTTAACTCTTTAGCCCTTGACGCGGGCGGACGGAAACGCATACTGTAGTTCAACGTTTCGCTCGGGAACGGTTTTCTCCGACGGACGAATGAGAAGTTTTCAGCCGCGACTCCTCTCTCTTTCAATCGCTTTCGTTCGGATACTCTTTTCCTTCAACGCTTTACCATATTATAGCACTGTAAAAAAGCAAAGTCAAATCTTTACGCGGGGTGAACGCAATTTTTTAACCGCCGCGGCGGGTTTAAGCCGCTTTTTTGAAAAAATCAAGGTCGGTCGCGTAGCACCACCTTCCGCCGGTAAACTTCCCGAAAATATATTTGTCCGAAGCGGACTCGCACATAACGTACATTTGCCCGTCGACGATTTCGATTTCCTCGGACATTGGCGCGATTTTACGGTCGGAAACGAGCGAGTCGTCGTCGAGCAAATAAGTCGTGACGTTCCGTCCCAGAATATTCATCTGTCTTGAAGTCGCGCGCGTGCGATCGAAGTTATATATATGCGAAAAAGCCATACCGTAAGAAGATGAAGCGTACACGTTATCGCCGTCGAAACACATACCCTGCACCTGATCGGGAAGCGAAAACGCCTCCGCTACGGTATTTTTAAGTCCGAACTCGGCTTCCGGATCGATCTCGAACGCTACCGCAATCGCACGATTCGTGCCGCCGCAAACCTCGATATGATGACTTTCGTCGGTCTTGTAATTCTTTTCGCGGTAAAACTCGCCAACTAAAAGTTTTCCGTCGTAAATCGTGGTAAAAGCGGCGTTTATTCCGTCGTTTTCGCTTGTTAAATCGAACTTACCTATCAGCGCAACGCTGTCGCCGTTTTCGACGTCGCTTATATCGGAGTACGAGAAAACGTACAGACATTTATCCATTCCGCCGGCAACGTAAACGTAATTGCCGCAGACGCTTATCCCGCCCGAATGTCCTAAAAACGGACTACCGTTATCGAGTTTCATCGACACACGCTTTATCGTTTTGCCGTTTTGCCTGTTTACTATACTGATGGGCGAAGCGGTTTTGTCGTTCTGATAACCGGTAACGAAAAAACAACCCGTACGATCGTCGTACGATATGCCCTGCGCAACAAACCCGTCGTCGGAGTTCGGAATAACGAACGCCTTTTCGCTCGACTTGTAATATTCTCCGACTGCGCCGCGGAAATAAATATTTATTCCGGCAACGAGCAACCCGAAAAGAACGCCCGCGCCGCCCGCCGCGATTAAAACTATCGCCCACCAAGGAAGTTTCTTTCCGGTCTTTTCCATACGCACCTCTCAAAACGGTCGTAGCCGCAATTGCACGCATATTATAACACGCTAATGTGTATTTTGTATTGCGTTACCCCGACGAAGTGTGAAAATTTCCGACAAATTAAGTCTGCATAATGCGATTCCGTATAAATAAAAATACACCGATTAACGTATTCGATGTATTTTATATAATGATTTTAGCATAATTTTGTTGTTTTATCAAGGAAATCTATACGAATAACGAAGTTTTTTAATAAAAAATTGCGATTTTTGAATCATTTCCCTTAAAAAAATACATCGAATACGTTATTAGGTGTATTTATCGCAGAAAACAAAAAAAGGAGTTTGAAATGAAAAAAAGATTATTTTCCGTTTTTGCGGCGGGGATTCTTCTGATAGCGTGCGCCTTCACGCTTTTTGCGTGCGGAAAAAAAACCGCCGGCGAATCCCGACGACAAAAGCAGCGTGGACGTATTTGCCGAAAACGCGGAATACAAAGAGTTTTACGAAACGATTACCAAAATCGAAAACGCTCTGTTCGGATCGCAAAACGCTTCCGCCCGCACGGCGAATCGGGTTTATAACGCTGCGTATAACGGCGGCAAGTCGCTCGAAGGCGTCGCCGCGGTTGCAGACGGCGCGATAAACAACCTCACGGCGGACGAAGTTGCGGGATTCAAGCCGGAAATCATGCCGGAAATGCTTTCTACGTACAAGGGGATTTTCTCTTCGACTTTCGCCATGGCAAAACAGATGGGCGACGGAATAACGCGGCTCAAAGGCGAAAAATCTCTGTTCGGTAAAGTAATGCGATTCGACCCCGCAAACGACGGTTCGAATTATTATTACGTCATCGAAAAAAGCGGCGATCATATTTATCAGATCATCTACTCGCCCGAAAACGTGGCGACCGTAGTATCGAGCAGCGGCGAACCTACTCTTCGCGTCGAGCAGGAATATTTTTCGCTTGCCGACATACGGTACTTAAACGATAATTCATTCGAGTTTGCAACGCTTACCGTATGGGGAGATAACGAACAATTGTCGTTTTCTTACGGCAACAGCGCGAAACGAATTGTTTACGGTCAGTCGAACGGAACCGAACTCGCCAACCTATGCTGGGCGGACGGCGATCTGATAACGAACACCAAGCAGATCAGTTCAAACGCGAGCGAAGCAAAATGCAAAGAAATGGCGGCAACGTTTACGCCGCTTTACGACTACATCGATAAAAATTACGTCAAGGACGTCGTAAACCGCGTATCGGTTTCGCTTACGCAAGCGGAGATAGACGAAATCGTAGCGATATGGGCGGAACAAGCCGCGCCTGACGACGGAGAAAACTCACCATGGACGTTCGTAAACGGCGTTCTTACGAATTGCGACTTCAATAATACGAGTGCCGAGCCTACCGAAACCGTAACGATACCCGACGGCGTCGTTATGCTTGACGCCGATTTTCGTGTAGTCGACAGCACCGGAACGGTAAGAAAACTCGTGATTCCGTCTTCGGTAACTCAATTGAAGACTAACGAAAACAACAGATGGGTAACGGCTGCGGCAAATAAATTCAGTCCGTCTATCGAAACGTACGATCCGTCGACTTTGTCTAGTTATAGGTTCGAGTACGTGCAGTCGTCCAGCCCGCTTTTCAGGACGGACGAAAAATCCGGCACACTCATCGTCGACAACAAAGCGATTTACCTTTTCGATATGAACAAAACGGTTTACGACCTGAGTAACGTAGAATTGGACGACGGCATTGCGTCGCGTGTGTACGGTTCAAGATACCTTTCGGGCGTAAGAACGCTTAAAGCGAAAGCAACCAGAATATATCACGAAACCGAAGACGGAGCCGAAGATCCTTACACTTACGTTTACAGCGAAGACACGATTTACAGACTCTTCGACGATACGGGAATAAACCTCGATTGTCTCGAAATTCATTACGGTAAACCGCCTAAGGCTTATCGCGAATACGGCAGCATCGAAAAAGACGAGTACATGGAACGCGAACGCCTTACGTTACGCGTATACGACGTGTACAACCCTAGCGAATGGGACCGTGGCGGAATGAAGTACACGGAGATACGCGAACTTAAAATCGTTACCGACGGCTATCGCTATATTTATTTTGACTCTATGTTCGACGATCGTTTTCGCAATTACAAATCGAAAACGGTAAGTGATTTGCAATCGATCGTAACCGGACTCGAAAACAAATATTCCGCCCGATACAACGCGTGGAAAAACAGCGACGAGAACAAAGGAATTCCGTCCGAATACCTTACGTTCGAAGACTTCTTCGAGCGCGACCTCTACGCGAACGCGAAGACCGAAGACGAAAGAGATAACCTTTACTCAACGTTTACCGGATACCGCACGGCAAAATACCTGATTCATTTCAAAACCAAGTATCCCGACAGCACGCGTTACTCCGTTATCCGTAAAGTTACCGTCGCAAGCGACGTCAGGTTCTTTACCGGCGAAGAAACCGAACTTTCGTACAAAGACTACAAAGCAAACGGCGTCGGCAAAGGTATCGTTAAAACCATAAACGTCGACGGCGATTACGATTACGTTAATATAAACGAAGTTTTTACCGGCGATCTTCCTTCGTCGCCCAAAATCGTAAACGTTGACAAACGCTCGAGATTTTTGAGCCTGAACGTGAGCGCGGCGCACGAACAAAGCGACGGCTACGAGCAGGGCAAGGACAAAAACAACGAAGAATACGTTTTCGCTTCCCCCTACTTCATCGTTAAACTTCCTTTTACCCGGGCGACGATCGAGAAACCCGAAAACTTTCCGCTGCTTTGCAGATACTTCGGCTCTAAATCCTATTATGACAAGGTCAAGGCAACGGACTTCTTCGCTTCGTCCGACGGCGTCAGATACGAATTCGCTTCGTCCGACGACGGCGCGAGTCCCTTGATCTCGAATTACTGGATAAAGTACGGGTCCGTTCTTTCAGGGTATCTCGACGAAACGGGAAGCGTAAGCGGAACTCTTACCCTTCCGTCCGACTGTAACGCGATGAAACCGAACCTTACGATAAAAACGAAAAACAAACTGACAAAAATCGTTATACCCGACAACTACGCGTATTTTTGGGGTATGAAAGGCTTAAAGTCCAAAATCGAAGAAGACGACGCGTGGGAGTTTAACTGGCGTCCCGAATATATCGAAGATTACAACGGCGAAAGCGAACCGTTTTACGACAGTTACAAACTGCGCTACGTCGAGGTAAGCGACAATCAGCCGCTGTTTAAGATAGTGGGCTACAAGATTTATTCCAAAGACGGCAGCGTAGAACTCGACCGGATGACGTCCTCTTCGTCCGCGCCGACCACCCGCGAGCCGTATCCCTATCCGGCCGTAAACGTAGACAACGAATTTATTGACAACAACGGCTTTTTGAGATACACGTTCGAGAACGTAACCGCAATCGGATACAACGTAACGGGCAACGTTTCAATCGATCTTACCCTGTTTGAAGGACTCGATCCGACAAGATTACAAGGAATTTTCATCGGAGAAAAAACGACGGTTACGAGCGTAAACCTCAACCTTAACGGTCATCAATACGCAGAGTTCGCTTTTTCACTCGGATGCAGTAAAGAGGAATTCAGGAACAAATACGGCGACGGTGCCTATTCTCTCTTCTGGAACGACTATTTCAAAACGAGCGTCACTTACGACCACTTCGCCGCCAACGGCTATTGCTACGTTCAGGACGTAAGTCCCGAAGGCAACTTCAGGTATATTCAATTTATCTTCACCGACTCCGCCGACTCGCCGGAATACGACGTTCGCCATTCGGGCTTCGATATGTCGCAGCCGAGCAATCCCGATATTCCGAAAGAAGATCAGCCCGAATTACCCGCCGTTAAGGGAACGGACTTCAAAGTTGTTCGGTTTAACGAGTTTGAGTGGCTGCTGACGAAACACCCGACCAAAGCAATGAATTACAATCTCGGATCGGGCGAAAAACTTACCGACGTTATATTCTACTTCGACGTAACGCAATCGGCGTTCGCAAAACTCGCCGCCGACAACGACGTCGAAAAATTCATCGCGTGGGAAAACTTCGCCGTGCCGAGCGATATGACGTTTGCGTCGTTTGCCGAAGCAAATTACGAATACCTAAATCCGGAAACGGGCGCGCGTATCAAATTCGCTTTCGGATCCAAAGGTTTAGCCGACCAACCGACCGAGCCTGACCCTTCCGAGCCCGATCCGAACAAGCCCGATCCGTCTTTGGCGGAAACTCCTTATACGGCGGAGTTTAAGGGACAAATTATAAATTTCAAGCAGTACATCAGAAAAGGATACTCGGGAGCAAACTACTGCACGCAAATTACGATCCACGCGGGTTTGGATAATCCGATTACCCACGTTAATTACGCGATGAACGAAAAAGACAAAATCGGAAACGTCGCTTTTTACTTCCTGAATCTGACGAAATCACAGTTTATGAACCTCTACGTGGAAAGCGGAGACGACGTGTTCGGCTTCAGGAAAGGTTACTTTGCAATCGAACTCGATTTCTTCTCCCCGACGGAAGAGAGCGAAAGCGGTTTCGTCTTCTACGACGGCGGCTATTCGATAACGTTCGTTTTCGCGTTGCAAGAGACTCAATCTTAAAAACTATACTTCGCTAAGCAAGACCGGAATATCGAATGACGTATATTCCGGTCTCGTTTTTTATTGTATTTTTCCGATTTCTGTGTTTTTTTATGCCGTTTTACATCGTTATTTTCCATTGACTTGAAATATCGGGCGTGATATAATTATCGAGTCGAAACGTTATTTAACCGTTCCGCCGAGCGCAATCTGCGTAACGCGTTGCGCGATTTGTTACCGAAGGAGAGACTTATGTATTCGCTTTATATCCCGATGTTCTATAATGAGGACTATTCTCAGAAAGAAGAACTTGTGAGTTATCTGAAAAAGGCAAAGACGGACAGGGTTTTTATCTTGTTTAATCAGATACTCAACGATCCGGTTAAACTCGAACGGGAACTTGCCGCTTTAAGCAACGTTATCGGTTTTTTCGAGCGCAACGGGATCAAAACGGGAGTGTGGATTTTTCCCACGCTCGGTTGCGGCAACCCGAAATCGATTATACAACTCGGCGAAAATACCGACTTTACAAGAATTAAAACGCTGATCGTCGAAAACGTATACGATTCCGGCGTCAGAAACAAGCGGTTTACATACGGCTCTTTCTGCCCTATGGATAAAAACTTCACGAAAGCCATTGCCGAGTTGATAGCGAAAGTCGCGCTTTACACCGACACGATTTTTCTGGAAGACGACTTTTCGATTACGGGTATGGATTTCAGAGACATGACTTGCTGCTGCAAACTCCATATGGCGGAATTCCGCAAAAGGACGAACGAAAAAATTGCCACGAAAGACCTTGCGGACAAGGTATACTTCGGCGATAAAAAGTACAGAGAAATATGGTACGACATCAAAAAAGAAACCGTACTCGACTTTTTTAAAGCCATTCGCAAAAAAGTAGACGAAGTCGCACCCGAAACTCGCGTGGGCTTTTGCGCAAACCGCCGTTCGTTCGATCTCGACGGAGCAACCATTCAGGAAATGGCAAAGACGCTTGCCGGCAATACGAAGCCTCTGATACGGCTTACCGGCGCGCCGTACTGGGAAGAGGCAAACCTTGCCACGAATATCGAAACGGTACGTTTGCAAACTCACTGGCTCGGTAACGACGGTATGGAAATCGTCTCCGAAGGCGACACCTGCCCTCGTCCGAGATTCAGGGTATCGGCTAACTTCCTTGAATATTTCGATATGATACTGCGGGCGGACGACAAAACCGACGGAATCTACAAATACATGGTGGAGTATAAAAGCAAAATTTTATACGACACGGGCTATCTTGACAGACATATAAAAAATATAAAAACCTACGAGTATATCGATAAGATATTCGCAGGAAAACAAACCGTAGGCGTTAATATTTTTGAAAATCAGTCTAAAATCCGCAATTATACTTTCGACGAAACCGAAACGTTTGAAAAAATCGCTCCGTATTACGTTTTCGATACCGCCTCCCCCACTTCGCTCGTTATGAGCAAAGACAATTCCTTACCTACCGCGTACGACGCTCCGGGTTATGCGCGTATCGTATTCGGCGAAAACGCAAAATACGTCGACGAAGATATGCTGTCGGACGGCATGATTCTCGACTTCAAGTCGGCAAAATTACTGCACGACAGGGGAATAGACGTCGGATTCGAGAGTTACACGAAGACGTCCAGACCGTTTACCGAATTTTTTACAGCCGAAAACGACGTCGTCGCAATCAAAAAGACGAACGCCGACTTTGACGGGGACTACTTTGACATGAAATTGAAGGACGGCGCAATCGTCGATAGTTGGTTTTCGCACGAAAGCGTGGGAACTTCTCTCACCGGAAGGAATCCCAACCTTGCAAAGTCGGCTTTCCCCGCTTGCTACAAATACGAAAACTCCGCGGGGCAAAGGTTTATGGTATACGCGTTCACGGCTTCGACCGTGCACGTAAGGTACATTTCCCCTTGGACGACGGGACTATTCAGATGTTATTACAGGCAAACGCAGCTGATAAACGGCATCGAATGGGCGCAAAGAAAAAAACTTCCGGCGGTTTGCGTCGGAAATCCGGATCTGTTTATTCTTTGTAAGTCCGACGAAAAAGAATTGTCGGTCGGTCTGTGGAACTTTTCAACCGATAATATTCCCGAAGCGATCGTCACTCTCGACAAGGAATACGCGTCGGTCGAGTATTATAATACGACGGGCGTATTAAGCGGCAATCAAGTCCGTCTGACGCAAGAAATTTCCCCTTACGACTATGCGTTTTTAACTTTGAAAAAATAATCCTGAACGATCGGAACCTTCGACGCCGCCCGAAACGATAATCTTCGGGCGGTTTTCGATATAAAAAAAGACCGAATCGCTTCGGTCTGATTCTGGTGGACGATCGGGGGCTCGAACCCCGGACCCAAACTGCAGCCGAGCGCGTAGCGCGAACGCCACGCAGTATTAAGAGTTTTTTTACCCTACATATATCCGTAATACAACAAAAAAGACCGAATTCCTTCGGTCTGATTCTGGTGGACGATCGGGGGCTCGAACCCCGGACCCACTGATTAAGAGTCAGTTGCTCTACCAACTGAGCTAATCGTCCGTATTGTCCGCAAAAACGGACTTTTAATTATTTAAGACGCCACTTGTGCGTCTTAAATAACTTTTGGAGCGGAAGACGAGATTCGAACCCGCGACATCCACCTTGGCAAGGTGACGCTCTACCACTGAGCCACTTCCGCATATAAACTTTGGTGCGGATGAAGGGACTCGAACCCCCACGTCGCAAGACAATGGATCCTAAGTCCATCGCGTCTGCCGTTCCGCCACATCCGCATGGCGTTTCATTCACAACGCTTGATTATTATACTATATATGAGAAAATAAGTCAAACGAAATAAAGTGATTTTTCAAAAAAAATTTATCCGCTCGACGACCTTTTTCTCATTCCTCCGCGCCGCGAAAAAACGGAGCGTTTTCCGCTCCGTTCAGGCGTTTATTCCTCCGAATCGGTTTCGGCGTATTTGCGCACGCGAGAAAGCAGCCATTCGGTATTGTTAAGAGACGGATTGATTACGCATTCGCGCCACAACTCGTCAAGCACCCCGCCGATTTTAACCGGCTGAATACCTTCCATTATAAGCGCGCTGCCGTCAAGCGCAAGATCGGAAACCGAAAGCGGAGCACCGTTCTCTTCGAGTTCCTTTTTAATCTCGGGGAGTCTAACTGGAACGAGCGATTGCTCGCCTTTGCCGCGCGCAAGGTTGTCCGCCGTCATAAGTTCGACGAGTTTGTCTATTTTGTCGTAATTTTCGGCAACGAAGATCTTCAACTTGTTCACTTTGGTATTACGCGCCATGTCGTACATGTGGTTCTCGACAAGCCACGCGGTTTCGTCGATTACGGCGGTCGGGTATTTAAGCCCGTATTCGCCGAGAACGTACCTCACGATATTAGCGGAAACGCGCTCGTGACCGTGCATATTGCCGAATTTAGATACGCAATATGGCTTGCCCACGTCGTGCATAAGCGCGGCAAGACGAACATCGGGCGGCGCGAATCCGACCGTTTGATTAGTGTGTTCGAGAACGTCGTAATTATGATAAGCGGGATTTTGCGCGAGTCCGTCCGCGTCTTCGAGTTGCGGGATAAGATATTTCCATAAACCGAGTTGACGGATGAGCCGAAGCCCGCGATAATGTGCGCCTTTTACGCCGTATTTTACGTCGGCAACGAGAATTCTGTTAAGTTCGTCACGGCGGCGTTCTGCCGAAATGTCGCGAAGAAGGTGCGCGTTTTCTTTTGCCGCTCTTGCCGTTTCGCCGTCGATTTTGAATCCCGTTTCCACCGCAATACGAACCATTCTGAGAACACGAAGCCCGTCCGACGAAAACGTATGCGCCGGGTCATGACTTCTGATAATTTTGCGTTCGATATCCGAAACCCCGCCGAGCGGATCGATAATCTTATCGTTCGCGATATCGTAATAAATACTGTTTACGGTAAAATCGCGGCGAAGCGCGTCTTTGTTTATATCCGTGGTAAATTTGACCTCGGCGGGCGTATGTCCTCCGCCCTCTGCATAACGTTCGGTTCTGAACGGCGTATACTCGAATTTTTCGTCGCCGAACCTGATGATTGCGGTGCCGAGTTTGTAGTTTACGACCTTAGTCTGAAACCTGCGGCTTATACCCAAAGCTTCGGCAATCGCCGGTCCCGCGATGTCGATATCCGTCTCTCCCAGCCCGGCAAGAGCGTTGCGAACGTAGCCTCCGACGACGTAAATCGGAAGCGAAGCCATCTCGTTGAGCCGTCTGAGACTCTCCGGAATTTTAATTTTCATATCCATAACGAATAGATTATAGCACAATTCGCCGTATTTAGCAATTTATTTAGCACACAATACGACAAATATTTGCTTTTTTTACGCTTAAGTAGTATAATTAAACGAGAGACATAAAAAGGCAACAGGAAAAAATGTTAAATATAATCGCGAACGTAAAAAGCGGCCGCGGCCGCGGAATAAAGAATACGCACACGGTAGTTAAATACTGTGTAAATCACGGTATTCCCTTTGCTCTTCATATCACGAACAAAGTCGGACACGCAACCGAACTCGCGCGCGATCTTACTAAAAACGGCGGCACCATCGTCGCGCTCGGCGGAGACGGAACTTTCCACGAGGTGCTTAACGGAATAGTCGACACTTCGAATACCACGCTCGGCTTTATACCGTCGGGGCGCGGAAACGATTTCGTGCGTTCGCTCGGCTGCTCTCTCGACCCGATAAAGGCTCTCGAAGATATTCTGCGCGGCGAAACCAGACAGATAGATTACATTCAGGTAAACGACAAACGTTGCCTTAACGTTTGCGGAACGGGACTGGACGTAAGCGTACTTCGCGGAGTCGAAGGCAAAACCAACAAGATTTCGTACATATTTTCGCTCATTCACTGCTTGCGCACGTTTACTTCTTACCGACTTACCGTGAAGGTGAACGGCGAGACTCATACGTTCGACTGCATCATGGTCGGCGTTGCAAACGGTATCGCGTTCGGCGGAAACATCAGGCTTGCGCCCACGGCAAAACTTGACGACGGAAAATTAGACGTTATCGTAATGCAATACCCCGCCGACGGCAAGATTATGAAAGTCCTTCCGAAATTTATAAAGGGTAAACACATGAATATGCCGATAACCAGCCACTTCGTTTGCGAAGAAGTTTCGGTCGAGGGCGACTACCCCGTAGAACTGGACGGCGAAATCTACGAAAACCTGAAACTCGACTGCAGGGTCGTTAAAGGCGGTTTGCGTACCTTTGTCGTAAAATAGCGTATACGTACGTGAGTTTTTTAGTAAAAACGGCTCCGGATTATTCTCCCGAAGCCGCTTTTTTGTTATCTCCAAGCAATTATTCTTACGGCGTTTCCGTCCGTAAACGACATACAACCGAGTCTCGACCCTCCGAAGAACCCTGAATCGGATGAAGCGACAACCTCCGCAACCGTATTTTTCGCCGCGCCCACTCCGCCGTTGTAATTCGAAGGCACGGAAAATTCTGCCGTGACGAATCCGGATTCGCGCTTTTCCGTTTCTTCCGTCAACGCTTTGGTAACTGTATCGAACTCATAATAAGGTAACTCAAACGAGCGTTTCCCGGCTAAAAGTTCGGATTTTACGTAAGTTTTAAGCGACTCCGCAAAATCATCGGCTTTGTTCGCGTCGGTAAGCCGGCATGCGGTGACCGTACCGTGAGCCGTAAAGGTCATGGATTTATATACGTCGTACGGAATTGCGGCGGTTTTCGGATAGTTGCCGTACGGCTCCTCGAAATGCGTAGACGCGACCTGACGATCGGTCTTAAACAGATATGCATGCGTTTCGACCTCTTTCGACTGACGGATCGAGCCGAAGTCCGCGGTCGTAGCGACGTCGCCCCAGGTCGTATCGACGATATACCATCTGCCCTCGACAAAAACCTTGTTCCATGCGTGTCCGCCGGTGTTGCCGCCTTCACCCGCCTCTCCTACCACGCGTATACACCTTACGCCGAGAATATTGCACATAAGCGAAAATGCTTTGCTCTTACCGTCGCAAACGGCGTAGAATCCGTTAGCGAAAACTCCTTCTATGTAGAACGCCGTGTTTTTTACCGCGTCTTCGATTCCGTCGGTCCGACTCGCTTTGGTTGCGTATACGACGCGCGATAAAATCCAGTCGTAAACGGCATGCGCTTTTTCGTAATCGTTCATCGTCGGGTCGGTTATTTTGCGCGCGGTCGCCTTTGCGATCGCATAATACTTTTCGGCGCGACTTCCGCTTTCGGGAACGGGACGGATACCCGCTTCGGCAACGCGGTAAAGTTGGTCGGTAGTGTTTACGATTGCCGTTTCGGAAATTTCGTCTATAGGTAAAACGTCATCGCTTGCCCACCCGCTTTCGCCGAAATGCGGAATATGTCCGTTAAGCGAAAGATTCTTGGCCTCGCTGCCGCTAGTGGAAACCGTCGGGTATGAAATCGTGTTGAACGTGAGGTTGATTTCGACCTCGTTCCCTTCGCGGCTGTAACCGGTAGCGTACGAGCCGGTGTAATTTGCCCTGTTGAACGCTATCGAGCAAAGCCGTTCGAGAAGGTATTTGCTCTCGTACCCGAAATAAATTTTTCCGCCGCCC
>ERZ780198.1855-NODE-1855-length-17886-cov-3.408839_pt1 | contig 17886 bp, 12 predicted proteins | sample MGYA00510979_ERZ780198 | MGnify/ENA primary metagenome ERZ780198 (study PRJEB29588, sample SAMEA2158039) | human gut metagenome | biome: human gut; feature: human-associated habitat; material: faeces | place: Denmark | collected 2008/2010 ...
AAGCCGTTTTGTCGCTGACGAAATCGTCGATCTTTTCCTTTGCGATGCCGAGTCTGAAAATCACCGCTCCGAACGCGCTTTCCCACTGCGCGAAGAGGTCGGGCTTTGCGAACGAAAGGTAATAGTCGCGGTACGTTGCGAAAAACTCGAGCATAGCCGACCGCACCGACGAGAGTTCGTCCGAAACCGCACGAAGCGCCGACATATCTTTTCGGTCGTAAGCCGATTTCGCGCGCGGATAAATTCCGACTTTAAGCGACAGAACGCGACAAAGTTCGGCTTCGAACGCGTAAATACGACTTAAAACCGACTTTTTCGCGGAAAGACGCCGCATTTCCCTTTCACACGCGGCGAAAGCCGAATCGGCGTTTTCGGGAACGTGGCGGGCAAGAAGCGGATAAAGCGGATCGTCGAAAAGCGCGTACAGCGGCAGATTTTTGCCTTCCGCATTGCCCGTCGCCTGCACTCCCTCGCAAACGAAATTCGGGTCGTCGAGTTTTTTGAGGTCGGTATAGGTGTGCCCGTACAGAAATTCGGCGCGTTCGTCCTCGGTGTAGCCGACGGTTTCGGAGGTGCGCTCGGCGTAGTCGTAATAGGACGGCATCAGCGCAAGCGGCGACATCTTACTTCCCCACCAAGTGATCAGAAGGTCGGTAATACCCGTCTTTCTGCACCCGTCGAGCGCGGTTTGCACGAGCAGTTCGGTTATCGAATTCTGAGGCGCAAACGAAGTATAGCCGTGCGCCATGCTCGCGAAACTCACTCTGTCGGAAAGCCGGCGGATATAGCCGACGGTGCGTACGAAGTCGCCTACGTCGGTAATGCCGTAGTTCCAGAAAATAAGCCGTATATCGGGGAAATTCTCGCGGACGAGCGCCGGAAAGTCCTTGAACAGCCATTCGGGCGGGTCGATATACCCCTTGTAATTCATTCCGAAAAGGTTGTCGAACCAGATCGCCGTATCGGTAAAGCCGTACTTTTCGGCGATTTCCTTGACCCTCTTGACGTGGTTTATAAATAGCTCGTTACGGTCGGGGTGGTTTTCGTCCACGAACCAGTTGTAACGCCCGAAACCCATAAAATACGCCTCGTCCATACCGAGGTTGATTTCGTCCGTGTCGAACGTTTCGCGAATGGTGGCGATCATCTTTTCGATAAGCGCGTAACTCGGCTCGTAATTGACGAGCATCGTGCCCGCTATATCGAAAACATCTCCGTAAGGCGCCCAATTGAACATGTTGGCAAGGTGCGCGAGCGTTTGTATCGCGGGAACGATTTTCACGCCGAAAATCCTGCCGAACGCGACAATCTCCTTAATCTCCTCTTTCGAGTATCTGCCGCGACGATAACCGAAATACGGCTCGCCGTCGATTTCGTAGACGGTTTCGGTATAAAGCTGCATATAGTCCATACCGCAAAGCGCATGTTCGATTATCAGCTCTTTGAGCGTTTTTACGTTGATGACCGCGAATTCGGCGCACTGCATACTGCCCATGCGCGAAAAATACGGTTTTACGCGGATTTCGTCAAGCTTTCCGTCCTCTGCCCGCATAATGCAAAGCGAAAACGCGCGATAGAACGAAGCCCTGTCATAATAGCAAAATTCGTATCCGTCGCCGTTGCTTTTTACGATAATTTCGCGGTTTTCGGTCTCGGCCGCAACGATTTTCACGCCGCCGTCCGACAATGCGAACCCGAGCCTAGGCGCGAGAATTTCAAGCCCGCGCAAAAACTTTTCGTCTCCGCAATAATTGATTTTTAACATGATTTCACCGTTTTTAAGTAGTAATTTTCGGAAAAATCGACCCGAGGTCTCCCTCGAGCCGATCCCCCGCAAGTTTGTTTCCGATTATTCGGCTTTGTTGTAAACCGACAGACCCGCGATATAGAACGAGCCGCTGTCAGACATTTCGGTAGCAAGAAGAAGTTTCCAACCGGTTACTTTTTCGGTATAAATCGGATCGTGAACAACCACAGTGCCGTCGTTCGACTTAACTTCGTCCGAAAGGCACATTTCCATATACGTCCAGTCCGTTATTGAGCCATTGCACCAGAAACGCATATTATAGTCGTCCATTTGCCAAGCAGACCTCCATCCCTTGTAAGCCGCTCCGTTCTGCGTATTCGCGAAACGGACGGCAAGATCGACTGTATAACCTGTAGTGTTTTTGAGCCAGAAACCGATATAAACTTTCTTAGACCAGTCGGTAACTTTGTTTACGGTGTCGTATCCGAACAGAGCTCCCGCCGTGTCGTTAAGGAAAGTACCTCTCACCTGTGTCGGATACCCTGTCTCGCCTTTCGTGAATGTGTACTTAGCCGAATAGTCGATATTCTCGGGTACCGTTGCGGTATCGATCTCCGCGGAGTAGTTGGCGGTATGCATATCGGTAAGGAAACCTTTTTCGTCTCTCGAGAACACCGTAATTCCGTCGATCCAAACGGTTTTTACGTCGCCGACGCTCGAGCCGATTTCGGTGCACAGGCAGAATTTATAATCGGTTACGTTTTCGGTCGCAATGTTGTAGCGGGAAAGATCCCATTCGAGGTAGATCCAGCTCGTTCCGAAATCAAAGTTGCTGAGTTTACCCGACGGATCGTAATAACCGTCGAAATTCATATCCGGGCTTCCGTGCCACGTCGTGCCGTCCGCGGTGTTCGCGAAGCGCAGGTTAAGTCCGCCTGCCGCGCTTCCCTTTACCCACACGCCGAAGAAAGCGTGTTTCCAGTCGATATTCGCGGGATCGTTTACTTTGGACAAGATTCCGTTTTCGTCGCAGATAATCGTTCCGCGGAACGGATTGCCGGAATAAACCACGCCGTCGTTGGTGAAAGTAGCCTTGATCGAAGAGGTGCTGCCCGCAACGCTGTCGCACTTGTCGGTCGTATCGGTGGTGACTGCGTAGTTGGGGGTATGCGAAGCGTAAACCGCAAGCTTGCGGTCGATTTCGTCTCCTTCGAGCGAGTTGTAAAGCGCTTCTTTGATTTCCGCTTCGGTGCGGGTTTCGAGGCCCGGGAACTTCGCGGCGTCGTAGTCGCACACGTCGGAGTTGCAAACGTAGAAGGTATAATCGCACTGATCGAGTGGTCCGGCGCTCGGCTTGCGGACTCGGAGCCAAAGCGGCGAGTCGCCGGCAAGAATATCGGCGTCGTAACCCATCGCGTGAAGCGACCACGCTACCGTAGTCCACTGTCCCGCCGGCGCGGTAATGCCGTAACACTTCCAAATGCTTGTATCGAGCAAGCCGAATGCAAGGTCGAACCCGTTGGGGTTATACACGTCGAAAGTGATAACCGCATTGTCCTTGTTCGTGTAGCTGAGAGCGCTTCTCGTGCCGAAATACGAGCCGTAGCTTACGCCGTCGTTGAGCGGGTTATGCGTTCCCGAGTAACTTACTTTGACAGCCGCGGGCGCGGAGCCTTTCAGATAATCGGGATCGGCGGTGTAAGATTTGGTTACTCCGTCGAGGCTCCACGCATCCATAATTGCCTTTTCCGCGGCGGCGGGTTTAATTCCGGCGAACACCCTGACGTCGTCGATATAGATCGCCGCGCTGTCGCCGTCGTTCGGGAGAATTATCTCTGTGCACAGACAGAATTTATAATCGGTTACGTTCTTTGTTGCGATATCGAAATCGGAAAGATTCCATTCGAGGTACTGCCACTCGTCGGTAGCTGCTAAATTTCTGTTGTTCGGGTAAGCGTCGTACACGAAATATTCGCTTCCGTGCCAAGTCTTGCCGTCGGTCGTATTCGCAAAACGAAGCTGAAGGCTTACATTTGCGGCTTTGGACTCGGGAGTGTGTTTCACCCAGACCCCGAAAAACGCTTTGCTCCAGTCGATATCGGCGGGTTTGTAAACGGAAGAAAGAACGCCTTTCTGATCGTTCATGATCGTGCCGCGATCGGGCGTCGTGAACGCATGAAGTTTGTTGCGCGTAAACGTAGCCTTGATCGACGATTCGCCCTCTTTTTTCACGGTCGTATCGGTGGTGACGTCGTAATTTGCGGTAGAAATCGCGAAACCTACGAGCTTACGGTCGAGTTCGTCGCCCTTGAGCGAGTCGTAACGCTCCTGAGCGATTTCCTCGGGCGAACGGTATTCGAGGTTCGGGAACTTCTCGGCGCTATAGTCGGTAACGTCGGGGTTGCAGACGTAGAACGTGTAGTCGTACGGCGCAGAAACCGTTTCGTCGGCGACGCGGACTTTCACACTGAAACTGCCTTTTTCGATCACGGTGTCGGCGTCGAGGCCGAGCGCGTGAAGCGACCAGCACACTTTAGTCCACTGCCCGGCAGGCGCGGAAACGTTCATAACCATGTCGTATTTCTGCTTATCCACCGTATGAAGAAGCCCGAACGTAAGTTCGTAATCGTTGGCGTTATACACGTCGAAAACGACGACGGCATTGTCGGAATTCGTGTAGGAAAATTCCTGACTGCCCGCAATGAACGTGCCGAAGTTCGGACCTTCGGCTATCGGGTTGTAATGGCCGTTATAGCGGACCTTTACCGCGGTAACCGCTTCGCCCGTGAGGTAAGCGGGGTTTGCGGTGTATGTTTTTACCACGCCCTCGTCATTCCACGATTCCGCGAGCGCGCGTTCTCTTGCGTTGGTGAGATAGCTTATTTTGAGCTCGACGGTTGCGTCGCCGTACTCGGTTTCGCTCTCGCCGTGGATTACGATCGTGACGTCGTAAGGCTCGTTCTGCGTGAATTTCATACCGCTGAACGGAATATCGACGCGCTGAAAGTCCGCGTTCATATAGAACAGGGATTTTATCGAGTACGTCACGCCGTCCTTCTTTTCGACGAGCGTTTCGGCGTCGTACTCCTTGGTGATTACGAGCTCTTCGCGGAAAGCGTCCGAAACCACTTCGATTTCGAGCGTTTCGGTTTTCTCCTTGTTTCCGCAAGCCGCGCTGGAAAGCGCCGCGAGCACGCACGCGATAACGAACAACGTCGCTATCAGTTTGTTTCTTGTCTTATCCTTTCTCATGATTTTCTCCTTCTCCTTTTTAAGTGAATTGAATTTGCCCGACGGCGCGCGCCGTCTGTGTTCTTACTATCCTTTTATTCCGCCCTCGAGCTTTATCCTGAAGATCCCGCGCTGCGTGAAAAGATACAGTATCACGAGCGGAACCATTGATATTACGAGCGCGGCAAAGTACGTTGTCGTGCCGCCTTGGGTGAACGCGGCGAGGCTCTTGAGGTTGTAGATGCCCGCGGCGAGCGTAGGCGTGTTTTTAAGGTACAGCATGGGCGTGAGGTAATCGCCCCAAAGCCCTATAACCGCCGACAGCCACATTGTCAGAAGCGCGGGCGTTATCATAGGCATCATTATCCTTAAAAAGACGTAAAAATTGCCCGCTCCGTCGATGAAAGCCGCTTCGGCGTACTCCCACGACACGTTTTTGAAATACGAGTAGATTATAAAGGACGTATACCCGAAACCGCTCGCGCCCGAAATCCAGATCAGCCAAATGTTGTCGATCATGCCGAGCGTGTTGAGGATAAGGTAACTCATACCGCCGCTGCCGAAAATCGGTACGATCTGAACGACCATCGCGACGCTGAGTATTACTTTTCTGCCACAAAATCTGTACTTCGACAGAACGTAAGCGGACATCGAACTCGAAAAGATTTCGCCGACCGAGAAAAGGACGCAGAATATCACGCTGTTGAGGAACATTCTGATAAGATTCGTGTTGCGGTAGGTAAGTCCCAGAGCGCGTTTGTAGTTGGCAAACTCGAATACTTTCGGGAACGCGAGCACGTTTTCGTTGAACGCCGTGACGGATTTAAGGGAGTTCGTAATGACGAACAGGAGCGGCATAATGTACCAGATTGCGAATACAAGCAGGAAAACGTAGGATACGAGAATAACGACGATTTCCTGTTTCGTCCATCTTTTTGTGATTTTTTCCATACCCGCCTCCTTAAAACTCGACCGGATCGACGAACTTTTCGGCGAGCCACCGCAAAAATATCGTCAGCGGCGCGACGAAAGCCGTAAGCAGCAATCCCATCGCTGCGGGATAGTTGAAGTTTTCGCTGCCGTTCGTGGCGTTGAGCGTGGTGTTCATCAGGTAATAGCCGACGGTATTCGTGTTGTACGCGCCGCCCGTGAATAGCATTGTCGAAGCGTATTCGCCCCAGCCGCTCGCGAAGCTCATAACCCACATAATTCCGATCGTGGACCAGATAAGCGGCAACGCGATATTGTAGAATTCGCGAAAAATGCCTATGCCCTCGAGCTTGCCGCAGTCGAATATGTCGCGCGGTATGCGGTTGAGCGCGCCCGTGATAAGAAGTACCGTTGCGCCCGAAATTCCGAGTTTTATGATAAAGAACGTCGGCCGCGTGGAAAGCGCGTTTCCGAGCAGTCCGCTCTGCAGCACCTCGAAATTCCACTTTATCCCGAGCGCTTTGCCGATCTGAACGATCGGTCCGGTCGCGTCCAGACAATACGCCTGCATCATCGCCATTATCAGCGTTCCCACGAGCGCGGGCAGATAGAAAACCACGCGGAAGAACGTATGCCCGTAGAATTTCTTGAACAGGATATACGACGTGAATATCACGAGCGGCATGTTGACAAAATTCGTGATACACATCGAAATGAGCGTGTTCTGTATCGCGTACTTGAGCGCACCGCCGAGCTCGATATCCTTTTTCCACTGCCGGAAAAACCGCGAGAAGTTTTCGAGCGAGAATTCCTCGGTGTACTGATCGATGAACGCGAGACGGAACGAGCCGAAATTCACGAGCAGCCAGAACACGATGAACTGTATCGTCGGAACGGCGAGCATTGCGATTATGAAAATTCTGTCTTTTTGTTTTTTAGTCAGCTTCAAAGCCGCGCACCTCGCTTCGTCAGTTTTCGAGACCTGCCTGTCTGATATAGTCGCCCCAGCTACTCTTTACCCACGAAATGTTTCCTTCGTAGATTTCCTGCGACGTAAATCCCGCGTTGGGCGAGCCGTGCGAATGGGTGTAGCTGAGCTGAGTGAACAGCGCGACGGTCGACTGCTGTTTCGGAAATTCGGTAACGCCCGAACGGCGGATCGGGGAATGCAGATACGAATCGCGCACGAACACGTCGTTCGCTTTGTCGCGCTCGAACATTTTCTGGACGAATTCGTACTGCGATTGCTCGGGTTCTACGGTGTAGCTTGCGGGAAGATCGACGTAGGTCTTGCTTCTGAAAATCCTCATGCCCTCGTCCGAATACATAAAGCGCAGGAAGAGTTTAGCGCCCTTTTTCGCGTCCGAATACGCGGGAACGCTCGCAACTACCAAGCCTTCGCCCAGCATATACTGGCAGCGCGCCTCGCGGATCGCTTTTACCGCCGCTTCGGTCGCGCCGAGCGCGGATACGATTTCGGCGTCGGTCTTGCCCTCGTCTACCGCCTTTACGATTTCGCGGAGTTTGACGTTGCAGGCGGAACATTCATCGCCCGCCGCGTGACTTGCGCCGCAAAGCCCGAGCTTGACGTCGAGCGCGGAAATCACAGGCCACTTGATAGGCAGAACGTTTCCGTAGTATTCCGAATAGTCCTTTTCGAGCTCCTTGTACATATAGTCGCCCGCTACCACCATAAGCGATTTGCCGGTGGCTACTCTCGATTCCGCGGTGATATGGTCCATAGACGAAGTTCCGGGAACGCAAAGGTCGCGATCCTCGAGGAATTCGATCACTTTGAGCGCTTCGAGAATACCGCGTTTTTCGTATACGGTATAGCCTTTTTCTACCGTCGTGCCCTCGTCGGGAACGAAATTGACGAAGTTTTCGAACGACTGCGTGCCTTCGTACTGAGCCATCAGCGCTCTGAACATATAATCCCAGTACCCGGGAGCGACCTTCTGCGACCATGCCACGGGGAAGAAACCGTTGGGGTCGGTGAGCGCGGCATCCGTCTTTTCGGGCGCGCACGCGTTGATTACCGATTTAAGGTCGTCGGTGGTAAGCAGATTGTCGGTGGTAAATCCGAGCTCGGCAAGCTTGACTTTGTTGACGTAAATGCCGTTGTATCCGCCCTGCCACGAAATTCCGTATATTCCGTCGAAGCCCTGAAGCGTACCGTGATACCGGTAGTTATCGACAAGGACGGACTCCATTCTGTCGATGATGTTCTTGCCCTCGGGCTGTTTGTCCGCGCCGATCGCGGGGCTATTGTACACGTCCGAGAGGTCCTCGAGAAGCGCCTGCCCTTTCTGACGAAGGATCGCATACGATTTGTTGAGAAGCTCGTCGATGTTGTTGTACTCGAAGAAAATGTCGGTCGTGCACTTCTTCGGATAAGAAATCTCGTTCTTCGCTCCGAGCTCGGTGTCCTCCTGAGTGATTACGACTTCGTAACCCTCCGCTTTGTAAATCTCGTTGAAACGCGAGGCGAGCGCGCTCAGCCAGTCGGTGCCGTAGCCCGCGATAACCGCCTTTACCTCGATCCTTTTTCCGTCCGTTGCGCCCGTCTCTATCGGCGTTTTTCCGCACGCCGAAACTCCGAACGCCGTAACTGCGGCAAGCATGGCTGCCAGAAATTTAAATCCCTTTTTCATTATTTTACCTCCCTGAGTTATTTGAGTGCGTCGAGAATTGCGTTTGCCGCCGCGTCGTTGCCGTTCGCGAACTGTTCGAGCGCGGTGAGAAGTTTAACTCTGTAATCGTCGAACGCTTCGGACGTGCAAGCGTCTTTTACCGTCGTGCCTGAGTACATTTTATCGCCGATTTTTGATACGATTTTGCGGGCTTTTTCTTCGCCGAGCTTGTTCTGAAGCATTACGAACAGCTCGTAATCCTGCTGACCGAGACGGATCTGCTCGAGTCTCCACGAACTTATGGGCGTTTTCATACCGTAACGCTCGCCGGGGTAAAGAAGAATTCCTTCGCCGCTGCCGTACTCATTGTACTGGAGATCGTTGTAGTTGTCGCGGGAGTTCGAGTAATGCGCGACGTCCCAGTAAAGAATTCCCTCGACGTCGTAATCGTACTGCATCCAGCTCTGAAGTCTGATATTGACGGGAAGCGATTCGACGTAGTAGCTCGGGTGCGGGGTGTTGCTCACACACAGATACCACCATACGCGTTCGCCGTAAGAAATGCGCCGTCTGATCGTCTCGCGGAACGCCGCCTTGTCGAACTGATACATTTCGGGACACCAGAACGTAAGTCCGTAATGCTCGTCGTAATCGGGCGCGCCGTCCTTTTCGTTGACGAACAGCGAATCGTTGACGTAATTCGACGGGCAGATTTCCTTTACGCCCTCAAAGCTCTTTTTAAGCTCGGTATGCGCCGCAAAGAAGTCCGCGTATTCGCTAAGCACGCGCTTTTTCGCGTTGTTGAGAAGCTGACAGAATATCCTTACCGCTTCGGTACGGTAGCCGACAGTCGGCTCGTCCTCGTAGTAGTAAAGCGCCTTTTTAAACAGGTCGTAATCCTCGCCCGCGTTTACGAGCTCGATATTCTTTTCGAGGATCGCTTTGAGCTGACGGTAAAGCCCGTTTTCGACGTTCTGCTTGTAAGCGGCGGTCTGCTCGGGGGTGTAAAGCCCTTCCGTTCTCGGGCTGAGACGGTCGCTCGTAACCTCGATCTGTTCCACGACCGGAATACGGTACGCGGTGCATTTCGGATTCTTCGACAGCGGTATGATCGCTTCGATAAACTTCTCTATCGTGCGGTTTTTCTCGGGCGTGAGCGTTTCGCAGTTGAGCCGCTTCGTCCACAGATACTCGTAGTAAGTCTGACAAGTGTCCGAGTCGTAATTGTCGCCTTCGCCGTAGGGGATTTGCTGATACCAGATACTGAACGCCGTGGGCGAGCTCACTTCGTCGGGCATCGTGAGGTCGTAAACGTTGAGTTTTACGTCAATAGCCTCGTTCTTGCCGTTTACGGTAAGCGTGAACGTTCCGTTATACTCGCCCGCCGCCGCATCAGCGGGGATCTCGACGTCTATCCATAAAGTCTGGTTTTCGTTCGCTTTCACCGTGTCCTCGAGCTTTGCCTTGTACTTGGCGATGGGAACGAGCGCGTCCGGATACCAGCCCGCAAGCGAAGATATGCCCGCCGTGTTCTGCTGATAATACGGATTGTAAACCTCGGTGTACTTTTCGGCATAAACCGAAACGTTAGATTTGTCGATCTTGTTTTCGCCGTTAGTAAGATCCGACGCGGTAAAATCGAAGGAAGAAATCTGCTTCGTCGCGCTGAACGCTACCTGAAAGGACTGCGTTTCGTTCTTTATGCCGTGCATTACGACATTTGTTGACGGCGTAAGCGCGGACAGATCCGCGTCGCGCATATACTTTTCGGTCGCAAGAAGGGTGTAAACCTTTGCGTCGAAGGTTTCGCCGCCCGGGTTTTCGCCGCACGCGGCAACCGAAAACAACATACAAACGCCGAGTAACATTGCAATAATTCGTTTTTTCATTTTCCTGTCTCCTTTTTTGTTTAAAGTTTAACGGGCTCGCCGCCGAGTTTTCTCGATTTCTCGGCACTAAATCCCATCAAATGACTTTCTATACTGTCCTCTATCGTTGTGCGGGTAATGCTCGGCGAATTTTTCGTGACGTAATCGACGAAATCGTCGAACAGATAAGTATCGCCTCCGCCGTGCCCGCCGCCCGTTCCGATTTTAAGCGGGTTGATCGTCTCGTCCGTCGCGGGATCGGCGATAAAGCTCGGGCGGTCGTAGATATTGACGTGCACTTTCATATCGTCGCCGAGCACGCTTACGTCGCCTCTCGTGCCGTGAACGTGCAGATAACGGTAACAATCCTTGGAATACGCGATCATCGTAAGATTTGCCGTCGCGCCGTCCTCGAAAAGCATATTCACGACCTGATTGTCCACCGCGTCGTTGCCCGAATGGAAAACGCATTTTGCGATAGGATCGGACTTTTCGTCGATGACCTTGTTTATGTCCTTGTCGACGAGGCGCGCCGTACCGCCGACTACCGCGTGTTTTATCCGCTCGGGATAAATCGCGTAGGAATTGTAAAGACAGTCTTTACGCGTGTTTTCGTCGCAGTCCGCGCAGTACGGAGCGCTTCCATCGGGCGCATTCTTCGCGTTGAAGTAATAAAGTCCGCCGTAAGACGAAACACTTACGCACTTTTTGTCCATAAACCACCGTATAAGGTCGAGGTCGTGACAGCACTTTGCGATGATCGTGGGGCTGCTCCTCTCGACGTTGCGCCACGGTCCGCGAACGTAGGACAGCGCGAAGTGCCAGTACGCAACGTTTTCGGTTTGCTCTATATTTACTATTTTGCCGAGCACGCCCTCTTTTATCAGTTTTTTGACGTACCCGAACGCGGGCGCGTACCTTAAAACGTGAGTGAGCATTACTTTGCACCCGAGCCGCTTTGCCTCGTCGCGGATCGCTATGCAGTCCTCCTCGGTGCAGGCGGCGGGTTTTTCGAGCAGAAGGTCGTACCCGAGCGCCATGGCTTTGAGCGCCATTTCCCTGTGGTCGGCGTCCTGCGAGCAGATAAGCGCCGCGTCGCAGATCTTCCCTTTTGCGAAAAACTCGTCCGCGGTGCGGAAAATTCCGTCCTCCCCGACGTAAGACTTCGCTTTCTCGCGGCAAGCCGCCTCGGGATCGGCGATCGCCGCGATCTTTACGCGCGGATCGGAAGCGGCAAGCGCTCCGAACATCTGCCCTCGGCTGCCGAACCCGATTATGGCAATTTTCAAAAGTTTCTTTTCTTCGTTCATATCATCAGCTCAGAGCCAGCTTTTAACTCCGTCCTTTTTAAATAGCGCGTCCTCGAACCGCTCGTATTCGGGCTCACCCTCGTCGATAAACTCGAAGAGTTTTTCGCGCACCGCCGTTATATCCCTGCCCTCGCACTTGGCGCGGTACGCCGAAAGAAACGCTTTTTCGGTTTCGACGTATCTTTTCAGAAGTTTCACACTGAGTTTTTCGGTTTCGCCGCTCGGAGCGAACGGATAAGCCGAAATTTCGTCGAGCGCGCAGGCGTAATCGTCTATAGTTCGGAAAAGTTCGGATTTATCGTCAGATTTTCCGCGTATAGCGTCCGACAGATAGAAGCTTTCGCTTTTTCTTAAAAAATCTTTCGCCTCGCCGCCATCTTTTCCGAACGCCGCCGCAAAGTACTCGGTTTCGGTCTCGGCGTAAGTTTTGTCGCCGACGAGCGCCGCCGCCATCGCGTAATTCGGGAGCGCGATGGGCAGCATCAGTCTTTGCAGCTGACAACTCACGTTGCCGTTTAGCCCCACTGTTCTAAGCCCTTTCATATCCTCGAAAATAACTTCGGAGATCTTCAGAAAAGACGGATCGCCGCCGTAAGGGAAAGTCATAAGGTGATAGTCGAAGGAAAATCCGTCCGTATGTATCGCGGCTTGCCAGCGTTTGAGCCTGTCGAGGTATTCCGCGGCGGTAGCGGGATACTCGTTGCCGTTGCGGCGGTACTCGGCTTTTTCCACGGACGCGTTGTAATTTGCGGCGGTGTACATCGGCTCGAAGAACGACCGCGATATGGGCGCGTACATCATGATAAACCGATCGGGATTATAAAGCCGTTCCGTTTCGGGAGCAAACAACAGATCGCAATAGATCAAGAACGCGACTTTAACGTCGATTTTTTCTCTCGTCAGCTTTTCGTCGAGCTCGTTCAGCATTTTCACATACAGATCGCTCGGCATTTTTTTTCGGCACTCTTCGCACTCGCAATGGTTGTTTGTTCCGTCGGCGAGCCAGAAGTGGAGAATATCGACTTCGGGGTGGACTTTCAGATAATCGACGATGCCGTCGGTGATTATCCTGCGCGCTTCGGGATTCGAATAGCAAAGCTGCGTATCCCCCGGCATATCCTTGTGAAACCCGCGTTTGCCGTTTATCTCCGCAAAGAGCGAGCGGTGCTCGGGGCGAATGTCCGCGTCGGTTGAGCGATGATCTCCGTATGTGACGTAACCGAGCGGCTCGGTCGTCCATCCATGCCCCACCGCGTGATACACGAGCCCACACTCTTTGATAGCTTTCACGCAGTTTTTAAGGTGGGCGACTGAATCGCGTACCGAATAGTTCTCGTCGGGCGATATAACCGAGCTTCCCTTGTGCTTATACCACCTCTCGAAGAAAAGGTGTCCGTCGGCGAACTGGCAGAAATAGCCGTTCATACCGATCTTCGGAAGCCAGCGAACAACGTCGATAACGTGTTTTTCGCTTATACCGCCCTCGCTGCATACCGCGCGATAACGGTTTTCGGGGCGGAACTCGCCCTTTGCCGTGAGTGCGGACGTGGGAAGCTTTACAATGATTTCGCCGTCCTCGCACGGGCGGATAAACCTGCACCCAAGAAGGTAAAACAGCCGGTAGACGCCTATGAGCGCGGCGCGCGGGTTGCTCGCCGATATGTAGCCCTTGCCGCCGACAACGTTTATCGTGGCAACGTCGTCGAACGGGTGTCCGCTTTCGATATCGCATTTTATCGCGATTTCGGCTTTGTTCTCTCCGGTTATTTTGTATATGTACTTTTCAAGCTCGCTTTCGGCGTATTTTAACGTGTCCATACTTTTCCTTGTTCTTGTCTTCTGTCTGCGGTTGTTTTTTCTTGACTTTCGTTTTTTGACTGCAATTGTGTTGTTTTTTCTTGACTTCGGGCTGTTTTTGGTGTAAAATAGTTTCATTATTTGCCGCAATGGTCGGCTAAACCTCGGGGAGGCGCAATGAACCAGGCTTATTACGAGAACGTTCAGGACGTTCAGACCGAAAACCTCATTTCGTCGATAGGTCAGACGACCTATCCGTCGCATTTTCATCATAAGATCGAAATGACTTATATGAAAGTCGGCTCAACGCACTCGGTGATCAACGGCAAGAAGTATTTCGCCGATACCGACATGATCCTCTTCGTACCCGAGTACTATCCGCATTCCTACGCGACTTCGCCAGACGCAAAGCGTATGGTTCTGCTGCCTTCGGCAAACGTAAAGAGCAATTACGACAAGCTCACCGACAAGACTTTTCCGTGCGTTCTCGACGATACCGAGTTCAACAGAACGGAAATTCTGCCCCTGCTCGAAAACCTTTACGAAATTCGCTTTTCGGACGTCGAGAAGAACGCGAAGTTCCTGCTCTTCAAAGCCTACGTCGAGCTCGTGTTCGCAAAGCTGTTTTTCCGCTACGGCTCCGTGATGGTTAAGAAGGACCAGAAAAACGAAATACTCGCAAACGTTCTCGACTATATCGAGCGCAGTTACGACGATAAAATCACCCTCCCCGAAATATCGAAACGCTTCGGCTACAACGAGTTTCACTTTTCCAAGCTCTTCAACGGAGCGACCGGCGAGAGCCTGACGAATTACGTGAATACCGTGCGCGTCCGTAAATTCGTCGAAGCGTACAGATCCGCTCCGAACAGCACCGTGCTTTCCGTCGCCTTTTCGGTGGGCTTCGAATCGATGCCCTCGTTCTACCGCGCTTTCAAGCGGGTTTACGGCGTAACTCCCGTCGAATACTTCGCGACGGACGACTTCTTGCCTTCCTCGCGATAATTATAACATTGCAGGCGCGCTCATTTCGTCAACGATTTTGATTGTTTAGTTTCATATTTTGGGTATTTTGAATTTTGCGCGGCGCGATCCGATCTTTTTGCCTGACGCGTTCGAATAGTAAAAAACCGCCACTTTCGGACGGTTTTTGCTTTTTTATTCGTTTTTTTCAGCGAAATCCGACGTTTTTACGACGGAAACGACCCGAACGACGGAATTTCAAAATTATTTCAGAACGGTTCGCTTTCGGTTAAAATCGAAGCGACCGCCCTCGTCCAGACGTACCTCGAAAGTCCGCTGTCGGTTTGTTTCGGAAAGCCCTTGGCGATACGGAACGCGACCTGCTCGCACTTGTCCGTAAACCCGCCGCCGGTTATGTAGTCGGGCTGATAGCACGCGTAACTTCTGCCGCGCGCGTCGATTTTCGAGAGGTTGCTCATAAACCCGCACCGCGCTTTTTCGAGGTATTCGCGATCGCCCGTGAGTTTGTAGTACCAGAAGTCCGCTTCCGCGCGCCAGATCGTCCATGCGTGCCCGCAACACAGCGCGTTACCGTCACGGTCGCCCTCCCACTTGGTTTCCCACCACCTCAGCGACGAGAAGAACATAGGCGCGATATGCGTTTTTATCACCCATGAGTCGTGAAGATCGAGAATCTCTTTAGCCCGCGCGACGTACTTTTCTTGGCGTTTGATTTTCGCGCAGTAGTACAGCAAAGTGAGCGCCGAACACGAAATGCTCCCCTCCTCGACAACCGGTTCGGCAAAGTCGTGATCGTCCGTTTCGGTCGGGAAATCGTCGCCGCGGTTATACACGAATTCTGCCATTTTCGCGGCGGCGGCTTCGTAACGCGCGGCGCGGACGGCATCGCCCTCTCGTCGCGCGATAAGCGCCGCATCCGCTACGTTTATCAGCGGACAGCAAACGGTCGTATAGTCGTGCTCTCTGTCGCTTTTGAAGCGGACGAATATCCCGCCGTTTTCCTTTTGCGTAGTCGCGAGCGCGCAGTCAAGCGTGCGCACGGCATATTCATAATATTTCTTTTGTGCAGTTAACTCGTATGCGTCGATAAAAATGCCGACCGCGAAAAACTGTTCCTGTATACGCGCCGACGCGTAAACGTGATACGGCGGGAAGCCTTTCCGAGCCTTACAAAACACCGTTTGGCGCGGTTTTGCGAGGCTTTCGTCGTGCGTTGTCGCGAGCGTAAGGGCACTTTTTATTTTCGCGGTCAGAAAATCGCTCACGCCGAAAATTTTCTCGTATCGAAGTATCGCGGAAACGTAACATTTCCACTCGCAAAGGTTGCCGTCGCCCGTCGCAAGGTCCTCGCTCGAAACGGAGCGCACCGATTTACGGTAAAGATTCTCTATAGAATCGTATGCGAAATAAACGCAGTCGAGCCCTTTTTTGCCCGCGCGGTACGGCTTAACCGTCGTAAGTCCGTACTTTCTTGCCGTAACGTAAGCTTCGCCGTTCGTGACCTCGTACCTTTTGCCGCGCGACGAAACGTAGTCTGCTTCGCCCTTTATCCGTATGCGGATATCGTCGCCGACGCGGCAGTAACTACGGTCGTAATACGCGACGGGAAGTCCGAGTTTTTCAGAAACCACGGACAACGCCTCATCGTAATTTTTGACGGGGCGTACAAAAATTCTGATAACGTTACGCGAAAAACGCGACGAATGCGGTTTGTAAGCTCTGTCGAAACGCGCGATCGCCTGAAAATTGTCGAAGTACTGTCCGCCCGCAAACGGCGAATAATCTATCTTCCAGCCGTCCGCGCGGCTAAGGAACAACAGCACGAAATTCTTGCCGTTCGGCGAAGTAAAATAACAGAAAACGCGCCTGTTGTCCGACGAGGAATACGGCGAATCGAACAGAAACTGATTGCGCCACCCGCCGCCGTTTTTCTTGCCCATAAAGTTAAACGGAATGTTAAGCCCGAACTGCGACAGCTCGTCCGAAGCCGACCTTGCCGAGATCATATACCCGCTCCCGTCACGCTTTATCGTAAGCCGCGTCTTTGTAATCGGCGCGAACCCGCCCGAAAAGCTCTCCTTTCTCGAAGCGTACGGGCTCATGGGCGGTTTTTTGCCCTTGGTGATATCGTCGATTTTCAAAGTGTAACTCACCGAAATATCGTCGCAAAGATATTCTCTTTTAAATTCATCGTACGCAGTCATATCCTTCTCCGTCGGCTTTTTCGTTTCCGCGGCATACCGCTTGTTTTTTATAATCCGCCGCGGGCTTTATAAGCGCCGATTATAAACCTCAAGCCGCTTCGCCCCGAAAACTCGTCCTTCGGTTACAGTATATAAAACTTTTCCGCCCGCCGTCTTAACTTTTCTTGCCCGATTTGTTTCACGTTTTGTCGTTTCCGCCTTGTCTTATTGAAAACCTAATAAAACGGTAAATCGTCGAGCAGTTCGCAAGCCCTGAGTTCAAGTCCGTCAAGCGTTGTATAGTTATTAAAACCGCCGCGATAGTCCTGTTCGTCTTTTGCCTCGTCGAGCAATTCTTCTAAGTCGATAATAGGTGTATTCATTATTTGCAAGCCTCCGTTTCGTCGATATAAATTTTTTCATAGGTGTTACCATATTCGATGTAATGACCGCGTTCGTCTTCAAACACTTGATAATCCAGAACGCTTATGCGTCCTTGTTTCGTAACGGCAAAAGTGATAAGTTTCTTGTCGGGGCAGTACATAACGGTGTCAAATCTTACAAGACATTCACCGTCGTTGTAATCGAACCCATCTGTGTCGATAAATGCAATTTCGTTAAGGTTAATCATTTTCAAATCCTCCTTATACCGTTTTGTACCATACCGAGTATTCAACCTCGATATCTCTGCCTTCGTATTCGTAATACATAGTCACGTAACCTTTGTATTCGTTTTCTTTTCCGAATACAGGGAAACAATGCTGTTCAACGTCATCGAAAGCGCGGGTGTATTGTTTGCCGTTTTTTGAAACGCATTTACAAAACAACGTGCCTTCATCGTTGATGAATCCGAGACCGGATAACTTTTCGTTAGAATTTCTAACTTTTCTGATTGAGTAAACTACTTTTTTCATTTTGGATATGCCTCCGTTTTTTTTATTAGCCTTTCGGCAAAGACGGAGTAGCACCGAGAAAAGCAAACGTAAGTGCGAGTTAAAGTCGCAATCCCCGAAGTCAACGAAAAAGGACAAAATTGTTGCGTAAATAAAAAAAGAGCCAAACTCAATAGCGAGTCTGACTCTTGGTATTATTAAAGTTTTCAGCAGAAGCCGAGCGCAAAGCGCGAACGCCACGAAGCGAAGCGGAGTACAATTTTTCCCGTTTACTTCGGCTTTTAACTGTGCTACAAAGGAATGACGAAAG
>ERZ780198.1873-NODE-1873-length-17734-cov-3.074269_pt1 | contig 17734 bp, 12 predicted proteins | sample MGYA00510979_ERZ780198 | MGnify/ENA primary metagenome ERZ780198 (study PRJEB29588, sample SAMEA2158039) | human gut metagenome | biome: human gut; feature: human-associated habitat; material: faeces | place: Denmark | collected 2008/2010 ...
GAAAGGCACTAGCCACAATTCCATTTTCATGAAAAAGTCCAGGATTACTCGATAGTATTTTAATTACCTGGTCATCTTCCAATGCCAATGCGCGTATCTGGCATGTAAAAAGCGGACATATCAAAAGAGATAAAAATAACACTATCTTTTCCCTTGTTTTTAATCCATATTTCATTCTGTCATTTCCTCCTTTCCCATGTATAACAAATCCATATACTTTTCTTTGGTCTGCTCATCTAAATCTGCTTCACGCAGCATATCCAATACTGTATCAATTTTCATGTTCTTTTTTATCGTGCTTCCAAGCACTTCTTTCAAAGCTGCAATCAAATTTTCACTATTATCCAGTTCTCCAATTTTTATTGTTTTTTCTTTTTTATTGGATTCTTTTTCTGTTGTCTTAAAGTTGAATAATGCAAAACTCATACGATAGTCCCAAACCCTTTCATTTACCTTAATATGGCTTAAATCTTCTTTGTTCACATCACTAATATCCACTTCGTCCGGATTCGGGAAAGTATCAGTAAGGTATTCGTACCGGAACAGCAGCCGTCGTTTATTTTCTAAGCTGTTGAAAATCGGGTGTGGTGTAATCAACCTTCCTTTCAAATCGCGGCGTTTCATAATTCTTTTAATAACACATTCTCCCGGTTTTAGTTCTTCCAACTCATTGGGATTTAATAAGGGTTTGTCCGCTGTTGTTTCCATGATTGTTTTATTTGCCGACAATCGACTTCCGTTTCGCTGCATATCAACGATTGTCTCATTTCCCAAGTTTGCCGAAATCTGCTTGGTTGTATCATCGTCATCCGAGAGAATGTAAATAGTATTTCCGCAGTTTCCGGAAATCGTTTTGGCATTATCTCCATATAGTTTATTTAGCTGAGCATATGCCTGTATATAAAGGTCAAACGATATATTCCTTCCCAGGCATACCGTTATGATATTTTCCATTGCTTCAATCGCCGGCATATTACCAAATTCATCCGCTATTATTTTAACGCGGTTTTTACAGCGGCCATTCTGCTGTCTGGTAGCCTTTCTTGCCAGCACAAAGTATAATTGCCGGATAAATACCGAGCCTAAGAAATGAGCGGATTTATCATAATCCGGCATTTCAATAAATACAGCAATGGGCTTGTCCCCAAATCCGATATCTTCTAAATTCATTGTTGATTCCGCCGTCATTTTGGCGAAATTTTCGTATGTAAAGATTGTTAATTTCATAAGCATACTAGAGTAGATGCTTGCCTTTGTTCGACTTCCAGCAACTTCCACTCCCAAAAATTTAATCTTTGCCCTGTCCAAAGAAGGGCGCATTTGGAAAAACATATCCAATCCCGTAACATATGGATTATCCGGATTGGTTTGGCTAACCAGTTCTCCAAATAAATTGATGATGGAAAACATATTAATTTTCTGAATATGTTTTTTTCTCTCTTCTCCTGTAGCACCATCAACTTGAATCCATGCAAACACATCTTCAATTACAGCAATCACTAACGCCGACAACAAAGATGTTGGTGAATCTTGCCAAAAGGTATCACCATTTATTGGTTTATCTGGATTAAATATTGAATAACAAAAGCTCTGTACTAAAAGTTCTGCGTTAGCATAATCGCCTGCTTCATACAAATTGATGACCTGATTTAAAGGATTAAACCCCATAGAGTGCTCCGGGTCCACAAGTGACAGCAAATACACATCATATCCTCTTTCTTCCAAAGTTCCTTTGGAAGTTTTATATAGCTCTATTTTCGGGTCAAGTACCACCAGTGATGTCTTCTTTTCCGCTCTGGAGTAGATATCGATGGAAGGTATAACATACATCTCACCTTTACCGGAACGAGTGATTCCGATACATAGGTTGTTCGTCAAATCAGTATCAATAAATAAATGTTTCCCAATGCGGGATACAATCGTACCACCATATCCGGGAAAGACTTTATTCTTCTCCGGGATTCTAATGTATTGTCTTTTGATTTCTTTTGTTGTTGTCCATCTTGCGCAGCCCTTCTGATTTAAATTAAAGCCTTTGGACGAAAACGATGCTCTCATCCGGTAACCCTGCCGGATATTAAATACTAAGCAAAAGCAGCCATAAACCAGGCATATAAAACCATATATATCATGGTATTTATGAATCCTTTCAAAATCCGGAAGGATATTTTTTATGCCTATGTAGTATTCTGGATGACTCCAGTTTCCGGTTCCTAATCCTATATTTACTACAATGTTGAATAAATAATTTATTAACATATACAGCAGCAGGTCTTCCACAATTAAAACAACTAAAATTATTATTCCATTTCCAAAGAATCGCTCCAATCGCAATTCATTATTCTTTTTATTTTTCCCCATAGTCAGCTCCTATACAGTAAGGGGGAAAAGTCCCCCTACCGTACTTTTTTACTTCATGCTTAAAAGCTCCAATTTGTTGCAATTCCCTTACCAACGGTTACGCATCCAGCAATTAATGCTGTTCCTATAATAGCCCAGCCACCGTAGCTCTTTGCTTTATCATGTAACTTTTCACTTGGCACTGCGAGCATAATTCCCACAACTAATGCAGTGACTATAGCAAAAACATATGAGTACGGAGCCACCGTCCCACAAAAATCAACTATGTTTTTTGCTAATTTTGCCATAACTATCCCCTCCTTCCTTTGTCTTTCTTTTTTTTACCAGAATAAATAATATTCCAACAACAGCTGCCAACACCAACACTACTGCTAAAGTTATAAATAACACCGGAGCTTTCTTTGTCTCTTTGGTCTGCTCTAACTGATAATTAGCTTTCGCAGCCACAACATAAGAAATATCCTTACTATCGGTTTCTTTTACTCCTGCATAAGTGCAAGAGTACACATAGTCTGGTTCTTCTGTATGTGTTATACTTCCAGAGTAATTAACCCGGTAGTGTGGTATCTTTTTTCTTACAACGGCTCTTGCCTTCCGGTACAAAGTACCGTTTTTTTTATAACTTTTTCCCTGCCAAACAACTTTTTGAACTTTATACTTATCCGGATTACCACCAACACTTTCAATTAACGCAACTTCATATCCTTTTAAAGGATTTTTGGTGTTTTTCTTAACTTTCAAGTCTTTCCAAATGAAAGTTTCTGCATCATACCCGGAGAACAGAATATCAATATGCGAATAATCCCATGTCTCTGCTGTTTTTTTTGTCGAGATTTTGACGCAGGGAACAGCTACCATTTCTCCTGTTTTTTTGTCTGTGACAGTTACCATCTTTTGACCCGATGCGCTTTGTGCTTCTCCTAACGAATCAAATTCAGAATAAGCGGCCACTGTCTGCTTCCACTTTTTCTTACTCTTTTTTTCTTTTTTGCTGACTCCGGTCAACTTATATGTAACACCGTCTTTCGTTATCTTCTTCTCCGCCTCAAAAGATTCACTTTTCTTCATAGGCTTTGTCTTTTTTATCAATGTTACTTTTTCTTTTACTTTTACCGGATTTTTGCTAACAGTTTCGTATGACACATTCTGCAGCTGATAAGTCTTTCCATCGATAACAATGCTTTTATCAAACGGTTGCTTTTCCTTTTCGTTGAGTGTGACATACTGTTTTTCTTTTTGAACTCCGGAGCTGCCGCCCGGACACCAACGCCGGGCAGCATTACCAAAACTAATACCAATAAAGATAAGATGCTTATAAATCTACTTGTTTTTCTCATATTTTTTCCCTTTCCTCCACAACATGATGCCTGCTGTGCCACCACTTAAACCTACTAACAACAACCCAAATATCAGATACAAATATCCTGTCTTCGGTGATGTTTTACTGTCCTTACCTTCCCAAAACTTCTTTGGTGTTTTGGTTGTGATAATTCCCAGTTTTTTATCCACCATAGACACGATCTGCTCATCTTTTGTGTCCTTGATCTGATATGTGACCGGTTTCGCCAATTCATATCCTTCCGGTGCTTCTATTTCCTTAAAGGTGTAGGTTTCCCCTACCTTTAATAATCCGGTAAATGTCTTTTTCTTACTTTTTTGAGTAGTAAATTCTGTTACCTTATTTCCCTGACTGTCATATACAGCCATCTTTGCACCACCAAGCAATGTTTCATCACTGCTCTTCTTCTTGAAAGTGACAGTAGTTTTATAGTCCACCATATGAACTACATTGGACTCCTGCAGAACAAAATTTCCATCTGCATTCCGGATTGACACCAGTGTTTTCCCTGGTTCAGTGCTGCTTTCCTGCAACTGAAAAGCGATACTGTCTGCTGTCACATATCCATCTGCCGGTCTTGTCTCTGTTAGTATGTAAGTCTTATGCTGATACAAGCCCCGAAGCGTTCTGTGCTTGTCCGCTGTAAATGCTGTAAGCAAATTCTGATATCCCAAGTCCTGATTTACTTTTACTTCCGTAGTCGTTCCGGATGTCCATGACAGAATCACATTTCCATCTTCATCCGAAATCTGCAAATGACATCCCTCGATTTCTTCACTTCCTGCAACTGAGGTTTTATCCATCTGCACTTCTGTCTGTTTGTTTTTATGTGTCAGCTTCTTTTCAATCACAGCTGTCTTATCATCCTTATACTCTAAATGTACAGGCAATAATGTACTATCCAGATAGTAACCACCCGGCACACTTTCCTCTTTTAGATAATAGTCACCAGAGTTAAGCGTGTTTGTCTCTGCTGTAACTGCACTGCCTGATACAGATACCGCACTACCACTGGCTGCCTCTTTACCATAATTTTCACTCATAAGAGGCAAATCCAAATTAAATACTGCCTGTCCTTTTTCGTCTGTAATAACAGTGCCTAATTTTTCGTCCGCCGACGCAATTTGCTTTCCGTCTGCATTGTAAATGGCATCCTTACTGTATAAGCCAAAGGTTACATCCTTAATTGGCTTAGTAGTTTCTTCGTCTGTCTTTTTTATCTCAACTGCAGTCTTTGCGCGCTCATTGAAAACAGACAATATACCCTCTGTATTCGTTGCACTGGTAGAGTTAAGAACATATTCTTCATCCTTATTGTTCCAGTTAAATTCAACCGACCAGTCTTTATCCGGAAGCAGGTACCCATAAAGTGTTTTTGTTTCTTTTACCTTGTATTTACCCAAAGGGAGATTTACAGTTACAATTCCATCCTTGACTTCATACCCGGTAATTCCTTTACACTCTTTGGTAAATACTGCTTTTTCACCACTTTTAATTGTTGCAACCAGCTCCCCATCGTCATACCAATTGGTTCCCTGGTTATCCTGTGTTTCAATATTTCCATCTGCATAGATTTCAAAAGTTGCACCTTTTAGCGGTTTCTCTTCATAAATAAATTGACCGTTTTCATATTTGCTCAGCATTTCACCGGACTTGTAAATTTTCAATTTTCCATAGGTATCTTCATTAAGATAATCCAAAGTAATGGTTGCAAAAGAATTTCCCTCTGCATCTTTTTCCATCTTGTAATTATCCGATTTGCTATCTACCACAAACTCAATGAATTTTGTAGTAATATGAAGTCCATTTGCAGAATCCACCTCATAAATCCGATATTTCCCGGAAGATAATCCCTGTGCCGTAAGAACCTCTCCACTGGCATCTGTAACAAATGGATATTCATCGGTACCTACCTTTATCATGGTATTTCCATTGAAAAATGACTGTTCTACTCTTTTCTCTGTACCATCCGTTCCAACTTGATAAATCTGATATTTGGTATTTGATTTCAATACTGTCTTTTCCGTGTTCTTTGACTTCTTTATTATCCGCAGATGAGCCTTAAATGGTGCATTGTTATAAAGACGTGTATAAACCTTATAATTCAACGCTGCAGAAGTAATATCCATACCAATTTCAATTTCTTCATCTGCAATTTTTTCTGTGTCTGCATCTCCTGTTTTTGTCTGATGAATCACATAAGTACCATAAGCTAATGCTTCGGTTGTTTTAGCGTGTCCATTTTCATCGGCTACTAAAATCGCACGCTCATCTTCTTTGCACTCCTCATATTTCTTTCCCTTTTTTGTTATTTCAAAAGTAGCTCCTTTTTCAAAATTGGCAGGTCCTGTTGAACCATCCGTTGTAAATTTATAAATTTCCAGATGACCTTTCTTTTCCGTTTCCTGCACCTCATACGTTTTTGCATTAGGCGTGTACTCCTGTGTTAAACTATTACCATCCACCTGAATCTTTAATACATCCGTAGAGAGTAAGAACCCTTCGGGTGCTCTTTTCTCTTTTAAGTAATATGTTTCCCCGGCTCGTAAATAATCGGTTTCCAACTCGCCATTTTTAATGATATAAAGGTCTGCTGTTTTTTCTTTTCCCTTGCTGTCAGACACAGTGGCTGTTTTCGTACAGGCAGCATCATTAAACAATTGATAAACCGCCCCTTCCACACTGGCATCACCATGCGCTTTCTTGTCGCTTGTGTTACTTACTAACTTCTTTACCTTTACTGTAGCTTTTTTGTGATTGTTAATTCCTTTTACATCTTTTATAACATTGTCTGTTATGCCACTGACACCATAGTTAAAATCAGAATCATCTGCATCACATATAACTGTTACGCCCTTTGCCAATTCCGGGTCAAGAATCAAATTCGGATTTCCGGTATCCAACTCCTTGATAATGTACTGGTTATTGACTTTATCCAATTTTTCTTTCAGACTTTTTTCCATCAGTTGTTCCGCTGCACTTTGAGTCATCCCGGCACCATGTCTTTGACCTGCTTCATCCATATCGCGTTCAGCTTTTTCTTTTTCAGCAGCTGTCATACCCTTCAGTTCCGTATCTGTGTAAAAGTAAAAAGTTTCTGACTGAATATGGTAGGTATAGCGAATTGTAAATTGTCCATTGCTGTCGGTTGTGGTTTCTACGGTGAAATCAGGGATTTCATCATCCGTATTAGAGCCATTATCATTTAGCTTGTAATAATACAAGGTATCAATGTCTTTTGCTTCAATTGAAAACTTTGCCCCTGCAACTGGTCTTCCGTCATCGTCCATTTTTGTAAATCGTATCTTTTGGCGATAGTTGGAATTGGTATTTACAGAATGAGGTTCTGCTGCTATTTGCTCTCTTGCTTTCAAACTTAACAGCACCTGCCGATGAGAACTTGAACCTCCATATTTCCATTCAGTAAACTTTGCTGTCAATGTTCCTGACTTTTCAAAAATAGCACTGTATAATTGTTCTGTAGTTTTAGAACTATAATATCCTGAAGCCTTTTTTACATTAGTTATAATTGTTTTTAATTCACTTTCTGAAGTTTTACCTTCCTGAATTCCCCAAAGAAGTGATTGTGCAATAATATATGCTTTGTTACTTTCCTTCATTGTTTCATCATACCAATATCCAATGTATGCTTTTAATGCTTTTTTTCCCCCATCCGCCGTTGAATATGTGCCAGAGGAATTAGCACTATATTGGTCTCCAGTGTGACAAGTATAACCAAGATTCATACAGAAGGCTTTTTTTCCATCCACTGTCATCTTGTACCAGTCCCCAGATTTGGTTTTGCTACCAATCTTTGTTGTGCCATGCGAACCTAAATTATCAAGTTTAACAGGCGTTGTTGCTGCCAAAGTTTTCTCTGCTGGTATCTGGCACACACCACCTACTAACCCAATAATCAAAAAGAACGATAGGATTTTTTTTAATCTTCCTTTCATTTGTCAAAACATCCTTTCCTACTTACTAATCAATTTCTTTACTTCAATGCATGCTGCGCTTTTTCAGCACTGTATCTCTGTTCTTTTTTTATCCAGCCAAGCTTTCTTTCAACTTGAAGTTGATATGTACTGATACCCAGGTATCTACAAATCTCCATGTGATTTACTTTCTTGTTTAGTGCTTCCTCCAACCACACACGCTCTTCAAATGTCAATTTTGCCCTCGGCATTACCTCTTTGCCTCCTTTCATTTTTGTACACTTTTTAGATTTTTCTGCAAAAAACAGCAAAAAAAAATAGCGCGAATACGCGCTTTATAGCTTGTATTCGCACTAAATTATACTATTTATCCTCATTAAGCAAAAAAAGTTTAATTTGCAAGAGACTATAACACAAAGTGTTACCCGTCTCAAAACAAATTAAACTTCTTTATATTTTGAACTATCTCAGTGCGATAGTTCTTTCATCATGCACTTACAAAAATGCTCTATAATCTCTTCAGATATTCCCCGGTTCTTGTATCAATCTGGATTTTATCACCCTGATTTACGAAAATCGGAACTGCAACCTGTGCACCCGTCTCAACGGTAGCCGGTTTTGTAACGTTTGTTGCTGTATCACCTTTTACACCAGGCTCTGTCTCAGTTACTTCCAACTCAGCGAACATCGGCGGCTCGATTGCGAAAATGTTGCCTTTGTAAGATACCATCTTAACATTATCATTCTCTTTTACAAATTTCATGGAATCGCCAACTGCTTCCTCTGTCAATGCAATCTGCTCATATGTTTCATTATCCATGAAGTTGTACATCTCACCATCATTGTACAAATACTGCATTTCCTTTTTATCAATATGTGCCTGTGGATACTTCTCTGTCGGACGGAATGTCTTCTCCACAACACCGCCATCTACTACGTTTTTCAATTTGGTACGAACAAATGCAGCACCCTTACCCGGTTTTACATGCTGGAACTCAATAACCTGATATACGGTTCCATCAATCTCAATTGTCAAACCGTTTCTGAAATCTCCTGCTGATACCATAGTTTCCTCTCTTTCCGTCGCACAAAACGACAATAAATTCATATCTATTCATAATTTTAGTATATTTAGAAGCATTTTTCAAGTATTTCTTTTGCAATCTCGGTAATGATTTTCCCATCCGTGCTTACCGTCACGGTAGCGGCGTGCTCATAATACACTCTCCGCTTCTCCATCATCTGTCGTATGTAGTCCACATTCATGTTATCTTTCAACAGTGGGCGATTCGTGTTATAACGAACCCGCTCAAAAATTGTCTCCGGCTTTGCCGTGAGTAAAACAACCGTTCCGATTGCCTGTAACTTTCTCACATTCAGTTCCCGCAGCGCCATACCGCCACCACAGGAAATAATCGCCGGTTTTATCATACCTAACTCATCAATCATGGATGTTTCCAAATCACGGAAATAAGTTTCTCCTTCTTTTTCAAAAATATCCGAAATTGCACGACCTTCTTTTTCCTCAATCCACTGGTCAGTGTCGATTTCTATGCGCGAAGCAAGACGTGATAATTCATGTGAAATGGTTGATTTCCCAACGCCCATAAAACCAATCAAAATGATGTGGCGGTTTCCTTTGTAAATTTTGTCAAACACCTCACACATCGTTTCATAATAGACCTGTCCGGGTGCGGAAGCCTCACTTACACAGCCAAATGAAACAAACGAGCCATACAATCCGCCATACAATCTCGAAACTTTTCCAAGTTCACCCATCGACATCGTAATCAATGGAAAATCCGGAAATTCCTCTTTCATGGCAGCGGTTGCATTTAACAGCGTATCCACATCTTCTCTTGTCTTTGGCATACAAGCTAACTTTCCGGCGTAACACCCACACTCTTTTGCCTTACAGAGTCTTTCCTTAATTTCATCCACAGACGGAGTTTTGGAAAAATCATGATAGGAGCCGATTACTTTGGTCTTAGTGTTTGAGTACTTTTGACAGAGTGCTTTTACCTCTTCTTCATCCCGCGCAGCCTCAACATCCACATAATCTGCCGTCTGCTGTTCAAGGATTTTGCGAATTGTTTCAAAATAATCAAAGCGGAAACCATTTTCTTCGCCGCCTTCTGCCACCGTGCGAATGGTGACTAACAGCTCCTTTTCATTAAGCACACGCTTTAACTCCGTTATGACATCAAGAATTTCTCTCCCATAACCGGCAAAAAAATCAATGCGCCACTCCACCATTTCCACCGGCAGTTTTGCAATCTGTTTTGCCTCGCGAATAATTCCATCACGAAGCGGAGCAACAATTGGTACACAAATTTTAGGCCTCATCCACTTCATCCTTTCTGTGCGGTCAACTCAAGCAGTTTTTTTGTCGAATGGGTAATATTTTCACATCCGTCTTCTGTAATAATCACAACGTCCTCAATCCGAACGCCGCCAATTCCCTCAATATAAATTCCAGGCTCCACCGTAATTACCATACCGGGCTTAATCACGGTTTCTTCTCTCGGTGAAAAATTTGGGCCTTCATGAATTTCAAGTCCAACCGAATGTCCCAGTGCATGTCCAAAATATTTACCATAGCCGGCATCTGTTATCACATCTCTTGCCATCGCATCAATCTGGCTTCCCTTCATTCCCGGACGGATTCCTAAAAGTGCCGTCTCCTGTGCTTTTAGCACCGTATCATAAATTTCACGCTGCTTCTCACTTGCACTGCCAATCACAACTGTTCTTGTCATGTCCGAACAGTACCCCTGATACAAACAGCCAAAATCCATCGTTAAGAAATCACCGTTTTCCAGCTTTTTATCCGTTGGAATTGCATGCGGCATCGCCGAATGTTCTCCTGATGCGGCAATCGTATCAAAACTAAAACCTTCCGCACCTTCCTCTTTCATGTAAAACTCCAGCCATGCGGCAACCTGTTTTTCTGTCATGCCCTCATGAATTTTTGCAATTGTCTTAGTAAAGGCACGGTCACCAATTGCCTCTGCCTGCCGTATCCTTTCCTGCTCTTTCTCTGTCTTTATCTGACGAAGCTGATTCATTTTATTTTCTAATGGAATCAGTTTTGGAGACTTTCCCTCATTTTTTTGAAGCTGTTTTTCCAATTTGTGATAAAGGGATACTGTCATCACTTCATCTTCGATGCCAAGCCTTTTCACATTTTCATCTTTGTTTAAATGTGCCGAAAGGTTTACAAAATATCCATCACTTGTCCATGTCTCAATTTCGTAGCCCGGACACTCATTTTTTGCTGCGATCACATATCTGGAATCCGTGACAACCACTTTTTGCCGGCGGGAAAAATACACATACCCCTCCCCCGTAAAGCCGGCCACAAACCGCATATTTGCCGGTGAGGTAAGAAGAATTGCATCTACCTCGGTGGATTGAAATATTTTTTCTTCCATTTCTTTTCGCATCGTTTCTGCCTCTTTTCTTCGCGTTTTTTTGCGCGATATTCATGCAAAACAATTTTCTCCAGTTTGCGCTTTAATACAATCTGGATTTCTTCCTTTTCGTTAATCGGCTTTACCAGAAAATTTTTGAGTCCGATTCGTTTAGCACCAAAAATATCCGTAAATAACTGATCGCCTACAAAAATCGTGTTTTCCGGTCTTGTATTCATCAGTTCCATCGCATAAAAATAACCTTTCTTTGCCGGCTTATGCGCATTAAAAACCGTGTGAACACCAATTTTCTCATTAAACGAATGAACACGTTTCTTTTTATTATTGGAAATCAGACAGCACTCATATCCAATTTTTTTCAGACGGGAAAACAATCGTTTTGCCTGCTCCGTTGCCTCTTTTCCATGTTCGACAAGCGTATTGTCAATATCAAAGAGAATTCCCCGGTAACCTTCTTCATATAACTTTTCATAATCAATGGCATACGTTGACGACACCGTTGTATCCGGAAAAAAACGTTCAAACATAAGCGGGTATCCTTCCTTCCATCAAATTATTTTACAAGCGACTGCAAATGAATGATAAACTGTTCTGCCACACGGCCGGAATATCCACCATTTCTTATGCTCCATGCATTCGCCTGCATCAAAAGTTCTTCCTCTGACAAAGTAATTTCCGGATGCGCTTTAGCAAGACCAAGAATAATCGCATCGAAATCTTTTTTGCTTGGTTTGCTGAAATTGATGCTGACACCAAAACGAGCAACCAGAGAAAGTTTTTCCTGCATCGTATCCGAGCGGTGCAGTTCATCGTTTGACATATCCGAGCGGTCGCTCCATGTCTCACGAATCAGGTGACGGCGGTTTGATGTCGCATAAATTAAAACATTATCCGGACGCACTTCCATGCCGCCCTCAATGACCGCCTTCAAATATTTGTACTCAATTTCAAATTCTTCAAATGACAAATCATCCATGTATATAATAAATTTGTAATTGCGGTTTTTAATTGTCTCAATAATTGCGGACAAATCCAGTTTCTTCGTTCTCTCATCATCCTGAATGTCATCACGCACTTTCAATAAATCCGTACGTCCAATCAACTCATCAAGCTGTCTTACTCCAAGTTTTGCCATCAGCTCACGAACTTCTTCTGCGATAAAACACATGAAGTTTTCAACGTATTCCGGTTTTCCTTTGAATCGTTTTCTCAGTTCCGGATTCTGGGTTGCCACACCAACCGGGCAGGTATCCAGATTACATACACGCATCATCACGCATCCCATCGTAACAAGCGGTGCGGTTGCAAAACCATACTCTTCAGCACCAAGCAATGCTGCTACCATAACATCACGGCCGGTCATCAGTTTACCATCTGTCTCAATCACAACTTTTGAGCGGAGTCCGTTCATCATCAGTGTCTGGTGTGTCTCGGCAAGACCAAGCTCCCAAGGAAGTCCGGCATTGTGAATCGAACTTGCCGGAGCTGCACCGGTACCACCATCGTAACCGGAAATCAGGATGACGCCTGCACCGGCTTTTGCTACGCCGGCAGCGACTGTACCAACACCTGCTTCCGATACCAGTTTTACGGAAATTCTGGCATTGGTATTTGCACATTTCAAGTCGTAAATCAACTGTGCCAAATCCTCAATCGAGTAAATATCATGATGAGGCGGCGGGGAAATAAGGGATACACCCGGTGTTGAAAGTCTTGTTTTTGCAATCCAAGGATAAACTTTTCCACCCGGCAGATGTCCGCCTTCACCCGGTTTTGCTCCCTGTGCCATCTTAATCTGAATTTCTTTTGCACTTACTAAATAATGAGAAGTGACACCAAATCGTCCGCTTGCCACCTGTTTAATTGCGGAGCAGCGGTTTAAGCCGTCTTTTCCAATCGAGAGTCGTTCTAAACTCTCACCGCCCTCACCACTGTTGGATTTACCGTGTAAGCGGTTCATCGCAATGGCTAACGTCTCATGTGCTTCCTGAGAAATAGAACCATAAGACATCGCACCGGTTTTGAATCGTTTGACAATGCTTTCAACCGGCTCAACCTGCGAAAGCGGAATTCCCTTTTTCGGGAATTTGAAGTCTAACAAACTTCTCAAATTCATGAAACGGTCTTCATTATCAATTTCTCTTGAATATTCTTTAAATAATTTATAGTCTTTCTGCCAGGTTGCCTGCTGTAAAAGATGAATCGTCTTTGGATTATAAAGATGATCTTCTTTTCCACTGCGCGACTTGTGCATACCCAGACTGTCAAGTGTTGTATCGTTACCAAGATCCAATGGGTCAAAAGCACGTGTATGAAGGTTTTCTACCTGTGTCTCAATGTCCTGAAGCGAAATACCACCGATTCTGGATACCGTATCGGTAAAGTACACATCTGTCACTTCCTTGGAGATGCCAATCGCCTCAAAAATCTTGGAACCCTGATAGGACTGAATCGTCGAGATACCCATTTTCGATGCAATTTTTACAATACCGTGAAGGATGGCTGAATTATAATCATCTACGGCAGCATAATAATCTTTGTCAAGCATGTTGCAGTCAATCAGGCGTTTGATGGTATCCAGCGCCAGATATGGGTTTACGGCGCAGGCACCATAACCTAATAAGGTGGCAAAGTGATGAACTTCTCTTGGCTCTGCACTCTCTAAAATCATAGCAACACTCGTTCTTTTCTTTGTGCGTACCAAATGCTGCTGCATTGCGGACACCGCCAACAAAGAAGGAATTGCCACATGGTTTTCATCGACACCACGGTCTGAAAGAATCAACACATTAACACCATCTTTGTAAGCTCTGTCTGCTTCCAAAAACAGTCGGTCAATTGCCTTTTTCAAAGAAGTATTTTTATAATAAGTAATCGGAATAACACCAACTTTGAATCCCGGCACATCCATGTTTTTAATTTTCAACAAATCTGTATCGGTCAAAATCGGATTCTTAATACGAAGTACACGGCAGTTTTCCGGCTGCTCATGTAACAGGTTTCCGTCCTCGCCAATATAAGTTGAAGTTGATGTTACTACTTCCTCACGAATCGCATCAATTGGTGGGTTTGTTACCTGTGCGAAACGCTGTCTGAAATAGTTAAACAACGGCTGTGGCTGTTTGCTAAGCATCGGAAGCGGTGTGTCATGTCCCATGGCTGCAATCGGCTCGCCACCATTTTGAGCCATTGGAAGAATGGAATTTTTCACTTCTTCATATGTGTAACCGAATGCTTTCTGAAGTTTTCTCCGCTCCTCATTGCTGTAGTGCTCCACGCGGTGGTTCGGAATGTGAATGTCTTTTAATTCTACCAGATTGCTGTCTAACCACTCACCATAAGGACGGCGGGATGCATATGTCTCTTTCAAAACATCATCATCCACCAATTCTCCTTTTACCGTATCAACCAAAAGCATTTTGCCCGGTCTTAAACGGTCCTTTTTAATGACATGTTCTTCACTGATTGGCATAACACCGACCTCGGAAGAAAGAATCAATTCATCCTCATCCGTAATATAATAACGGGAAGGACGCAGACCGTTTCGGTCAAGCACGGCACCAACCAAATCGCCATCTGAGAACAAAATGGAGGCCGGGCCATCCCATGGCTCCATCATCGTTGCATAATATTGATAAAAGTCTTTTTTCTTTTCACTGATATAACGGTTGTTTGCCCAAGGCTCCGGAATTGTAATCATTACGGCAAGTGGCAGTTCCATACCACTCATTACCAGAAATTCCAGTGTATTATCCAGCATTGCGGAGTCCGATCCATTTGTATTGACTACAGGAAGCACCTTCGTTAAATCATCTGCCGAGAACCGCGGTGCACACATTGTTTCCTCCCGCGCCAGCATCTTATCCGCATTTCCCTTGATCGTATTGATCTCACCGTTATGCACAATAAACCGGTTCGGATGTGCACGCTCCCAGCTGGGATTCGTATTGGTCGAAAATCTGGAATGGACAATTGCAATCGCGGAATCATATTCTGCATCCTGCAGGTCCTTAAAGAAGGTTCTCAGCTGTCCCACCAGAAACATACCCTTATACACGATGGTCCGGCTCGATAAGGACGGCACATAGGTATTATCGTTACTCTGCTCAAATACACGGCGTACCACATAGAGCTTTCTGTCAAAGTCCAGCCCTGCTGCAATATTTTCCGGCTTTTTGACAAAGCCCTGGCAAATGACAGGCATACATTCTCTTGCCTTATGTCCCAGCACCTCCGGCGCAGTCGGCACTTCTCTCCAGCCTAAAAACTTCATGCCTTCTTTTTCTACAATAATCTCAAACATCTTCTTCGCCTGGCTGCGCTTTAACTCGTTCTGCGGGAAAAAGAACATGCCGATTCCGTATTCTCTTTCGCCGCCGAGTTCGATGCCGATTTCCTGACATACTCTGGAAAAAAAGCGATGGGAAATCTGAGTCAGAATTCCGACGCCGTCTCCGGTTTTTCCCTCCGCGTCTTTTCCGGCGCGGTGTTCTAGCTGTTCTACAATTTTTAACGCATCTGCAACAATCTGGTGGTCTTTTCTGCCTTTGATATTAACAACAGCTCCGATGCCGCAGTTATCATGTTCAAAGCTCTGGCTGTAAAGTCCCTGCTGTACCTGATTTTCTCCCATGGTAGTCCTCCTTATTTAAACGGCGCTGCTGCCTGCCGCTTCATATGCTACTGCCGCTTTTACAAAGCCCTCAAACAGTGGGTGCGGCAGGTTCGGTCTGGATTTGAATTCCGGGTGTGCCTGTGTTGCAACGAAGAAGGGATGCTCTTTTAATTCGATCATCTCCACGATTCTTCCGTCCGGAGACAGTCCGGAAAGTACCATGCCGTTTTTCGTCAGCACTTCCCGGTAATCATTGTTGACTTCATATCTGTGGCGGTGACGTTCGGAAATCTCTGTTTTTCCATACAGCTTATGGGCCAGTGTTTCCGGCTGCAGGACACAGGGATATGCGCCCAGTCTTAAAGTACCGCCAAGATTGGTAATTCCGTTTTGTTCCGGCATCAGTGCGATGACCGGATCAGGCGTTTCGGGATCGAGCTCAATGCTCGCTGCTTTGGAAAGTCCTGCTACGTTTCTTGCAAATTCAACTATCGCGAGCTGCATGCCAAGGCACAGCCCAAGATACGGAATTTTGTTGCGTCTTGCATAACCGATTGCAAGAATCTTTCCTTCCGTTCCTCTCTGTCCGAATCCGCCCGGTACCAAAATGCCGTCCACATCGTGCAGATATTCCTCCAGATTTTCCGGTGTCAGCTCTTCTGCATCGATCCAGCGGATGTTGACCTGTGTGCGGTTTGCGATGCCGCCGTGCTTTAAGGCTTCCGCTACGCTCAAATAAGCATCATGCAGGGCTACATATTTCCCAACCAGCGCGATGGTGACAGAACTGGTGGGATGATGCAGATCCTCCAGCATCTTTTTCCAGTCTGCCAGATTCGGCTCCGGACAGGGCAGATTCAGACATTCACAAACCGCCTGAGCCAAATGCTCTTCTTCCATCATCATCGGCACTTCATAAAGGGACGGTGCATCCAGATTCTGCAAAACATGTTCCTTTTTCACGTTACAGAATAATCCGATCTTTTCTTTCATTTTTTCATCAATCGGATAATCCGAACGGCAAACCAGGATATCCGGCCAGATCCCCATACTCTGCAGTTGCTTGACGCTCATCTGGGTCGGCTTTGTTTTCATTTCACCGGATGCCTTTAAATATGGAATCAATGTAACCTGAATCAGGATGGCATTTTCCCGTCCCATCTCGTGCTGAAACTGACGGATCGCTTCCAAAAACGGCTGGCTTTCGATATCGCCGACTGTACCGCCGACTTCTATAATAGAAATGGTATCTTCCTCCGGGGACTTCTCCCGGTAAAATTTCGATTTGATTTCGTTTGTAATATGAGGAATGACCTGTACGGTACCGCCGCCGTAATCTCCATGACGTTCCTTGTGCAGAACCGACCAGTAAATTTTACCTGTTGTAACGTTGGAATTCTGATCCAGGCTTTCATCGATAAACCGTTCGTAATGTCCCAGATCCAGGTCTGTCTCCGTGCCATCATCTGTTACAAATACCTCTCCGTGCTGGATCGGATTCATCGTACCGGGATCCACATTGATATAGGGATCCAGCTTCTGCATGGTTACATGATATCCTCTCGCTTTGAGCAGCCGTCCCAACGAAGCTGCGGTAATTCCTTTTCCAAGACCGGACACAACGCCGCCGGTCACAAATACATATTTTACGCCCATGCTCTCCTCCTTGCTGCCCTGCAACAGCATTTCCTACTGTCAGTGTGCCGTTCATAAAAATACTTTGTTATCCATAAAAGATTGTGCCTCTTTCTGTAACATGGGTTGCATGTTACAGAAAGAAAGGGGTCAGGAAACCTGCAATGCAAGTTTCCTGACCCCTTTGTCAGCCTACATCTTATGTACGACACTATTTTTCATGCAATGTAGTCTACCCTATCTTTTTTCATTTGTAAAGAGGTTTTTTAATTTTTCCAGTTCCCATGTAGCTTTCTGCAGGCAGATTTCATGCTCGCATGAAAATCTGCCTGCGGAAGGCTACAGAGGGAGCGCCGCTCTTATGAGCAAAAATAGCTGCGCAGCAGCGGAAAGCATCGCAGATGCGTTTCATGAC
>ERZ780198.1876-NODE-1876-length-17721-cov-3.158214_pt1 | contig 17721 bp, 10 predicted proteins | sample MGYA00510979_ERZ780198 | MGnify/ENA primary metagenome ERZ780198 (study PRJEB29588, sample SAMEA2158039) | human gut metagenome | biome: human gut; feature: human-associated habitat; material: faeces | place: Denmark | collected 2008/2010 ...
TTACGGTAATCGAAACCTCGGCTGCGTCGTTATGATTTCCGTCGCCGATTACCTTGTAGTAAACGGTGTAAGTTCCGGCGTTAGTCGCTGCGGGTACGGTCGTGCCGTATTCGCCCTCGCCGAGTTTATACTGCATTTCGCCGCCCGTTGCCGAACCTGCGACAACAAGTTCGATTGCCGAACCCGTGTATACGAGGTCGGTTTTTGCAGTCGGTGCGGTAAACTCTGCGTTCGCTTTTGCTATCGTTACGGTAATCGAAACCTCGGCTGCGTCGTTATGATTTCCGTCGCCGATTACCTTATAGTAAACGGTGTAAGTTCCGGCGTTAGTCGCTGCGGGAATCGACTCGCCCCACTCGCCGTCTTCGCCGAGTTTATACTCGACCGTTCCGTCGGCGGTAGCAGCAGCGGTAACGAGCGCGTGCGCGAATCCGTCGTGCATAAGACCGATAACAGCGGTTGCTTCCGCGGTGAATACAGGCGCTTTTTTGGTTATTCTGAACGAAACGACTTTATCCGCGCCTTTATAATCGGCGATTTCCGCAACGGTCGCCTTGGCAAAATACTTACCGACAGCCGAAGGCACCGCTTCGGTGAACGTTCCGTTAGCCGAATCCGAGTATGTGAAAGTCGGCGTGCCGAACTTTGCGGTCGCTACCGGCGAAACCGACCCTTCGCCGAATACCACGTCGGCAACGGCGAAGTCGGTTATTTCGTTATCCGCCTGCGTAATTGCAAACTTAAGCGTTACTTTGTTTGCGTCGCCTTCGTCCGGATTTTTCCACGCGTACTTACTTTCGTCGGAAAGTTTAAGTACTACGTCGTACTCGCCGGCGTCTATTCCGCCTTCGTTGGCAACTACTTCGTACCCGTCGTTTTCCGGAACCGTCGCTCTGATAGTTGCGCCGGTGTAAACCGCAGAGGCGATAACCGGAGCGTCGAGTTCGGTTTTCGCCTCTTGCGCACCGCCGCACGAGGCGCACACGGTCGCCGCTACGGACAAGCACAAGATCGCAATTATCCATCTTAAACACTTTTCCATATTTTCCTCTCCTTTTTATTATATAAGCGTTCGCTTAAAAAGTACCGCTTATGCCGCTACCGCCCGGATTTTTTCGCGGGCGGCGCGGTCGTTTTTGTTTAATTATTCCAGAGCGTTGCAATTCCGTCAACGTAATGCCAGTAATTCGCCGCCGGGATTTTATTATAATAGTAGATATTCCCGACCTTTTCGCTGTCCGTGAGCGACGGTGCAGTCGTACCTTTAACGTACAGATTCGGTTTATTCGTTTCGTGAAACTGCCCCACGTTAGAGTTAAATCCGTCTCCGACGACAACCGTTTTCAATTTTGTGCAACCGAGAAAGTTATTGTCACGGTCGGTGGATCCGTCAAGACCTGCGGTTTTATTATCCTGAAATAAAGTCTTTACACCGCAAACATCGACGTATTCGAGGTTTTCGCTGCCAAGAAACGCGCTGCCGCCGAGTAACGTTACGTTTTCGGGAAGAATAACCGTTTTTATCGTCTGCTTCCTTGCAAACGCGTTAGCCGCGACGTAAGTTACGGCGTATTCGCCGTTTACTCCGTCGTCCCACGTTCCGTGAACGTAAACGTATTCGCCCGAACCGGTATAGGCGGATACGTAGTAGGTTCTGAACGCGTCACCCGTCGTTTCGTCCGTTTTTTCGTAATAGGTGTACGTTACGCCCATAGCGTCCTTTTCGCCGCAACGCGTGCAAACTCCGTTCTTGTCTATATCGTGTTCGGTATACGGACTGTGAACGAGCGCGTCGCCGTCGTAATTCCAGTTTCCGCACTTGTCGAGGTCGCCGAAGTAGTACACATTACCGGTAAGGAGTTCGTTGCCCTGCCCGCTCGTCGGAGACGGATCGTTGACGTAATAGAACGAACTTTCTTTCGCGCTTCCGTTTACGTAAACCACGACTTTGGCAACGCCCATAGGGTCGGCTATGAAAATGTAGTTTTTGCAGTAAAGCTCGTTGTTCAGCGTCTCACCGTTGTATTTGTCGAGTTTATTGAAATTCGTCACTCCGAGCGCGGCGTCAATATCGTTTACCCAGACTGATAAGCGATCGTTTTCGATAATCACATGGGTAAGAACAACGGTATCCGTATCGAGACATCTGACTGTGATCGGGAACACGAACGACTTGTTCGCCGTATAGAAACAGCCGTTGTCGAGCGCGCTGCCCGAGTTGTACTTTTTGTAAGTTTCGACAAGTCCCTTTGCGCATTTAGCAAAATCTTCCGCCGAACCGAAACCGAATAGGTTTGCCGCGAGTTTTCCGTAATCACCGACCGAAGTCATAGAAGTCGTTACTGCGAACGGAGTAGTTATTCCGATTACGGCGCTCTTACCTATGCCGTTGCCTTCGGTATGGGTGAACGACATAATCGACCTGTTATAAGCCGCGATCGCGTTGTTATAAAGCGCGGTGTATTTCGTAAGGTTATCGCCCGCCGGAACGTATTTCGATCCGTCCGCAGGGATCGCGAAGCCGCCGATGAACGATGCGAAAGACGAAGCGAAATTATCAAACGCCTTGATCGTGGCTTCGGGTGCCGTTTTGGACGAATGTTTTTTTGAATTCGTGATATCCTTGAAATCGCCCGCCTGAACGCCGAACGGATTGCAATCGTCGCTCCTTACCACGACTTTTGTTATGCTGTCGTCTGTTTTTTCACGCACGATCTCTCTTGCGGCAACGCCCGAACATCTCGAATTGTTCTTGAATTGCTGGGTATTAAGTTTGAAGTCTTTGTTTACGATAACCGTTCCGAGTTTTTCGCAGTTGATGAAGTTATTGTTTGTGGTGAGTTTAGTTACTCCCGTCATCGAAATATATTCGAGGTTGATTGCCGACTGAAACGAATTACCGCCGAAATCGGTAACGCTTTCGGGTAGAACGATCTTTTTGACGAACGCGCCCCACTGGCAGTTTGCCGCAACGTAAGTAACGGGCTTTACGCCGTGCCCGGGGTTTCCGTCGTTGTACGTTGCCGGCACGACTATTTCGGTCGCGTTGCCATTTACGCCGGAGACGAAATACTCGCCTTTCGCTTCGTTGTAACCGTATATCACGCCGTAATCGTTTTCCGCTCCGCACTTACGGCAAAGATCTTTGCCGTTGAAGTCGTGCTTGCCGCCGCTTACGACGGTCTTTCCGTCCGCGGTATATTTCCACTTAAAGCACGAATCTTCGTCTGCCGACTCGTCGAGATAGAAGATATCGCCGGTAAGAAGCGTGTTGTTTCCGTATCCTACGTCGTTTCCGATGGGATAACTGAGCGGATCGCTGATACGCTTTACGCTGTCGCCGATTACGTATATATCCGTTCGGTTAACCGCGTTTTTCGGCGTATTGTTCCAACGCATAAAGCCGGCGCCGTAGTTCTCGAAGCCTTCGGGAACGATAACCGTCGTAAGGTTGTAGCAGTCTCTGAAATTCCAGTGAGAATAAGCGCCTTCCGCAACTGCCGGCAAAGCGTGAATACCCGGCATCGAAATATATTCGAGTTCGCTGCACCCTTCGAACACCTGACCTTTGAGCGGGCTGCTTTTACCGTTTATGGTGTTGAGGCTGTTGCCGTTAGAGTACTTGAAGTCGGGCGACAAGTCCGTAAATTCGGTCATACTCGCTGGAAGGAAAACGCGTTTTATCGTATTGTTGTTCTTAAACGCTCCGAGCGTAAAGTATTTAACGTTTTTCTCGCCGTGGGCCGGGTTCCCGTCGTTGTATTTGGATCTGATGTAAAGGTCGGCGGAATTGTAGCCCGCGTCCGCTCCCGCGACGTAATAACAATCGTTTATCGAGTCGTAAGCATACGCCACTCTTTGCGTTTGTCCGAAGCCGCAAACCGAGCATACTCCGTCAACGAAATTATGATCGTCGAGACGGTTTCGGTCGGTATATTTTATTCCGCAATCCGAGCAGGTGAATTCGGATTCTCCCGTTTCGGTACAACTGTGCGGCGTAATTTCGTGTTCGATATACTTGTGCGAAAAATCAATCGTTGCGGGCAAACCGTCCGTATAATCGAAATTATCCGCGGCGGATACCGCGCACACCGAGAAAACGGCTTTATCCCCGTTTCTCAACGCGTCGGCTACGTCTTTTACGTAGTATTCGGTTTCGGAAACCGCTATCGGAGCACCGCCGTTTACCGTGACTTCGTAACCGCTCGCACCTTCGACCGCGTCCCATTTAAGAGTCATACAATCTTCGACTTTTACCGTCGGGGTCGCAATCGTTTTCGCGGAAGGACTTACGGCTTTTATCGTGCAGGTCGCAACGAGACTACCGCAGGTAGTCGTTATCGTGTAGTTGCCCACTGCCGTTACCGTTGCGACAACCGTGTCTTTGCCGTCGTTTACGAGCGTTATTCCTTCGGTTTTGTCACACGTAAACGCAACTTCCGAATCCGCGATTTTCCCGTTTACGATCGCTTCGGCTTTTATCGTGACGTCGCCTCCGACGACTACAAAGCGGTTTGCCGAGCCGATACGGATATAATTTTCGTTTTTAAGAACGTTCACGCGGCACGTAACCGATTTTTCACCCGCGCTCACATCCACGAAACCGATACCGTCCGAAATTCCGGTAAGCACGCCTTCGCTGTCTACCTTGACGATATTTTCGTTTGACGAACGATAAGTAAACGTTTCCGCGCCCGATGGCGTAAACTTGTACGTTCCGCCGACGTAAACCGTGATTTCCTTATCTACAAGAAAGACGTTTTCTTCGATTTTCTCTTCGTTCTTACCGCAGCCGCAACTGCCCGCGCAAGCCGCGAGCGTGACGCAACACAAAAGAGAAATTGCGAATAACAGAATTTTTCTCATACGCCCTCCTCTATTCGACTATGCTTTCCGTAACGGTAACGGTTACGGTGGCGGTCGCGCCGTTATATGCGGCTTTTACGGTATAAACGCCGACTTCCGAGAACGTCACGCGCACAACGGTGCCCTTCGCCGAAATCGCACACCCCGACGGACTCACCGAAAAATCGGGAACAAGCGTCGAAACTTCGTCATTCTTATAAACGGTAGCGGTGAAATCGAGCGTTGCGCCTTTAAGCGCATTTATCTCGGACTGCTTGTCGAGCGCAACCAAATAAACGCTTTTCGTTACGGTTACTTTGCAGGTTTTCTGCTCGTCCGTGCCTTCCGCTTTTGCCGTAACGTAAGCAACGCCCGCGGAAACCGCGGTAACCGTTCCGTCCTCCGAAACGGTCGCTATCGCTTTGTCCAAACTCGTGAAAACGATCTTTTTATCGCCGCAACGGCATTCGAGTTTGTCCGTTTCGCCGACTTCGAGCGTCATCGACGTCACACTTATCGACAGACTGTAAGAAGTCGTTTTGTTGCCGTCGTCGTTCTTTCCGCACGCGGAAAGGAGACACATCGCAAGGATAGTGAAAATCGCAACCGTTAAACCGATAATTCTTTTCGTCTTAGCCATTTGTCGTCTCCTGAGACTTATATGCGTTATACTTTTCTCTGCCGTACATTACCAGACCCTCGAGAGCGGCAAGCTCGTCGCTGTTGAGGTATGCGGAATACATCGTGAACTCGTTGTCTTTAAGAAGGAAATACTCTCTGAAAATTCTCTCCTTATAAACGTCTTTTTCGGCGGACGAGCCGAGATCCACGTCGTAATCGGCTTTTTCGAGGTAACTTTGAAGTTGCAGAAGCAACGGACGCGTCCAGTTGCTTGCGCTCGAAATGTCGTTGTAGTAAATGCCCTCTTCCTCGGTTTCGGCAAGCGTGTAAACTCTCTCGAAGTTTTCCATAACAGCCGCGAAATACTGTTTTACGCCGTCCGCGCCGTCGCCGTAGTAATGCTCGATGAATTCGTCGATAAGGTCTTGCGTGTTATAAGCCGAATTCCACGCGAGACGGCTTCTGACGTATGCGCGCATTGACGACATCGGAGAAATTCCGTTCTGTGCGCAAGCCTGCTCGAAGTAGTATTTGAGCCCGACTTTTTCGTAGAACCTAATCGAGTCGCCGATATGCGACCAGTTATTGAAATGGTACTTATACGCCATAAAGTTAGTGCCGTAAGAGTACATCATAAGGTAGTCGGTAATTGCCGCCCAGCCCTTCATTTCCTCGGCGATCGCGGCGTTCTTTTCGCAGGTCTCGCCGTCGTCGGTGATCGGGTGGGTATAGCAAGCCTCGATAGGCGTGAACATAACGCCTACGCGGACGTTGCCGGCGGACTTGGGCTTAACCGTCTTGTCGATCGCGACGTATTCGCCGTTTACGAGTTTTACGGGCGGCTCGCGATAAGCGTAATATGCGAACGCGACAAGGGTAATCTGTTTATTTTCCATACCCTGTTTCTCGCTCATATACTTTTCGAGCTTGTTTGCGAGGGCGTTCATGAAATGCATCTGAACAGCCGCCGCGCCGCCTTGTTCGTATTTCCTCTCTTCGGCTATGCAGTCCTCGCAGTCGCACGAACCTTTACCGTCGGTGATACCCACCATAATGTACGGTCCGGTTGCCGAACCGAGGTACTTGTTTACGATCGTATCGTACGCTATTTCGAGCGTTCTTTCTTTGGTATAACAAGCCTGATCGTTGTTCCAGATCCTTACGCTTTTTACCTTCTTCTGCCACTCGGCTCCGACGTGAAAATTACCCTTTTCGTAAGCCGCGTCCCAACCTTTTACATAGTTTTCGTAGCCGGCTATGTTCGTAAGCGGGTTACCGTCCTCGCCCGTTTCAAGAACGGGGTTGCCATCCTCGCCGGTAACGTAAACGTAATTGCCCTTTTCGATTTTCGGTTCCTCTATCGTTTTCGTCGGATCCTTCGGGTCGGGCTTGGTTTCCATAACTTTTTTATAGTTTGGCAATACTTGTTTTTTCTTGTCGGTAACATAGCCGTATTCTTTAATTGCGACGTTCTTGTCGATCTCGTCTTTCGTTCCTTTAGCCGAAGAAAACAAAGTGGAAAGTCCTTTTTCGAAACCTTTCCTGAAATCGGCGTTCGTATTATATTCCGAAGAAACGGCTTCGTCCGAAAGTTTTGCAGTTCGCTCGGCCTCCTGCGCGGCTTTAACGTTGTAAGCGTCGTTACATTCTCTCTCGCCTACGATATCGCGTATCGTATGGCACCAAAGACCGTTGAACAAGTTGCCGTTAAGGTCGTAGCCGCCGTTTTTGGAGGCGTAAACGTACATCCTCGACGCTTCCTTGACTTTGCTTTCGCCCGAAAGTTCGGCGTCCTCGGCGGTGGTAAGTCCGAGCGACGGAACGTACTTATAGTCGAAGTTCTTTAATTTAAGTTCGCTGTAGTAGTCCACTTCCACGCAGTCGTAAGCGTATGCGGCGTATCCGACCTGAAAGTGCAGGAATCTGTATACGGCGAAAAGCGTTCCGTTTTCGGTTGCGCCCGAAACGTAAACGTTATTGTTCTTGGTATACACCGCGACGCCGTTTTCGCCGAGTTCGGAATACGCGACCGAAACGTCGGTACGAGCGGCAAGCTGAGACGTCGCGCCCACCGAAATAAACTTGGCGCCCGCCGCGACTTCTTCGTCGGTAATTATCCCGAGCGTTACGGCCGTAGATTTTTCGATGAAATATTGCAATTCTTCCGCGGCGTACTTTTCGGTTTTCGTGGCGTCAGCCCCGATAACGATTTTGTAGTCGGAAGCGCCTCCGCGCACAAGGTAAGCGTCGGTATCGTCGAAAGCAATCTTTTCGCCGCCGAGTTCGTTTACTATTCCGTTTTTGCCGTTCGACGCGTTGTCGGTCTTGTTTCCGCAAGCGACAAACACACCGAAAACGGTAACGAAACATAAGATAAAGACGATCGTTTTCTTTACAATTTTCATATTATCGCCTCCTTATCTGCAGTTCACCGCGAATTCGACTACGGTATAGTTCTGGTTTGCGTCGTAAGCGACGTATCTGATCTTGTATTCGCCCGCCGACGTAAACATATAAGTGTCGCCGACGATTTGTTTGCGGTTGTTGCCTTTTACTACGTAAACGTAACTTACGATTTTCCCTTCGGGAGTATCGTTATCCGTAATCGCGGCTTTCGGGAGCGTGATTTCCTCGCCGATCCTGACGTTTGCTTTTACGCCCGAAACTTCGATCACAGGCGACACTAGGTCGGTAACGTACACGCTCGAAACGCGCTTTCTGATATTATCGGAGGAATCGGTGGCGACGTATTCGACGCCGTACTCTCCGCTTTCGGTTACGTCGAGCGTATAGTCTCCCTTGCCGTTAAAAAGCACGGTACCGTCGGGCTTGGTGACTTTCAGTCTGACCGAAGCGGCTTTGTCGAAGAGATCGAACGCCGTCATTTCGGGAAGATAGACTTTATGTCCGATATAGGAAACGTAAACAGTTCTGAACTCGGGGGCGATTATAAACTCGGGCGGAGTTTCGTCGATATTGCCGTTGGATACCACCGTAGATCCGATCTTGTTGATCGTAAGCGTAACGTCCTTCTTCACGCCTTTAAGCGCAAACGAAACGTAAGCAGCGCCGCTTCCGAAACCGTAGAATTTTCTGCCGTCGGCGTAAGCGGTTACGGGAATTACGGTGCCGTTCTTTTTATCTACGATCGAATGAGTTGCGTCGTCGTAAACGAGGTTGAGGTTCGGATAAAGGGTAAGTTTGTTGATCCCGACTTCTATGCGGTCATTTGCGTTCACCGAATCCGTGATGACAAGATACGCACCCGAATACGCCGCAACTTCCGCCTGCGCTCCGAGGTCGATATTGAGGTAAGAGATCGGCAGAACACGCGAGAAATCAACCGAAGCGTCGATCGGAGTTTTATCGTCGTTTGCCTTGACGACCACGTTGTAAGCGTCTTTCGCACCTTTTTCGGAAGCGCACTTTGTAAAGTCGAAATAATTGTCGAAAATCATTCCGTCTTTACCGACGTTTTTACTTTTTACGACGATACCGAACGATTTTCTCGTTTCATTGCCGTTTTTCGGGTCGACGCAGACGTACTCGATTTTATGCACGCCTGCGGTAAGATTCACGCTCATCGACGCGGTAACGTCCTCGTCGTCGAAATAAACCTTTACGGGAACGTAATATTTGTTGCCGGCGTGATAATAAATCGCTTCGGCAAGCGGGATATCGAGAGTTTCGCCCTCGATCGCCGAGCGCGGGATAGCGGGCGTCGAAAGCAGGGGAGCATCCGGATCGGAAACAACGATCTTTCTCGTTTCTGACTTTTTGTCTCCGACAAAATCGGTTACGTCGTATGTAAGGACGTATTCTCCGCTCTTTTCGGGAATGAAGAAATACTTATCGTCCGCTTTATCGAGCGTAATTCCAATGCCGCCGAGTCCGAGCGAAATCGTCTCCGTAAGATAGCCTGCGCCGCCCGAGTAACTGCCGAATACGGCAAAAACCGCCGAGCCTGTAACACCCGTCGCGTCGATTTTTTCGTCGGTGCCGTCGTATACGATATTGTCGGTATACGCGTCAACCGTTACGTTTATCGTCTTTTGCGCCGTTACGGTGCCGCTGACGGCCACGTATTCTATCTTATACGAGCCCTCTGCGGCGGTCGCGAATCTGCCTCCGGACTGCGGAACGAGTTTGTTTGCGCCGTCGTAAACGGTGACGCGAACATCGTCTACATCGCTCCCGTTGTTGTCGGTTGCCAAGCACGGGAAAACGGGATAGGTTTTTCCGGTCTTGCCGTGGGGCAGGTTTTCGCCGTTTCCGTGTCCGTCGTAATCGCCGAAATCGATATCGATCGTTATCGACCTAACCGGCAAATCCTCGGCAACCGCGCCGCAAACCAAGGTTGTAGCGACCAAGGCCGCCACGGCGCACAGGAACAACACTATGCAGATTTTACCGATTGACAATCTTTTTTTCGTCATTTTTACTCTCCCGAATTTAGCCTTTGATACCGCCCATAGTGACGTTGCTCATAATCTTGTCCTTGAACGCCGCGAACACAATCAGAATCGGAATGCAGGCAAGGAAACAAGCGGTAAGTTTGATGGGCGTGCTTGCCTTAACGTCGGTCTGGAATCTGAACAATCCGTAAGACATTGTGGGACGCTCGGGAAGGAAAATCATAGGTGTGTAATAGTCGTTCCATTGTTCGATGAAAAGCAGGATAAACACCGCGAAAATCGTACTGCGCACGAGCGGCAACATAATCTGAATAAACGTTCTGAAATGCCCCGCGCCGTCGATCTGAGCCGCCTCGGCATACGTCCACGGCAGGCTTTTGAAAGTCGCGTAGAACACGAGGAAGTAAATCCCCGGATACTTGCATTTCATAAGGCAGACGCCGAGAAGGCTGTTTCTTAATCCGAGCGCGTCCGCTATTTCCACTTCCGAAGCGAGCGAGCCGATGATCGGAAGAAGCATAACGATAATCGCCGTAACGTAAATAGGGGTTTTAAGCTTGAAATCGTACTTTGCGACGGCGTAAGCGGTAATGACCTGCGTTGCGATGCAGAAAAGCGACATACAGCCTGCGTAAAGCAACGAGTTGAAGAACATCTGAATAAGGTTTACCTGCCTGCCGCCAACCGTTTTGACGTTGAACTCTTTGAAAACCTTGACATAGTTTGCAAACTGCCAGCCGTACTCTTTGCTCGGAAATCCGAACGGATTGCCCCACATATAGTCGGTTTTGTTCTTAAGCGAGTTGATAACGCCGAAAAACAGAACGTAAAGCATCGACAGACAGTAAAGTGTGACGATAACGTAAAGAACTATCTGGAAAGCGTCCATTCTGTGACGCCGTTTTGGATTGAGTCTGATATTCTCTATCATAATGCTAATCCTCGCTCGGTCCGAATTTTTCGAGTAAATACTTCGTCAGCAACGTGACGGGCGCAACTATAAGAGTGAACAGAATACCGGCCGCCGACACGAAAGGATAATCCGCAGGAGACGGAATGGTGTTGGTTCCGCCCGCGACTTTTACGAAGAAATAGAAGCCGAGCGTAGAGAACGGTCTGTTTGCTCCGCCCTCTCCGCCGTAGAACGAATAGAAATGTCCGTAGTTTGTGAAGAATCCCGCAATCGCGACGATTATGTAGGTGACGATCGTCGGGAAAATCGACGGAAACACGACGTGCCGGAATTCCTGAAACGACGACATTTTTTCGAGTTCGCCGTATTCGAGAATATCTTTCGATATACTGCACATCGCCGACAGATAGATGATCAGTCCGTTTGCGAAATTCATCCACATTCCGAACACGAGTACCGAATAGAAACTCTTTATACTATACTGATCGAGCAATCCGAGTTTCGGGTTCCCGAGGATCAGCGGAATACCTAATTCCATAAGCTCTCTTCCGCAGATTACGAAAACGAGGCTGGAAATTATGTTCGGAAGGAACAGAATAACCTTGTACGCGCCGACAAGCGGAACTTCCTTGAATACGACGTAAGCAACCATTATCTGAAGCGGCATACTGATAAGAAGCCCGGTAAGGAACTGCCATGCGGAATTCTTTATCATACCTGCCATTTCGCCCGTAACGAAGAACGCTTTGAACACGTTTACGAACGTTTCGAGAGTGAAATAATAGTTGCCCGTCAGGTAATTGCCCACTTTCTCGGGTGCCTGAAACGCGAGTTTGATCGTATTAGCGGCAACGCCGACGTAAAACACGAGAAATTGCGCGATCGGGAAAAGCAGAAAGAAAAACAAGAACACGTTCTGACCGAGACGTTTGTTGTAAACCTTTTGCTTTTTCTTTCTTCCGAACTTTTGGTGAAGTTTTACTTTGACGTCGTAGACGAATGCTTTGACGCCGCCGGAAAGCGATGTTTTTCCTTCTTTCATATTTTTCTCTCTTTAATCTTTCTCAACTTGCGTATTTCAGTTCGTTCGATTTTGGATTGCTCCGCCTTCGGCAAGAAGGTCCCAGACCGTATCGTTCATATCCTCGAACGCATTTTCAACCGACTTATCTCTGTTCTTATAGAAATAGGTAAACGGATCGTAGTAATACGTATTGTTGCCGACTTTTGCAGTAAAAGCAAAACCGTTGTTGCTCTCGTTGAAACCCTTTTCACCTGTGTACTGACGTCTGAGCGGCGAAATCGCAAGGTTGGGAGCAACCTTAGTATTTTCTTCGGTAATGAGCTCGAGGATACTGCGGGTATAAGGCGTGCAGGATTCTTTCTCCTCTTTCGTTACGGTGTAATCGTAAGGTCTGATACAACCGGTATTCGCCGTGAATTTCACTAGTTGCGAACGCTGCTGTACGAACTTTATAAAGAGTTTCGCCACGTGGGTCTGAACTTCGAGGTTCTTGCAGGTGCTCTGCGCGCTTATGCACATATAACTTTCGGCATAGGTTGCGGGAACGATGCGCTCGGTATTCTCCTGATCGGCAATGCCTTCGCCCATATCGACGAATTTCGGCATCGTCATATACTTGAAATTTCTTTTTCCGTATCCGTTTTTATCCTGATTAGGCTCGCCGTCGAAAACGTCGCGGGCTTCCTGCTCCCAGTAACTATTCTCGACGAACATCGCTATTCTCGTACCGTGGCTACTGCTCTGAATAAACTCCTGCTGCGCGCCGGTATGCGAGTTCTTTCTCTGACCGTCGGGCGTTGCCTGTTCCGAATAATTATCCGTATACTTCGTTATGTCGTAAAACGCTTTGAGCGCAGCCTTTCTGCCCTCCTGCCGCAACAGTTTCACATAGTTGGTGTTGTCGATTTCGCCAAGCGTGCTATCCTCGCCGCTGAGACTGTAATTAAGCATAAAGTCGTCGTAGCCTTCGTAGTTAGCCCACATCACGTTGAAAAGTCTGGAAATCTGATAGGTGCTCGGAGTCGCCGCCCAGGTAAAAGGCGTAAAGCCGTTTCTTATCTTTTTAAGAAGCGTAAGGAAATCGTCCCACGTTGCGGGAAGTCCGTCGTCGTAAGTGCCGAGTTTGCCGTCGGGACCCGCGCCGCATCTTTGCGCTTCGACGTCCGCCGCACTCGCGCCGAGCGTTCCGTCCGCCCTGAAGAACCATTTCTGCTCGTCGAAAAGATCGGCGTCGTAGATAATTCCGGGCACGGACAGCATAAACGGAACGGCGTAATATTTACCGTCGCTCTTTTTGAATACGTCAGAATAACCATCGAGCATAGTTTCCTCGATGGTCCGGGTTGCTTCTTTTCCCGTATCCGCGGCGATATTTCCGTCGACGTCGAGATACCTGTCGGTCATAACGTCGGTTACGTCCGCAAACAAATCCTTAGACGTGAATGCGTCGTAGTCACCCGTATTGAGAAGATAAAGAACCTGTTTGTAGTTCTTCATCGAACCGATAAGGTTAGCGGGGTTGTACTCGGTGTTCATCTTGCTATCGCGCAGAACGACGCCGGTTTTACCATCCTCGAAATGCTCGTTAGCGTAATACTCTTCGAAATCCTTTTTCATTTCGTCGAAGTATCTTGTTCCGAGACCTGCGTCGAAAACGCCTACGTCGAGATAGGTTTTCGTCGGATCTTCCTTTTCCTCTCCGCAAGCGCATATGCTCGCGACCGTAATCGCCGCCAGAAATACGGCTATAAACGATTTGAGTTTCTTCATCATCTTGGTTTTGCCTCCTGTTTCGGTTCTTTTTTCGATCCGTCGCGAACGCTCTGCCGCCGACGTCGGACATTTTGGCTTTATATTATTTAAATTCTAACATTTACGCCCGTTTTTTTCAATCATTTGTTTATTGTACTTCGCTATTTTTTTATTGTTCGTTTTACAATTAAGCAACGCTCCCTACAACCGTTTTCGATAACTGTTTGCCGTTTTTTGATTGTTTAATCGCGTTAAAAGTTGACAAAATCGCAAATAACGGATAAAATATTATTATGAAAGATACCGCCGTTAAAAAAATTATTCAAAAAATGCAGTCGGACGAAATCAACACTTTTTTGTGGGACGACAATAGCGTTTTGCACCGCCACAGCGACTGGGAATTTACTTCCACTATCGACGGAACCGGCGTAAATATTGTCAACGAAATCGATTATCCGCTTATGCCCGGCGATTTCGTACTGCTCGGGCCCCGGCACGTCCATAGGTTCGTTTCCGACAACGAGCATATCCAGCGGCGAGACGTTTGCATTGCGGACGAGAAGTTCCGCAAACTCTGCGAGGTTCTCTCGCCGTCTCTCTACGACGCGCTCTTCCGACAAGAAAAACCTATCGTCATTCACCTGAGTATCGAAACGTTCGGCGAATTACATAAACGACTGAACAAACTCAACGCTTTCAATCCCGACTGCGAGCATGTGGGTGCGGTGCTCGCGTCAATCGTGATTTACCTGCTTGGCATTTACGTCGAACACCGTTCCGAAAAACAACTGCCAGAAAGCATTTTGTCCTTTCTTCAGCAAATTTCGACGCCAGACGTTTTCTCGTTGCGGATAAACGACATTATCGCGCTCAGTTCGTACTCCCACTCTCACTTTATCAAAATTTTCAAGAAATACGTCGGCAAAACGATTATAGAGTACGTTACCGATCTGCGCATCGCTTACGCGGCAACGCTTTTATCATCCACCGATCTAAGCGTTATCACTATCGCTTCCAAGATCGGCTATGACAACCAGTCGTTTTTTGCTCAAAAATTCAAGGACAAATACAACGTTTCGCCCATCGAATACCGCAATTCCGTTCATCACAACGATATGTGACCTCTGTTTGCGATCGTCGTTACGGCTCGAAAACCGCAACCGTAACGTTTCCGCTCTTTTCGATCGCAATCGGTTCCATACCGCAATCTATATCGTAGTTCACTCCCTCGTCAGCTTCGACTTCGAGTCTGACGAGGTTCTTTTTGTGCCGCCACGATACGGATATTCTGCCGCCGCTAAGGTAAGTTTTGCCCTTTGCGTACCCGAGCGAACGCGAAAACGACGGAGAAATCACAACTTTTTCGGTACCGGGCGCAAGTTTTATGCCGAGGACGTACGTATAAAGCCATTCGATACACGAGCCGAGACTATAATGGTTAAACGAGTTCATTTCGGGATCCTCGAATCCGTCTTTCGTCGTATAGCCGTTCCAACGCTCCCATACCGTCGTCGCGCCCTGCGACAACATATATCCCCATGACGGATATTCGGTCCGGCGTATAAGTTCGTATGCAAGTTCGGTTTCGCCGATCTCGCAGAGCGCGGGCAGAATAAATCTTACGCCGATAAATCCAGTCGTAAGCGCGTCGCCTTTTTCGCGTACGGTTGCGGCAAGCCGTTTCGCGGCTTCCTCGCGGGTTATGTATCCGACCGCAAGCGCGAACGCGTACGCCGTCTGGGTATCGCTTTTTATTATACCGCCGTTATAGTATGCTTTTCTGAACGCCTTTTTACAATTTTCATACAGCTTTATATAATAAGCCGCCTTTTCGTCTTTTTCGACGATTTCGCACATTTTGGCGATGAGCGACGTCGAATATCCGAAGAAGCACTGATTTATTACGTTTACGTCGGTTTCGCCGCCTTGCGACAGCCAGTCGCCGAAGTTATTCGTGATTTTCGTAAGGTAGTTTTTGCTTTTCGCGAGGTAATACCCTACCCATTTTTCGGCGGCGGGCAGATTGTCTTCGATTACGGTTTTGTCGCGGTAATGAAGATAGTGGAAATACGGCATAACCGCTATCACGTCGCGCCACCCCGGTACGCCCGCGGTGTTGTCCGAAAGCGGCATATAGAGCGGAACAATCGACGGTGCTTTTCCGTCCTCGCACGCGTCGTCGCGCACGAGCCGCAGATAATTTTTGAAAAACAGGTCGCAGTCGGCGTTGAACATCGCGGAATTGCAGAACACTTCCGCGTCACCCGTCCAGCCGAGCCGCTCGTCGCGTTGCGGACAATCGGTCGGAATAGAAACAAAGTTGCTTTTCTGTCCGTTCAGCGCCATCGTGTAAACGCCGTTTATCACCTTGTCCGAACATTCGAACGAGCCGTAATATTCGATATTCTGCGATATGATCTCGCCGACGATTTCATTAACTTCCGTCGTTCGATTTTTCGTGATTTCCGCGTATCTGAATCCGTGAAAGGTGAATTTCGGCTCGAAATAATCTTCCCCGCCCGAAAGAACGAATTCGTCGGTGCATTTCGCACGACGAAGATTTGCGGTGTACACTCCGCCGTTTTCATCAAGCATTTCGCCGAACTTCGCGACGATTTTATCACCGCGTTCGCCGTTCGCTTTAAGCGCGATCACGCCCGCAAAATTACGCCCGAAGTCGTAGCGTATAGTTGTTTCATTCTCGAAGATTATCTTCGGAGCAAGCGTTCCGACTACCCGCACAGGCTCGCACGAATATTCTGTAAGCGGAACGGAAAAATCGGATTTCACGGCGTTCTCCTTTTCGCAAATTACTCCGCGACGGCGCGCGTCGATCGTTTCGCCGTCGAAAAAGTCGGCAAAAACCACGTCCGAACAGTCGACCTCCCAACTTTCGTCCGTAACGATAGTTTCGGTCGTTCCGTCCGCATAAAACACCGTAAGTTCGGCAAAAAGACGCTTTTTGTCACCGAAAACGTTTACGTTGTTGCCGTAACCGAGTTTGCCGGAATACCAGCCGTTCGCAACGGTAACCGCGATGACGTTATCTTTCCCGATATGATCGGTGACGTCGTAGGTGCAAACGTCGATACGCTTGCGGTAGGTCGTCCACCCCGGCATAAAACGGTCCGGGATTTCGTATCCGTTGATTTTTACGTCAAAGATACCCGTCGCGGTAATTCTCAACTCGCAACGGACAACGTTTTCCGCAGCCGTAAAACGCTTACGAAATACCGGTAATCCCTCGTTTTCCTCTTGTTTTTTACGCTTTATCCACATGCAATTTTCTATCTCGCAGTAACGTTATTTGTGTTTTCTTAATTATACAACACCCGCCGCCGCTAAATAAAGCATTATTTTATTGTCTTGTAACGTTTTTTTCTTATCGTTTGCCGCCGCTCAGATAAACACACAATCTTCAACATCTTCCCCTTTTTCATTTCTCGAATTTCATCTTCCAACTCACCGTTTCCTATTGCAGTATTTTTGCGCGTGGCGGAATAGAAGTGATAGAATTCACTTTTTCGTCCAGTTTAATGTAATTTCTACTACTCGTCATTTACTTCCTCCTGTTTATATATTTGTTAGCAATCTTGCGAACACGCGGGTAAAATTAAAAAGGAATCGGCAATTCCTTTTTAGGAAGGGAGCAGACTAATCTTCTACGTCGGCGTCAAACTTACGAATTGCCACTCCTTTTGATATAAGACCGTCAACGGCTGAAATTATCGCAAGCGATTCGTCTTCGTTGTCGACCACGAGCGAATCCAAGTTGTCCACTTGCATTAGTTTGCGTACTACTAGTCTGGCAAATTGATTTTTGCGTAAGAATTCAGCCATATCGGGAGCAAGTTCCTTTCTTCCTAATCCGATCAATTCCATAACCTCATACTCGGTATTTTCATCCACTCTGTAAGTAGAAAGGATTTTCTTGAGAACCTCGCCTACGGGCGGATAGCGTCTGTCGTTTTCAATGTCGGAAAGGTATGCCGGGGATATACCTATTTCTTCACAAGCACCACGGAGCGACAAATTGCACCTTTCTCTTAACTTCTTTATCATTCTTCCGAAGGTAACGCCTTCTGCGTTTGCAATTACCGCGCCGTCTTCTCTTCTGGGCATAGCCTTATATTTTGCCATAGTCTTACTCC
>ERZ780198.1887-NODE-1887-length-17644-cov-4.853886_pt1 | contig 17644 bp, 8 predicted proteins | sample MGYA00510979_ERZ780198 | MGnify/ENA primary metagenome ERZ780198 (study PRJEB29588, sample SAMEA2158039) | human gut metagenome | biome: human gut; feature: human-associated habitat; material: faeces | place: Denmark | collected 2008/2010 ...
ACAATTCAATGCATCCTCGCACGGCTTGCAGCTAGCGTGGAGATGACAAAAACAATCAATCCGGATGTTGCAGCCTTTAAGGATGATTTCTTCAAGGGATTATCCTTCAGAGAGTGCATCTTCGGAGGCAGTGCATTACTTGTAGGAGTAGGAGGAATCTTACTTCTGCATTTTTATTTTGGAATGGGAATCAATTCAGCCATTTCAATCTGTATGCCGGTCATTGGAATTATCGGATTGTGTGGTTTTTACCACAAAAATGGTATGACATTGGTTCAGCTTGTAAGAAGCTCCATAAGGCTCATGCTTCAAAAGCCTTATGTATATGAAACGAGAAATTGTTTGAAAGAATGGGAGGAAGAAGATGAAGAAAAAGGAACAAAAAGAAATACAGGCAAACGTAGATTATGAGATTGTGCAAAAGAGAAACAGTAACAAACGACTCATGGCATACGCAAAAGCCAGTGCAGAACTGAAAAAGAAATAGCGTTTGGACAAAATGTCCAAACGTAAAGATTGGGTACAGGAGGAAATCAACCTATGACGAAATATGAAAAAATCTCTGTTCTGGCAAAAGAAACTGCCAGAAGTATCGGAGAGAATAAAGAAAGTTGGATGAATTACCTTGATGTTGCGTCGAGGTTATACAAGTATCCATTTGAGGACCAAATTCTCATATATGCACAGCGTCCGGATGCCACCGCCTGTGCCCCATTGGAAATGTGGAATGAGAAAATGTTTTGCTGGGTGAATCGTGGTGCCAAGGGGATTGCTCTTATTGACCAGGAAAGTGATTATCCAAGGCTACGTTATGTGTTTGATGTATCCGATGTGCATAAGGCAAGACGGATTGGGAAATCTCCCTTTATCTGGAATATTAGAGAAGAACATGAAGAAGGTATTCTTGCCGCACTGGAAAGGATTTATGGAACTACCAATCAGGATTCATCGTTTGAAGACAGGATTTATCAGATTTCCAAAAGAATAGCAGACGATTATTATGAAGAGATTGTGGATGATTTGATTGATGTTTCGGCAGGCAGCTATCTGGAGGATTTGGATGGAGATACCGTGTCACTTCGGTTGCGGGAGACGTTAGAGCAAAGTGTATGTTATACCGTTCTCAAGCGATGTGGCTTTGATATGGCAGAGTATGAGGGCGAGTTTCCCTTTGATTATATCCATGAGTTCAATACACTGCGTACCCTGTCGGTGTTAGGAAGTGCCACATCGGAATTATGTGAACCCATGCTGATTCAGATTGGGCGAAGTATTGCACGGTATGACAGAGAACTTGCGAGGCATCCTTCTCATGCCAGAGCAAGCAGAAAAGAAGCAAGGGTCATTAGAGAAGATGATTTTGTGATTGGATTGGATTCCAACACAAGTGACTGGTTTGTCTATGATAACGTGACAGCAAAGAACATCTGCTACTGTGATTCCGAAGAGGAAGCAAAAGAACATATACTGTGGATGGTAACACACAATCAGTTTTATAAAAACGAAAGGATGGAAAAAGAGAATGAACCTGACATACGAGAAGAACGGAGATTACCGGATTCCGAATCTGATACCAGACGAGGAGAAGCAGACCATGTTGACCAAGTACGGAATCCTGCGGAGGAATTATCTGAAGAACTACAAACGGGGGATTTACAGCGGAATGCTTCTGAACGGAGAATTGATGGGGCATTGTCTGGAGATTCAGGAACAGGCAGAACAGAGGTTAGACAATCTGACGGAGAAACTCATGAAGTCACAGGGAGTGACGGAGCAGTTGAAAGCGACCAATCCCTTGGAGTGGACAAGAAAGATGAACATGATTTATCAGCAGGCGGAGGAAGCGATTCTTCAGGAACTGGTTTATCAGTAGAAGAACTAGAAAGTTATACTCCGCCGGAAAACAGTCCTTACCGGCAGATGGATTTATTCTCTTTGATGTCGGAGCAGTTAGGCAATATTGCTGTGGCACAGGTGGAAAAGCCGATACACTTATCTTTCCCCGGAACTATTTCCGAGGAAAAGGTTGCGAAGATTCTTTGCACAGGAGGAGGGTTAGAAAACAGCAGAAAGAGAATCTTTGCAAAGTATGAACAGAGGAAAACACCGGAAGAGATGACGGATTTTTTACGCCGTGAGTATGGTTCTACCGGAAAGGGATTTAACTTTGGCGAAGAACAGATTTCCGTGTGGTTTGATGAAAACGGAATGTCAGCAGCGCATGGCAATTCGGCACTGGAACATACGGAATTGAAACTTTCCTGGGAAGAAATTGAAAAAATCATCCGAAGTCAAGTGGAGTCCGGTACCTATATGGATTCGACGGAGGCATATATGGTTGATTATTATGAGAGAAAGCGTATCACCAATCAACTGTATTTTTTTTATCGGGATTCCATTGGTGAGTTTCCCAAAGGGTTAGAGATAAGCGGATATAATTATCCGGGTGAAGAAGAATACCTGATGGATTTGCTTACGAAACCGGATAAGATTCAAAACATTGTAGCATGTCTGGATGAAACGCTGCAAAAGATTGAATCCGGGGAGATATCCATACGATTCCGGTTAGCAAAGAATCCTTATGAACTTCGGGAGGATGTTGCTGATTTATTGAAGGAACGGATTTCCTATCCCCTTGCGGAAAAAGTGGATGTTCTTACCGAAGATTTTATTACATCGGATGAAATTGATTATGTGCTTAGCAGTGGCAGCGGATTTGCACAGGGTAGTTTTCGGATTTATGACTTTTATCAAAAGGATCATACCGTGAAAGAAGCAGCTGATTTTCTGAAAAAGGAATATGGAACCGGTGGTTCCAACTCTGCGTTGGCGGGTTCGGATAACAGTTATAAGGATTATGACGCAAAAGGTATCCGTTTGAGAAAAGGGCACATCTTCACACCGGATGCGGAAGTGCTTTTATCCTGGAATGTGGTTGCAAAGCGGATTGAAAAACTGATACAACAAGGACGGTATTTATCGGATAAAAAGAAGACAGAATATGCAGCCTACAAAGAAGAACAGGAAAAAAAGGCACTGGAACAGGCAAAAGAGGAATTAAGTGGCGTAGATACTCCGGATGAAGAAGAGAGTATTCAGCCGGAAGAAATTCATGCAGAAAACTATGTGATTACCTCAGATGAACTGGGAATAGGAACCCCAAAAGAAAAGTTCCGTTGGAATGTGGAAGCAATTCAGACATTGCAAAAAATAGAAGCAGAGGAACGAATGGCTACCGCAGAGGAACAGGAAACTTTGGCACGATATGTTGGATGGGGCGGACTTGCAGATGCCTTTGATGAAACGAAAAGTGCATGGGCAAATGAGTATCAGGAGTTAAAAAGTCTTTTGTCGGATGAAGAATATGTTTCAGCGAGAGAAAGTACCTTAAATGCTTATTATACAAGTCCTACGATTATTCGGGGAATTTATCACACGCTTGAAAAAATGGGATTTGCCAAAGGAAATATCTTGGAGCCGTCTATGGGCATCGGTAACTTCTTTGGTATGTTACCGGAGACGATGAGAGACAGCAAACTTTACGGTGCGGAACTGGATTCTTTGACTGGACGTATGGCAAAGCAGTTATATCCGAAAGCCAATATCACGGTAGATGGATTTGAGAAAACCGGTTATCCCAATGATTTTTTTGATGTGGTGATTGGGAACGTACCATTTGGACAGTATAAGGTGCCGGATAAAAAATATGATAAGCAAAACTTTGGAGGAACAGGGTTCCTTATCCATGATTACTTTTTTGCGAAAGCCATCGATCAGGTGCGGCCGGGCGGTATCATTGCGTTTATCACCAGCAAAGGTACGATGGATAAGGAAAATCCGAAAGTCCGTAAGTATATTGCACAACGGGCAGAATTGTTAGGAGCAGTAAGACTTCCCAATACGGCATTTAAGGAAAATGCCGGAACAGAAGTGACGTCGGATATTATTTTTCTGAAAAAAAGAGACCGTGTCATTGATATTGAGCCGGATTGGGTTCATTTGTCAGAAGATGATAATGGAGTTGTCATGAATCATTATTTTACTGAAAACCCGGACATGATTGTTGGTTCGATGGAAATGGTCAGTGGTCCTTATGGTATGGAAAGTACTTGTGTGGCAGATACCTCTTTGCCATTTGAGGAGCAGTTGGAGGCTGCCTTTAGTCAGATATCCGGTGAGTATGAAGAAATTGAGTTGGAATTATCGGAAGAAAGTACGATGGATGAAGTGATTCCTGCCATTCCGGAAGTAAAGAATTTCAGTTACACCTTGGTAGATGAGAAATTATATTATCGTGAGAACTCCGTTATGAAACCGGTGGAAGCCTCCGAGGGAATGATTCGTCGAATCCATGGGATGGTTGCCATTCGGGACTGCACCCAGGAACTGATACGGCTCCAGTTGGAAGAATATCCGGAGGAAGATATTAAGGCAGAGCAGAAACAGTTAAATGATTTGTATGATGATTTTGTAAAAGAGAATGGCAGAATTGTTTCCAAAACGAATAAACGGGCATTTCATCAGGACAGCAGTTATTGTCTTTTGTGTTCGTTGGAGAAACTGGATGAGGAAGGCAACTTCCTCGGAAAAGCCGATATGTTTTCCAAGCGAACCATCAAGAAAACGGAAGTGGTTACCAGTGTTGATACAGCCAGTGAAGCGTTGGCGGTGTCCCTGTCGGAAAAGGCAGCGATTGATTTTGCTTATATGTCAGAACTCACAGATAAGAGCGAGGAGGAACTAATTAAGGAACTTACAGGAGTTATTTTCAAAAATCCGGTTAGTGAAATCTGGGAAACGGCAGATGCGTATCTGAGTGGAAATGTCAGAGATAAGCTGCAGGTGGCCGGGGCTTTTGCCGAAAATGATGCAACGTATGCCATCAACGTGGAGGCACTGAAACGAGTCCAGCCAAGAGATTTGGATGCCAGTGAAATTGAAGTCAGAATCGGTGCAACATGGATTGAACCAAGATATATCGAAGATTTTATGCGGGAAGTGTTTGAAACTCCGTTCCATCTTTTGGAAAGGGATGTTATTAAAATCCAGTATTCTGACGTAACCGGACAGTGGAATGTAAAAGGAAAAAATGCAGACTACGGAAATACTCTTGTCAATATGACGTATGGAACGAACCGTCGAAATGCCTATCAGATTTTAGAAGATTCCTTGAATCTGAAGGACAGCCGGGTATTTGATACGGTCATCGAGGATGGCAAGGAAAAGCGTGTTCTAAACAAAAAGGAAACAACGATTGTGGCGCAGAAACAGGATGCCATGAGAGAAGCCTTTCGGGACTGGGTATTTCGTGACCAGGAACGAAGAGAGGTTTTAGTAAATAAGTATAACGTGCTGTTCAATTCCACCAGACCGAGAGAGTATGATGGTTCTCATTTGGTGTTTCCGGGAATGACACCGGATATTGAACTAAAGGATTATCAAAAAAATGCCGTGGCACATGTCCTTTACGGGCACAATACGCTGCTTGCCCATTGCGTTGGTGCAGGAAAGACCTTTGAGATGGTAGCTGCCGCCATGGAAAGTAAGCGGTTAGGCTTATGTCAAAAGAGCCTGTTTGTTGTTCCCAATCATCTGACGGAACAATGGGCCAGTGATTTCTTGAGACTCTATCCGGGAGCCAATATTTTAGCGGCTACGAAAAAAGATTTTCAGCCGGCGAACCGGAAGAAGTTCTGTTCGAGAATCGCAACGGGGGATTATGATGCCGTTATTATCGGGCATACACAATTTGAAAAAATTCCTCTGTCGGCAGAGCGTCAGGTTGCCATCATTGAGCGCCAAATTGAAGAAATCACACTGGCAATTCAGGATGCAAAGGCAGACAAGGGAGAGCGTTATACCATCAAACAGATGGAAAAGACAAAAAAGACGCTGCAGACAAGATTGGAGAAGTTAAACGATACTTCCCGGAAAGACGATGTTGTCACTTTTGAGCAGTTAGGTGTGGACAGGCTTTTTGTAGATGAAAGTCATTATTACAAAAACCTGTTTTTACATACTAAAATGCGGAACGTAGCAGGCATTGCCCAATCGGAAGCACAGAAGTCTTCGGATATGTTTGCCAAGTGCCAGTATTTAGACGAACTTACGGGAGGAAAGGGAATTACCTTTGCTACGGGAACACCGATTTCCAACAGTATGACGGAGTTATATACCAATATGAGATATTTGCAGTATGATACGCTGCAGCAAATGGGACTGGGACATTTTGATGCCTGGGCATCTTCCTTTGGAGAGACGCAGACAGCCATTGAACTTGCACCGGAGGGAACCGGATACCGGGCAAAGACGAGATTTGCAAAGTTTTATAACTTACCGGAGTTGATTTCTCTGTTTAAGGAATGTGCGGATATCCAAACACCGGATATGCTGGATTTGCCGGTACCGGAAGCAGAGTATGAAAATGTGGTACTGGAACCAAGTGATTATCAAAAGGATATGGTGGCTTCTCTTGCAGAGAGGGCAGAGGCAGTTCGTGACCGCAGGGTACAGCCGCATGAAGATAATATGCTGAAAATCACAAATGATGGAAGGAAGTTAGCACTGGATCAGCGGTTAATCAATCCGATGCTGCCGGATTCCCCAAGTTCCAAAGTAAACAGTTGTGTGGAAAAAGCCTATGAAATCTGGGAAAAGACATCAGAGAATCGGTCAGCACAACTTATCTTTTGTGATTTGTCTACGCCAAAGGAGATAGGGAAAACCACAGCCACGTTTGAAGGCGAAACAGTGGAAGCAGAGGTGTTTGATGATGTCTACCATGATATCAAAAGGAAACTGATACGGAAAGGTGTTCCGGAAGAACAGATAGCCTTTATCCATGAAGCGAATACAGAATTAAGAAAGACGGAGCTGTTTGGCAAAGTAAGAAGCGGACAGGTTCGTTTTTTGTTGGGGTCTACACAGAAAATGGGAGCCGGTACCAACGTGCAGGACCGGTTGATTGCGCTGCACCATTTGGATGTACCATGGCGCCCATCGGATATTGAGCAGCAGGAGGGACGTATTCTCAGACAGGGGAATCAGAATGATACCGTATCTATTTTCCGCTATGTCACAGAAGGAACTTTTGACAGTTATTCGTGGCAGGTGATTGAGAATAAGCAGAAGTTTATCAGCCAGATCATGACCAGCAAATCACCGGTGCGAAGCTGTGAGGATGTGGATGAAGCAGCACTTACTTATGCGGAAGTGAAAGCGTTGGCTACCGGCAATCCTTATATTAAGGAAAAGATGGATTTAGATATCCAGGTTTCTAAGTTGAAACTGATGAAGGCAAACCATACCAGTCAGATTTACCGGCTGGAAGATAACATAGCGAAGCATTATCCAAAGCAGATAGAAACGCTGAAGGAGCGTATTCGTGGATTTGAGGCAGATATCGAAACGGCTCATAAACATATGCCGGAGGATAAGGAAAGTTTCGTGATGAAGGTGGGAAGCCGGACTTACTATGACAAAAAGGAAGCGGGGACAGCCCTTATTGCACTGTGTAAACAGATGAACACTATGGGACAGATTGTACCAATTGGAGAGTACGCCGGATTTGCGATGAAAGTTACTTTTGATTCTTTCAATCGTAAATTTGTTATGAGTCTCAAAGGTGAAATCAGTCACAATCTGGAAATCGGTTCGGACGCACTCGGCAATATTACCCGAATCAACAACGTTCTTGAAAATATGGATAAGGAACTTTCGGAAGCACGAACCAAGTTAGAAAACGTGAGTCATCAGTTGGAAACAGCGAAGATAGAAGTGCAAAAACCTTTTCCTGCCGAGCAGGAATTAAAGGGAAAAATGGAGCGGTTGGCAGCTTTGGATGCCTTGCTAAATATGGATGAGAAAGGAGAGGATGTTGTTTTGGATGAAGAACCAAAGGTAATTCCTTTGGGAGAGTGGATGGTCGAGCATCTGATGCCGGAATTCATGGAAGAGAATGAAATCACGGAAGAACGTGCAAGAGAACTTCTTGCGGATATGGTATCGGAAGAAGAGGACGAAATTGTATGTTTTTCCACGGAGTTAAACGGTGCAAGTCTGGATGATGAGGAGATGCTAAAGCAGATGGCGGAATATATGGACGGTGATTATTATGCCATTCCCATATCGGAAAGTGATTATCTGATTGCACCAAAGACGGAACAGGATACCGTTGTTTATCTGCAAGCGGTACTTGGTCGTTTGGGTTCTTCCATACTGACATCCGAGGCAGTTACCACGCACGCCGCTTATGAATATGATTCTTCTCTTCAGACCATGAAACCTTTTAATCATGTAGGGATTCTGCAAGGGCTTATGGCAGTCGGGGAAGAAAAAATGACATATCAGAGCAAAATGCAGGAAACATTTCGTGAGGAAGCGAAAAAGGAGAAAAGACACTAATAAACAGGACAGTATGTCCGGAAAGAATGAGGTAAAGAAGGATGAATTACAATGAATTTAAGGATTATGTTAAAGAACATGTATTAGAATATCTGCCGGAGCAGTATAAAAATGCCAATATGGATATTCGCCAAGCGGTTAAGAACAATGATGTCGTACTGGATGGATTAACGATTTTTAATCCCAATGGAAATATGTCACCTACCATATATCTGAATGCGGCTTATGAGGAATATCAGCAAGGCATGGATATTGAAGATGTTGTCGGAAAAATCGCAGATGCCTATATTGAACATATCGAACCAAGGGAGGAGTATCGGTTTAACTTTGATTTGCAGGAAGTGAAAAACTATGAGGTGGTCAAAGACTTTATTTATCCCAAAGTATCCAATCTTCAAAGCAATGTAAATCGGTTATCGAATATTCCATATACGCAAAAAGAAGATTTGGCAATTACCTATCATATCTGGGCGAATGGAAATGAGGAATTCATGGGAACGATTACCATCAACAATGATTTGATGGAGCTGTACGGTGTGAGCATGGATACCCTCCATGGGCAGGCAATGAATAACATGGATAAAATATCCCCACTTAAGTTTGAGTCAATACAGGAAACAATGGTAAAGATGATGGCATCTGACTTTGCACAGGAAGAAGGAATTCCGTTAGAAGAAGCAAAAGATTTAATCCGAGCGTCAATTCCGAACGATGGTCCGGATTTGTATTGTTTGACGAATGAAGTAAATGTTAATGGAGCAGTTTATATCATGCGTGAGGATGTTCAGCAGATGGTGGCAGAAAAACTCGGTGGGGATTATTATATTCTTCCGTCATCGGTGCACGAGACATTGATTCTGCCTAAGAGCGAAAATATGTCTTTTCAGAGATTGCAGACTATGGTACAGGATGTCAATGCAATGTGTGTTTCAGAGGAAGAAGTATTGTCTGATGGTGTCTATCAATACGATTCCAAAAGCCATACCTTCAGTCGGTGCGACAAGCAACCGGAGCTTACCTACAAGCAGGCACAAGGAATGACAAATAATATGGAAGTTAAGGAACTATTTGCCACGGCAGAGAACAAACAGGAATATGATTCGACTACTCCGAACCATACACATGAACCAATCAAGCACAAGGGACATTAGGAAGCGGGGGAAGATATGGAAGTACAAAAAACAACGGTCACAGAATTAGAAGCACGTTCTGTGACGGAACTGCAGGAGATAGTAAATGCTGCCAAAGAAGACACGATGATATGCGTGAGTTTGGAGGTGCCGGATGATGAGTGATGAATTAAAACAGGTGGATGTGCGTTTGAAATTGGTGGAGGGGAATGGTGTATACAGTGATAAACCCATTACAAATCCAGAAGAAGCCATTTCCGTAATGGCCGATGTGATGGCGGGACTAGACAGAGAAGAGGTCTGTGTCATCAATCTGGACAGTAAAGGACATCCCATCAATTTCAATGTGGTAAGCATTGGAACGCTCAATTCTTCCTTTGTATCCGGCCGGGAACTTTTTAAGTCTGCTATCCTGTCAAACGCTGCCTCCATGATTCTTTTGCATAATCATCCCTCTTCGGAACTCCAGATGAGTCAATCCGACAGAATGGTAACAGAAAAGATGATGTATGCCAGTTTGTTTTTAGATATCGAGATTTTAGACCACGTCATTGTAGCAGGAAGAACCGGGGACACACTGAGCATAAGAGAAACTTATCCGGAGATATTTGATAAGAGCACTTATGCCAATGCGATTGTCCGAGTGGCAGATGGTGTGGAAGAAAGAGAAAACTCTTATGATGCAGAACGTTTGGCTACCTATGAATTGTTCCAGATTAAGGAAGGAGGCAATGGACAGGCGTATCAGTTCATGGGAATGGACTTTGTGAATAAAAATAAACTGGTGGTAGACAAAGACGATTATGAAGAGGTGTACCGTGGGGAAATAAAGGAAGGAGAAACACTGGACACGCTGTATGAAAAATTCAATCTTTATCATCCGGATGATTTTACCGGACATTCCATGTCTGTCAGTGATGTGATTGTGATTGAAAAAGAACATGAAAAAACGGCTTACTATGTGGATTCCTTTGGGTTTACGAAAGTGGCGGATTTTTTGGAAGAGAAAAAATATCACTCGGCAGAGACAGAACAGGCGGTAAGTCGCTTCCGGGAAAAGACAAAGCAGTATTTTCGACTGATAGAGGGAATGACCACAGAATGTATAGAAGAAGAGGTGCGGGAATATATCCAAATGAAAATCCGGGAATATCACTTGCCGATTCAGATTCGGGAAGTGATGGTATATGGAAGCCGAAGCCGGGGAACAGAAAAAGCAGACTCGGATTTGGATATTTTATTTGAATATGCCGGAGCAGGGCGGGAGGATGATATTTTCAATCTTCTGCATGAAGATGATTTTTGCATTGGAGAGGTAAAGGTCGATATCAATCCGGTTACAGAACAACAATCCGGAGATTTATCCGAAAGGCTCATACGGGCAGAGGAATACATGGAGCAGGAGCTGGCTTTTGGTATTGAGGACAGGTATATTACGATTCAGTTTGTGGATGAGGGGTATGATTATACCATTTATGATGTGGATGGGAAGGAATTGGATGGCGGTGTTTACGACAATCCGGACATTTCCATTTATGAAGCCGTAAAAGATATCGTAGAGGATTTGAAACAGAAACCGGATACCAATGGAACAAAGGGAGCAATCACAGCAGAATCCAAACTGAATCCTCTGAACTGCGAGGAATTTCTGGATGAACTGGAACGAAAAAGCAAGGTAGAGCCAGTGCTTACCTTTACTGTAGCAGAATGTGGAGAATTCCATCAGTTGGGAGAATATTATGATGACATAACAACGGTGGAAGAGGCAATCGAAAAATGGGAGCAGTTAAAGGATAGTCCCTTAAACGGTGTGGCTTCCATTGGCATCCTGTCACATAAGCCGGGCGAAAACTCTTTGGAAGATGAGCAGGTTGATTTGGTGACAGGAAAGGTTCTTGACCTAGACATGCTTCGTTATTATCCTGCGATACGAAATGATAAGCGGGCGTTAGAGATGATTGCGGCGCTGGCAAGTCATTTGCCGGACATTGGCGTGATTGGGGAAATTCCGTATGAACTTTCTCTGCAGATGATGCTATATGAACTGGACCCGGAAAAAGAGATTTTTTCAGAGGATGAGAGGACGTTAATTGAAGAATATGCCCTCCAGTTTCGTGACATGAATCGTAGCAGGGAACTGGCAGAACGTATATGTTATCAGGAAGAATATGGGAATCAGGATGTAGCCCCGGTAGTTATTGAAGCCAGGAGAGAAATACAAGAGAAAAAAGAGGAACATTTGCAGCAGAAAAAGAGGTGACGCTTATTCTGGATAAGAAGGAGGTTAGGAAAACGAATGTTAAAACTATTAAAAAAAGAAACACTTACACCACAGACAGAACGGATTTACAAAGTCCCGCTTTGTATTCAGGACACCATACCCATTTACCGGATTGCGGAAAATGGAATCTTTGAATTAGAAAAACCAACATCCGGTTCAAAAAAGGGAATCCACCAGTTTGACCGGATGTATCTGTTTGAGGATATTAACTTCTCAACACAGGATGAAGAGGAAAAGGAAGATACCTGTTCCAAGTTTGAAACGCTTTTGCGTTCCATGAATGTCAGCTACAAGATTATTGTGTCGAATCATTATGCCGACAACAATAAACTGCGGGAAGAGATTCTTCAAAAGGCAGTCAGTAAAGAGATGGAACCTCTTGCCAAGGAATATCACAAAATGATAGGGGAACGGTTGGAAGAAGGGCGGGGCGGCTTGCTACAATCCAAATACTTTGTTGTGAGCTGCAGGAAGCCGGATTATGAAAGTGCAAAGACCTATTTTAATACCATTGAATTTTCCATTCAGCAATTATTCAACCGGCTGGGAAGTTGCCTGATACCATTGGATGCCACGGAACGCCTGCGAGCACTACATAGTTATTATCGCATGGGGGATGAGGCATCCTTTTCTTTTGACTGGAATGAGTATCTGCACTTGAAACGGGACTGGAGAAATGACATTATCAATACTTCGTTACGGGAAAGACCGGAACATCTGGAGATGGAGGGTGGAACCTGTGCGTGTGTCATGTTTGTGAGAAAGTACCCCAATGGTTTGACCGACCAGTTTCTCAATGAGCTTACCAATATGAATTTTCCAATTATCTATACCATGGATGTGGAGCCGTTGGATAACAACGTGGCTTACCAGATGATCATGAAAAAGTATATGGCTAATGAGAGAAGCATTAACCGGGAACAGGAAATGAAAAACGAAAATGGAGATTATTCTACCAATATCAATTATGAGCGGCGAAAGCAGCAAAGAGATACGGAAGAGATGTTAGACCGGATTTCCTCCTTTGATGAGCGTCTTTTGTATGTGGGAATTACGATTGTGGTGAAGGCAGATTCCATGGAAGAACTGGAGGAGCGTACCGAGAAGATTAAAATCATCGGTCAGACCCACAACATGGATATTGTGCCACATTCCCATAAACAGTTGGATGCATTGAATACTTCTCTGCCCACAGGAGCGAGATTTGTGGATACCATGCGGACGATAACATCCGAAGAACTTTCCATTTTTATTCCGTTTAATGTGCAGGAGATTAACGATAATCAGGGATACTGCTATGGATTTAATAAGGTGTCCAAAAACCTTATCATTGGAAACCGGAAATTATTGAAGAATGGAAATGGGATGGTGTTTGGTGTTCCCGGCTCGGGAAAATCTTATAATGAAAAATCGGAGATGGGACAAGTCCTGTGCTTTTCAACGGATGACATTATCGTTATTGACCCTATGTCAGAGTATAAAGACATTGCGGCAGCATGGGGGGGACAGTATATCAATCTGTCCCAGTCTGCAGAAAATGTATATTATGTCAATCCATTCCATGTGCCGGATGTGGTTCCGGATATCGACCGGTTTGTGGCAGAAAAAGCGGAGTTTGCCTACGCTATCTGCGAACAGGCTTTGAAACCGACACCCCTTACCAGCCGCCACATAGCAGTCATTGACAAGGCGGTACGGGACATGTATTCGGAATATTTCAAAAAGAAAAATGACAGGCGGAGAAAGCGGAAGACACGACTGGAGTCTCCAACAATTCGTACCATGCGTGATGGGATTGCGGAAAGAAGTGAGGGAAATGATTCTGCAATAGAATTGGTAGAGCAGTTGGAAGTGTTTGCAGATGGAACCTTAGATATTTTCGCAAGAGAGCAGTCTATTTCGGAAGAAAACCGATTTACCGTGTATGGATTCTCGGAACTTGGCAAGCGCATGAGAGCCATGGCGATGCTTGTGATGATCGAGAGCATCACTGCCAAAATCAAGTATAACCAGTCGGATGGTGTTGCGACTTGGGTGTATGTGGATGAAATGCACGAGTTATGGGGAGAGGAGTACAGTCTTCATGCACTGGAAAAGATGTGGCGTGAGGTGCGTAAGCGTGGCGGTATCTGTACCGGTATGAGTCAGAACCTCATTGATGCACAGCGTAATCGTTCCACCAAAACGATGGTATCCAACTCAGAATTTATGCTTTTACTGGATCAGGGGACGATGGATAAAGAAGCTGTGGAAGATTTGTTTGATATATCGGCGGAGCAGCTTGCCTGTGTCAATGGTGCAGACCCCGGAATGGGACTCATCCGTTTTGGGGATAAGATTGTTCCCTTTGATAACACCATGAAAAAAGACAGTGAATTGTACCAGTTGTTTAATACGAACTTTCATGAGATTGCAGGTGCTACGAGATAGTAGGACTAAAATTTTTAAAAAAGCTGGTTTTCAAAAGTGAATGACTGATGTATAATTAGAATAGCGAAAGAAGGTGAAGGTTTGAGTACAACAGAACAGACACATCAGCAGGATTTAGAGCGACTGAAATTGTTTCGATATATGGATGATGATTTTATGACTGCCTGTCTGGAAGATAATTATGAGGCTGTAGAACTTATACTTCGAATTGTTTTGGGGCAAGAGGATATTACAATCAAATCGATTCGGGTGCAGGATTCCATGAAAAATTTGCAAGGGCGTTCTGCTATTTTAGATGTTCATGCAGTTGACAATACAGGTAAAGAGTTCGATTGTGAAATTCAGAGGTCAGATAAGGGAGCAGGAGTAAAAAGGGCGAGACATAACAGCAGTTTGTTGGATGCGCATATTCTATATGTGAACGGGAAATATCGGGGAGATGATGAAGTTGGAAAATTAATGCACGACTTTTCATGTACCGATCCGGACGATATGAATTATGAAATACTTGCTCATCCGCCCGGAGATAGAGGAAGGACGGGTGCTGCAGAAAAAGAAGATGTGGATGGAGATGGCGGGAAAGTAGAGTGCCGTAAATAACATGATAGGATTAAAAGAGACTCTAATGAGAATCATTCACTCAAAGAGCCTCTTTTATTGGTTCATTTTAAAAGTTTTCGATATTCAGATGGTGAACAGCCTTTTTGTTTATGAAACAGTCGGCTAAAATACAGTGGGTTATCATAACCGACAATGTGTGCAATTTCATTTACGGCATAATTTGTGGTTTCCAATAACATCTGAGCATTAGTGATTCGGATGGAGGTGATGAACTGCATTGGTGTTGTACCGGTAGACTTTTTGAAATTCCGAATAAACCAACTGACACTCATTCCTCTGGAAGCTGCATATTCTTCAATGTTGATATCACGGTTATAGTTTTCGTTAAAATAGGACGCTGCAGTATCCATTTCATGATCGAGGTATTCGTTTTTTAGTACATGTTTACGAGTAAGCTCCCGGTGAAAAATAATCAGTAAATGGCGTAGCAGTAGTGTCAGCATTTCTTCGTAGTCCTCCTGACATCTTTGTAATTCTAAAATAATTCGTTTGAAAACACGCTCATATTCCAAAGAGGTTCCTACATGAAAGATACGCTGGTCATTCGGGAAACCATAATTTCTTAAAATGTTCTTTACATCACTTCCGGTAAAATGCACCCAGTAAACTTCTGTTTTATCAATGCCATAGTATTCATATTTCTGAAATTCCTTGGGGCGGTAAAGTACTATGTTTCCTGCTGTAACGACAGTATCGTCATCTGCGTTGTCAAAATGAAAATGAGCTCGTCCGGCTGCTATATAGATGATTTGAAAGTCAAGTCTTCCTCTGGGACGATAAGTTGGAAGCTTTGGGTGTGAGGATAGGCGATAGGTGCCACAGCTTCCTACAATAAGTGGTCGGCTTTTGTCTTTGAAGTCGATAAGGGAGTGGTTGTGATAACCGGAATTTATATACATTATGAATCCTCCTTTGGAAAGTGGAATATCTGACTGCAAGCAGTTCATGATGAGCTGGAGTTATAAAGTGAATGCCACCTCAAAACCTGCGGTTTTTCGGTGAGAGCTGCGCTCATATAGTTTTAGCCGTATCCCAATATTTGACTGCAAGCAGTCAATATTGGGATACAACTAAAACTGCATTCACTTTAGTGTATCATTTTGTGCATATTTTGTCCATTTTTGTTTATAGACATTTTCTTTGCAAAAATGTATGATGGTTTCAAGGTAATACAAGGACGGAAGATAATGAGACACAGAAGGTATTTTATTGATTGCCTAATGCGGTGAATAAAAAAATATATATTAAAGGAGGATTACACAATGCTCGTACCACGCTTTTATGAAGATTTGAATGTTATGCATGACAAGACAATGCCGGCAAGGACATATTACATTCCGGCATCAGTTCGTATGAATGATCTAGTGGAGCATCGGGAAAGATCGGATCGTTTTCAGCTGTTAAACGGAGAGTGGAAGTTTCAGTATTATAACAGCATTTATGACGTAACGGAATCCTTTTATGAGAAAGGCTATGATGTTTCCGGGTTTGATCAGGTAACTGTTCCGGGTGTATGGCAGATGGATGGTTATGACACGCATCAGTACACGAATATTCGTTACCCGTTTCCATTCGATCCACCATATGTGCCACAGGATATTCCATGTGGAGCATATGTTCATAACTTTGAATATCACAGAGAAAAAAAGGCATCAAAAGCATTTCTGAATTTTGAAGGTGTCGATAGCTGTTTTTATGTATGGGTAAATGGTGCTTATGCCGGATACAGTCAGGTGCCTCACGCTACCAGTGAATTTGATGTAACAGACTTGTTGAATGAAGGGGAAAATACATTAGCGGTTTTGGTGCTCAAATGGTGTGATGGATCGTATTTGGAGGATCAGGATAAGTTTCGGATGAGTGGCATTTTCAGAGATGTTTATTTGCTGAAAAGACCGGAAAAGACAATCAGAGATTATTACATTACGACAGATGTAGAAAAAGACAGCGTTGTTGTGAAATTGGATATGCATTTTGCAGAACCAGTGGAAACGAAAGTTACTATAGAAGATAAATATGGAGCAGTCGTAGCAAGAGGGGAAACAGCAGAGAATGGTGTGTTAGAACTGACCGTGTTAAATCCGGTTTTATGGAATGCGGAGAATCCTTATTTGTATCAGGTTATTTTGACAATGCCGGATGAAGTGATCGTGGATCGGATTGGTTTCCGGACGATTGAAATTAAGGACAAGGTTGTTTATTTTAACGGAGAAAAGATTAAATTCCGTGGAGTCAACCGCCATGATTCTGATCCGGAGACAGGATTTGTGATCGATGTCCGGCAGATCAAAAAGGATTTAATGTTGATGAAGCAGCATAACTTTAACGCTATTCGTTCCAGTCATTATCCAAATGCACCATATTTTTATCAGATGTGCGATGAATATGGATTTATGGTGATTGACGAGGCGGATATTGAGGCACATGGACCATTTATGCTGTACCGGAAGGAGGATACAGACCAGAACCGTTTTCACCGTTGGAATGAAAAGATTGCAGATGATCCGGCATGGGAAAAGGCAATTGTGGACCGTGTCCAGCTTATGGTACAGAGAGACAAAAACCGTCCAAGCATTGTAATGTGGTCTATGGGAAATGAAAGTGCGTATGGATGCAATTTTGAAAAGGCGCTTGCATGGACAAAGAAGTTTGATCCGGACAGGATCACACAGTACGAAAGTGCAAGATACCGTAATTATGATATTACCTATGATTATGACAATTTGGATCTTTACAGCCGGATGTATCCGTCACTGCAGGAGATAGAGGATTATCTGAA
>ERZ780198.1889-NODE-1889-length-17635-cov-2.623208_pt1 | contig 17635 bp, 17 predicted proteins | sample MGYA00510979_ERZ780198 | MGnify/ENA primary metagenome ERZ780198 (study PRJEB29588, sample SAMEA2158039) | human gut metagenome | biome: human gut; feature: human-associated habitat; material: faeces | place: Denmark | collected 2008/2010 ...
TATCCGGTTCGGATTTTGTGGAGATGTTTGTCGGTGTCGGTGCATCCCGTGTCCGTGATATGTTTGCGGAGGCAAAGAAAAATGCACCGTGTATTGTATTTATCGATGAGATCGATGCGGTGGCCCGTAAGAGAGGTACCGGTCTGGGTGGTGGCCACGATGAGCGCGAGCAGACGCTGAACCAGATGCTGGTAGAGATGGATGGTTTCGGCGTCAATGAAGGCATTATTGTGATGGCTGCAACCAACCGTGTGGATATTCTGGATCCGGCGATCCTTCGTCCGGGACGATTTGACCGTCGTGTGGCAGTCGGCAGACCGGATGTCAGAGGCCGTGAGGAGATCCTTGAGGTTCATTCCAAAGGCAAACCGTTAAGCGATGACGTGGATCTGGAAAAGGTAGCGAGAACAACCGTAGGATTTACCGGAGCGGATCTGGAGAATCTTATGAACGAGTCTGCGATCGCCTGTGCCAGAGAAGGCCGGCCATGCATTACGCAGGCGGATATTGATAAATCCTTTATTAAAGTGGGAATCGGTACAGAGAAGAAAAGTAAGATCATTTCCGAGAAGGACAAAAAGATCACTGCATACCACGAGTCAGGTCATGCTATTTTGTTCCATGTTCTGCCGGATGTGGGACCGGTGCATATTGTTTCTGTGATTCCGACCGGACAGGGGGCAGCAGGTTATACCATGCCTTTGCCGGATAAGGATGAGACCTTTACAACCCGCGGAAAGATGCTGCAGGATATTATGGTCAGTCTCGGTGGCCGTATTGCAGAGTCTTTGATCTTTGATGATATTACCACGGGAGCATCCCAGGATATCAAATCAGCGACGGCGACAGCCCGCGATATGGTGACGAAGTATGGTTTTTCTGATGCCATCGGTATGATCAATTATGCCGACAGTGATGAAGTGTTTATTGGAAACGATTTTGGCCATACCAGCAGAACATACAGTGAGGAAACGGCAAGAGACATTGACAAAGAGGTTCGTGCCATTATTCAGGACTGTTATCAAAAAGCCCGTGCTATTATTGAGGAGCATATGGATGTGCTTCATGCATCAGCGGAGATTCTGATGGATCGGGAACGTATTACCAGAGAAGAGTTTGAGGCTCTCTTTGAGAAGGATCACGAGGATCAGACAGAGACGGAGACAGATTCATCCGACAAATAAGGCGTTTATGGACGCATTTGATAGAAATCACAAAAAACGGCTATCATTTTCAGATTTTTTATGGAAAATGATAGCTGTTTTTCATGGGAAAGCAAAAATGCACAAAAACTTTTTGGAAAAGATGGTAAGTTTATGCACACTTTAGCAGACCCCGCTGTTATACTAATCATCGTAAACCCCAATACATTATATAGTTTTTGCTACACCCCATAAGTAACAAAAATACCTTCTCCAAAAGGGACAGCTGTTCGTAGGCTGTCCCTTTTACTGTTTCTATTTCTTAAACCACTGGTTCAATGCTTTTTAGGCATATCATCTTGCGGATCAATCGTGTAAGATGTTAAAATGAGAAAAAGGGGAACTGAAACAATTTAATTCTTTGATCGGGCAATAATGGGATCAGAGATTTGTAACGGGTAGAAGGGTATGGGTATTTGTATGGATTATCTTTATAAGCTTACAGTGGAAATTGATGATGATAAGGTGCTGCGTTTGCAGCGGCATGATCTGGGGGCGGTATATCAGACCGTAAGAGATGCGTTTGCGGGATGTAATTTTCAGGAACAATCTCAGGATGACCGGGAGTTGATCTTTACGATCGGAGAGGGAAAGGATTCCTTTAGTGAAGTGGGAATTGTCGCAAATTCACTTTATGACAGCTGGCTTGGTCCGTATCTTAAGAGAATGGAATGGTACGATGCAAGTGATGACAGTAAGGAAGACGTTCTTAGGGAAATCGGGGATTTTGACGAAGAATATGGCTATTACCCCACGACAGAAGAGACGGTCAGCTTGACGGATGAGGCGAGAAAAGAAATCGCCTGCGAGAAGAAGCAGGGGAAGGAAATAGCAGATCAGGCAGTGAGGGAGAAGAAACAGGATGGAAAAGTTACTGTGCTTTGCCCAAAATGCAAGAATGCTCCGAAGGTGATCCTGAACGGTAACAGAACTATTGTAAAATGCTCCTGTGGCTATATTCTTGATGCAGAAATTTATTTGTAAAATTCTTTTATGTGAAAGGAATGCGTGATTTCTATGAAAGTATTAAACATTGGATCTATGAATCTGGATTATGTATACCGCGTGGATCATATTGTACAGCCGGGAGAAACCATCAGCAGCGGCGGAATGAATGTTTTCCTGGGAGGAAAAGGAATCAATCAGTCCATTGCGCTGGCAAAAGCGGGGGTAGAGGTTTATCACGGTGGTATGATCGGAGAAGACGGGCAGCCGTTTCTGGATGCCTGTCAGGAGTATGGTGTTCACGGAGAATATATCCGTCAGATTCCGGGTAAGACAGGGCATACGATTATTCAGATTGACAAGGAGGCACAGAATTGTATCCTTTTATTTGGAGGAGCCAATCAGATGCTGACGAAGGAATACATTGACGGAGTACTGTCCCATTTTCAGGACGGAGATATTCTCCTTCTGCAGAATGAGGTAAACGATATCGCATACATGGTAGAGCGCGCTTATGAAAAGGGGATGCAGATTGCATTAAACCCATCTCCGTTTAATGAACGTCTGGAGGATGTGGATATGGATAAGATCAGTATCTTTCTGCTCAATGAGATTGAGGGCGGACAGATTACGGGATTGTCTGATCCGGACAGGATATTCCATGAAATGTGCTGCAGATTCCCAAAGGCAAAGATTGTACTGACGCTGGGCAGCGACGGAGCTGTTTATGGAGCAAACGGACAGACCTACAGGCAGCCGATCTTTCCGGTTCATGCGGTGGATACCACGGCGGCAGGGGATACCTTTACCGGATATTTCCTGGCAGGACTCGTGGAAGGATTGCCGGTGGAGCAGTTATTGAGGATGAGCGCAAAGGCTTCCTCTATTGCTGTGACCAGAGAAGGAGCGGTTCCTTCGATTCCTTATCGCAGTGAGGTGGAAGAAGCACTGAAACAGTAACAAAATACGGATAAAACGGTAATTTATCAGCATACAAAAACTCTTTTTTTAAATTTTGACTTACAAAAATACTTAAAATGTGGTACAATTACTATAGAACTTGAAACGGTATCGGACACCGGAAGCCCAGTCTGCAGGGGCTTCCGGTTTATCTATGGTCAAATGTAAGTATCAATATGAAACGGAATCTACAGTATGAAAAGAGGGAAAATATGTATCAGGTAAATGACAGTGTCGTGTATGGAACACATGGGGTGTGTGAGGTGACAGCAGTTGGAAGATTATCCATGTCAGTAGCGGATCGCAAGAAGAAATATTATACACTCCGTCCGGTGTATCAAAAGGATTCTCTGGTGTATGTGCCGGTGGATCATATAAAACTGCCGATGCGGCTGGTGCTTGGTAAGGAGGAAGCGGAAAAGCTTGTAGAGGAGATTCCCTCTTTGGAGACAATCTGGATCGTCAATGAAAAGGAGAGAGAAAGCCAATATAAGGAGGCTGTCCGCAGTGGGGACTGCCGGGAACTTGTGCGGATTATTAAAACCATTTATCTTCACGAAAAAGAGCGTATGGATAAGGGAAAAAAGGTGGCAGCAGTAGATGAGCGTTATTTCCATCAGGCAGAGGAGCTGTTGTATGGAGAGCTTGCCTATGCGCTTGGAATGGAGATTTCCCGGGTGAGAGATTATATTGCTCAAAAGCTCGGCCGGTAAAATACCGATGGACATAAAATAAAAGCCATGATCATTTTGGTCGTGGCTTTTGTGATATTTATTCGGATTTACGCATTTGTTTACGGTATTCTGCCGGACTTTGATTTACATATTTTTTAAATTTTGTATGGAAATAATCCACATTCCGGTAACCGACTTTTTCGGCAATTTCATACACCTTCATGGAACTGTTGATCAAAAGATCCTTGGAGTGCTCAATACGGATCTTGTCTACAAAAACATTAAATCCCTCTCCTACTTTTTTGGTAAAGATCTTGCCCAGATAGGAACTGTTATACCCAAAAAGAGGAGCGATATTTTCCAGCTTGATATTATCCATATAATTGTGTTCGATATAATGAATAATATCATCCATTACACTTTCGCTGGATGGATTACCGATAGCACGGATGATCATTTCAAACTGTTCCGTAAAGAAAAGTACAATTTCATATAAATAATATTTCTCGTTAATAAATTCAATAATTTCGGCATTACTTGGAAAAGCAATATCCGCATTATGGTACAGATGAAAAATCTTTTCCTTAATGGACAGATACAGATCTGTCAAAAACAATTTGATCCGGGGAATATCCTCATCGCAGGAGTACAGCTTTGTCTCCAGCTCATGAAGCATTTCCGCCATCTGATTCCGCTTGGCGGCCTGAATATAACCAATCAGCATCTCGCAGTAAAACTGCAGTACCTCCGGAGTCAATTCAAAACGGTTTTCCTCATCCTGCTTTGGAAGCTGGTCATAACCGATGGTATGCTGGCGGTGCTCACAGAAGAAACGACGCTGCAGCAGACGAAGTGCTTCCTGATAGGAGATATGAACCTCCCGGAGATCCTTTACCGGTCTGCCATAGGTGATAAAAAGAGAATCCAGAGGAGAATCTTTCTGAGGCTTCTGCTCCCGCTCGTAATGCTCCAGAAACTGCTGGAATTTATGAAGCGTAAACTCTCCCTTTAACAACAGGATCTCATTGGCATCAATGGTGATCTGCTCGTAGGAGCTGTTCATTTCATTGGTGACCTTTAAGAGATCGGCAAAGCGATAGGACATTTGTGTTGCGTTGTGACTGTATTTTTCATAAATAACGACCTGATATTCATCGGCCTCCATACGAAGATCCTCTATATTGATCCGGTCGAGATCTGCCTTCCCGGTAAGAATATCCAACAAGATCATGCTGTGGGCTTTCTGGCGGTAATGCTGCCAGGTGCCGGTCTGACGGCTCTGCTCCTCAATGGTGGCTTTTAATGCCTGTACGGCTTCCAGAAGCTCGTCCTCATCAATGGGTTTTGTGAGATAGAAATCGACTCCATACCGGATGGCTGACTGTGCGTATTTGAAATCAGTAAATCCACTCAGAATAATGAAGTGACCTTCAAATCCTTTGTCTCTGGCATTTTTAACCACATCCACTCCCAGAAGACCGGGCATACGAATGTCCATCAGTACCAGATCCGGCTGCTCCCGGACAATATAATCTAATGCATCAATGCCGTTGGATGCTTCGCCAATAATTGAAAATCCCAGAGATTCCCAATCAATAATACATTTTAAACCCTGACGTATAATTAGTTCGTCATCCGCAATAAAAACGGTATTCATGTAATTTACCAAACCTTTCTGATTCTGCGTTTAGGAGATTTCGTGAATGAAAGACTTCCTGACAGAATATATTTACAACAAGACAGAGTTCCGTATACGAAACTCTGCACAATAGGATGTTTAACACCACTTACTGTTATTATATACATTCGTCTCAGGATTTGCAAGAAAGGGGAAGTTTTTTCATGCAGTTTCTACTATATTTATCCAATTTTATGATACCCATTGTAATCTTTTATATTGTAGGGTATGGTCTCTGCAGCCATACGGATATTTTTGGCGCATTTGTCAAGGGAGCAGAGGATGGTTTCCGGGTTGTATTAAAGGTGCTGCCGACTTTGATCGGACTGATGATGGCCATTGGCATTCTCAGGGCTTCCGGTCTGCTGGAAACATTTTCAGCATGGATTTCACCTATGGCAGAAAAAATCAATTTTCCCGCTGTTCTGGTGCCTCTTTCCCTGATCAAAATGGTATCATCTTCGGCAGCCACCGGTCTGCTTCTCGATATTTATAAAGAGTTTGGAACTGATTCCCATGAGGGATTTTTAGCGTCTGTTTTGATGTGCTGTTCAGAGACGATCTTTTATACAATTTCCGTGTATTTTATTGCCACCGGGGATAAAAAACATTCTCCGGTAACGAAAATGAACTGGACATTAACCGGGGCACTGATCGCTACCTTTGCGGGGATGGCAGCAAGTGTATGGCTGTGCCGGGGAATGGGATAGATCAGAGGGGGATGATATCAGAGAAAACATATAAATATGAGATGAATGGTTATCCTGTTTTTGCTGATTTTAACGAAGTTCAAATTGACAGGAGTTTATGATGGGAGTTATAATTTTCTTACTATACTTATGAATTTTAATTGATATTTTAATGGGTAAATACATTATAATGAAAATTTACAAATGGAATAAAGGAGATAAAAATGTCAAACGAATGTGATACCTGTGCAAATTACAGTTATGATGAAGAATATGAGGAGTATTTCTGTGATGTAAATATGGATGAGGATGATATGGTACGATTTATGACAGATCATCGAAACAGCTGCCCATATTACCGCAACGGAGATGAGTACCAGGTGGTTCGCCATCAGATGTAGATCAGGAGAATAAAACTTATGACGGAACTGGAGAAATATTACAATAAATTTAACGAGGATAAAAGGCTTACCAGACGCCACGGAAAGGTGGAGTATATTACTTCCATGAAGTATATTCATCAGTGCATTGATGAGCTTATACAGAACAGACAAAATGATGAGGACGGAACAGCTGCGGTGAACCGTTCTGAAATTCGTATTCTGGATATCGGTGCGGGAACCGGCAGATACAGTGTTGCGCTGGCGGAAGAGGGTTATGATGTTACGGCAGTGGAGCTTGTGAAATATAATCTGGGGATTTTGAAATCAAAGGGGAGCAGCGTAAAGGCATATCAGGGAAATGCATTAAAACTGTCCCGTTTTGCGGACAGTTCCTTTGATATTACTTTGTTGTTTGGTCCAATGTATCATCTGTACACCTTTGAGGATAAGCGGAAAGCGTTACAGGAGGCAAAGCGTGTGACCAGACCGGGAGGCCGGATATTGGTGGCATACTGTATGAATGAATACGGAGTTCTTCTGTACGGTTTTCGGGACGGCAATGTAAAGCAATGTCTGGAGGATGGAAGACTGTCTCAGGATTTTCATTGTACACCACAAGAGGGCGACTTGTACGATTATATGCGCATTGAGGATATTGATGCACTGAATCGGGCGGCAGATCTGAAGCGGATCAAAATTATTTCTCCGGATGGTCCGGCAAATTATATGCGACCGGTATTGAATTCTATGGACGAGGAGACCTTTGAGCTTTTTATACAGTACCATTTATCGGTCTGTGAGAGACAGGATCTGATCGGAGCAGGAGCGCATACGCTGGATATATTGGAAAGATAAAGCTGCGGGAAAGAACAGATATAAAATGATTGTTACAGAGGTTATTTTACAGACTCTGCCGAAGGAGTCAGAGAGATAACTTGATCAGGGAGGAAAAGACGTGGAAGATATTATATTTTTGATCAGGGGAAACCGGAATGGGGAACCCTTTGCGGCGGAAATGTATCAGGGAGGTGAGCAGCCTTATTTTACTCTGCGCTGGCAGGAGGATGAGGGGGAGCTTCATATCCGGATCATTCCGAAGGATTTTGATGATTATGGAAATCCCGTGGGAGAGCTGACGCTGGAATCTGTCAGTATGACCTTTCCATGGTCGTGCAGGGGTGGCAGGAAGCCGGAACAGATTTTCATGAATGGATATCAGTCCTGGACGGATTCCCATGAACATACGATCCTCGAAAAGGAACCGGCCATATCTCCGCTGGCCTCCGGCATGGTGGAAAAATATTATCTGGATCGCTATGGTGACGTGAATTTTACCATGAAGCCAAAGGGAACGGGACAGTTTCATGGATTTACCTATTGTTATTTTCGGGATGGAGAGAGATACCGCTTTTTGGGCTCCTTAAGCGAACGTGCCGGATTTACCGTGTTTTATTATAATGGCGGAGCACAGCAGATGACCATAGAAAAGGATTGTTCAGGCTTAAGGATATCGGAGGAGTGGAATGCTTTTGATCTGGTGGAGCTTTCTGGTACAGAGGATCAGGTGTTTGATCTTTATTTTGAAAAAATGCAAATTAATAAGCCGGCGGGAGGTCCTATGACAGGTTATACAAGCTGGTACAATCATTACCAGAATATTTCAGAGCAGATCATTATGGAAAATCTGGAACATGTCCACGAAATGGGACAGAATTTTGATGTTTTTCAGATTGATGATGGGTATCAGACCTATGTGGGGGACTGGCTGGATGTGAACCGGGACAAGTTCCCGGATGGGCTGGAGCCGGTAGTGGATCAGATCCATACATATGGCATGAAGGCGGGACTGTGGCTGTCTCCGTTTGTATGCGAAAAAAATTCCAGATGCTATCAGGAGCACGGGGACTGGCTGGTACGGGATGAAAATGGCCATCCGGTGTGCGGTGGCAGTAATTGGAGTACCTTTTATGCATTAAATACAGAGCTGCCGCAGGTGCGGGAATATCTAAAAGAAGTATTTCATCAGGTCCTGGATGTGTGGGGCTTTGATCTGGTGAAGCTTGATTTTCTTTATGGTGCTTGTATGCAGCCGACGCCATATAAAACGAGAGGGCAGCTTATGTGTGAAGCTATGGATTTTCTGCGGGAGCTTGTTGGAGACAAGCTGATCCTTGGCTGTGGTGTCCCACTGGGGCCGGCGTTTGGTAAGGTGGATTACTGCCGGATCGGTCCGGATGTGGGGCTTGACTGGGATGGATCTCCCAAGGAAAAGCTTCTACACAGAGAGCGTGTTTCCACCAAAAACACCATTGGCAATACGATTTATCGCAGGCAGTTAAATGGGCGGGCGTTTTGGAATGATCCGGATGTTTATCTGCTGCGGGATGACAATATTAAGCTGTCGGCGAAACAGAAAGCATTACTGGCGCAGGTAAATGGATTGTTTGGAGGTCTGCTTTTTACCTCGGATGATGTGGAAAACTATGATGCAGAAAAAAGAAAATTACAGAAGAGTCTGACTGAACTTCATGGGGCATCCCGGAGTGTGGAGCGCAGGGGCAGATATACCGTTGTCCGATATCAGGGACAGGACGGAGAAAAGGAATTAAAGGTAAAATTATAAATAACTCAGGATTCGCACATCAATTATTGGGTTGAGTTCATAATATTTCTTATGTTCAAAGTGTCGATATGATTTTTGCCTTAGAATACTTGAACGACCGTGAGCGGGTGACATCAAAATTGTCTTGTCACTTACGGATTTCGAAAAGTCTAATTGCTTTGCTGTTTCGATGTTTGATGAACGTGTCTTCCCGTACTCGCCTCCCGGTGAGATTCCGATGTTTCGAAGGGCACTTTCGCACTCGCTGGTGTTTACGCCACGTTTTTGGTGGCGTTATGCACCATTGCGTAGTGCGACGTAGCGGGAGCGTGCCCACCGAAATAGCTGAGCCCACCAGGGAGGCTCAGTCGTCCAGACACGTATTCATCGAAACATTGCAAAGCAAAGACTTTTCAGAAATCCTACTGATCTGCGTCAATTTTTCGATCACGGTCTCACGGAAATATCTGTTTTCGAGGAAAAATCACTACACTACTTTAAAGACATAAGAAATATTATGGGTGTCCTCCTAAGTAAAGACGTGGTGAAAAGGAAGTAAAATTTTTTACTTACATTTTACATAACCCCCATATAAGCTTTACAAGTGCTTGTTATGATGATTAAGAAGTAAAAAAGAAGAGTTGATAAAAGCACGTAAAGAAGATGGAGGAACGTATATGAACAGTTCGGTTCAGATCGCATTTGGACTATTGGGAGGGTTGGCATTATTCCTGTTTGGAATGAACATGATGAGCGAGTGTCTGCAGAAGGCAGCAGGCGAGAAAATGAAATCAATTCTGGCACTTTTGACAAAAAATCCGATACTTGGAGTTTTGGCAGGCGCATTGACCACAGCAGTTTTACAGAGTAGCAGTGCGACAACTGTTATGACGATCGGATTCGTCAGCGCAGGTCTGATGAATCTGCCACAGGCAATTTCTATTATATTAGGTGCTAATATCGGCACCACCATGACAGCACAGATCATTGCATTTAAGATCAGTGATTATATTTATGTGCTGATTTTTGCCGGATTTATTGTTTCTTTCTTATGTAAATCCGAGAAGGTGAAAAACATCGGACAGACCGTTTTTGCATTTGGTGTTCTTTTCTTAGGGATTGAGACTATGGGAGATGTAATGAAGCCGCTGGCCGGAAGTCCGGTCTTTACGGCAATGATCGCAAAGGTGGCTGATATCCCGATCCTGGGCGTCTGTGTGGGAACATTAATGACACTTGTTGTACAGAGCAGTTCTGCGACCATTGCGGTTTTACAGAATTTTGCAGAGCAGGCAGGACCAAACGGAGCAAGTATCCTTGGCCTGGCAGGAGCGATTCCGATCCTGTTAGGTGACAATATTGGTACAACGATCACGGCATTACTGGCAAGTCTCGGACAGAGCAGGGATGCCAAGCGTACAGCTCTGGCACATTGTATGTTTAATATCAGCGGAAGCATGATCTTTATCTGGTTTATCCACCCGTATGCAAAGCTGATACAGTATATTTCCCCGAAGGGACCGGAGGTGGAGGTGATCTCCAGGCAGATTGCCAATGCCCATACAGGGTTTAACCTGATCATGACTATTTTATGGCTGCCACTGATCTGGCTTCTGGTAAAGATCGTAATGTTTATTATACCGGGAGATCAGAAAGAGAAAGAGGCATCACAGCCAATGTATCTTGATAATAATCTGATCAACCAGCCGACAGCAGCACTTCGTCTTGTTTCCCAGGAAGTGATCCGGCTGAGTGGCATTGTGAAAGAAATTATCACGGGGATAGCGGAGGTATCTTCTCTTAAAGACAGAGAATATAAGGAGAAGCTGCAGCAGAAGATTCAGACGGTTCAGAGTCTGGATGACAGAATCACGGAGTATCTGGCCAATCTGTTTTCTGCAGGTGTGTTGACGGAGGAGCAGGCAACCCAGACTGCAGGGATTATGTATGTACTCAGTGACGTAAACCGGATCTCGCTGCTTTGCGGTGATATTTTATCGGTCTTTTCGGAAGAAGCACAGAAAACGAAAAAGTCCGTACTTTCCAAGGATGCGGCAAGGGATCTGGAAAAGAGCCTGAAGCTGATCGGAGATATGTATGACGCTTCTTTGAAGGTTATGGAGACCGGAGATAAGGATAAGGCGGCAAAGATCATTAAGAAGAGAGACAAGGTGCTGGAGCTGGATCTGAAGCTTCGCAAAGATCATATGAAGCGTGTCAGTACCGGTAAATGTAAGGCTGCATTGACGTCTTCATTCAATAAGATTCTTCACAGCATTGACCGTATAGGAAACAGCTGTGTGAATATCGCAGATGCTGTCATGGAATCGGTGGATTTCGGGTATTTTAATTGATGTGGTTGTATGGTACAATTACTCCAAAATCAGGAAGGCGGGATAATTATGGCTTTGATTTATATTGTAGAGGATGACAAAAATATCAGTGAGATTGAGAGCTTTTCATTAAAAAATGCGGGTCACGAGACCAAAGAATTTGCTGATGGAAAGTCTTTTTCCAGAGAGATTATGGAAAAAAAGCCGGATCTGATCCTGTTAGATATTATGCTGCCGGATGAGGATGGTCTGACGATTTTAAAAAAGCTTCGGGAGAGACGGGAGACACGGAAAATACCTGTCATTATGGTGACGGCAAAAACCACGGAGCTTGATAAGGTCAAGGGGCTGGACAATGGAGCTGATGATTATATGACAAAGCCGTTTGGTGTGATGGAGCTTGTTTCCCGTGTGAAGGCACTGCTTCGCCGTGTGGGAGATCAGGATTCGGAGAAAATTATGCGGATCGGGGATCTGGTGATTGATGATGAAAAGAGAAAGGTATTTGTGGAAGACAAGCCGGTAGAGCTGACCTATAAGGAGTATGAGCTGCTTCATTATCTTGCCCAGAATCAGGAAATCGTACTTCCGAGAGATAGCATTATGGAGCATATCTGGCATGCAAACTGTGAGATTGAGTCCCGTACACTGGATGTGCATATTAAAACACTGCGTCATAAGCTGGGAGATGCCGGAAAGTATATTAAGACAGTCCGTAATGTGGGATATTGCATGAATCTGGTTTAACAAATGGAGGAGGGCTGAGGATGAAACGGCGGATCAATTTTATGTGTATCATATTAACAGTTATCACCATATTGGAGACAGTGGCACTTTCTGCCACTGTCTTTTATGGGATTTTGACCAAGGAAGTGATCGAGGATCTGAAAAACTCTGCCGATGTGATGATCGAGTCAGATGCATGGAATATTGTCTCCGATCCCGATCATGCAGATATGAGAGAAATTCCCAAAAGGATCCGGATCACGCTGGTGGGACCGGATGGCCAGGCAATCTGTGACAATTATGCAGATGTTAAGGATATGGGAAATCATAAAAACCGTCCGGAGATCAAGGCTGCATTTGCAGATGGGGAGGGAAAGGCTGTCCGTAATTCCCAGACTATGGGGAAAAGCGCATTTTATTATGCTGTCCGTCTGGACAATGGAGATGTACTTCGGATTTCCAAGGAAGTAAGCAGTATGACAGGCATTCTGATCAGTACGGTGCCAAGACTTGTGGCTCTCAGTATCCTTTTGTTTGCAGCATGCGTTTGGTTGTCCCATGCATTGACAAAGAGTATCGTAAAGCCTATCGAGGAGCTGGCACAGAATCTGGATGGGCCGGCCATGTATCATGTATATGAGGAGCTGGAGCCATATGTCACAACCATACGAACCCAGCATGAGGACATTATCCGAAATGCCAATATGCGTCAGGAATTTACTGCCAATGTTTCCCATGAGCTGAAAACACCGTTGACGTCGATCTCCGGTTATTCGGAACTTATTGAAAACGGTATTGCCACCGGGGATGATGTACAACGCTTTGCAAAAGAGATTCACAAAAGTTCTAATCGTCTGCTGACACTGATCAATGATATTATTCGTCTGTCTGAGCTGGATGTGACCACGGAGGATATCATGGAGGAACTGGATATCAGCGAGATGGCAGCCAATAGCGTAGAAATGCTTCAGATGGCAGCCGAGAAACATCAGGTCCGCATTTCCTTCTCCGGAGAAAAACAGATGGTTATGGCAAACCGGCAGATGATGGATGAGTTGATCTACAATCTCTGTGACAATGCGATCCGTTATAACAATCCGGGAGGCAGAGTGGATGTTTCGGTGTACCGTGAGGTTGACCGGACTGTGCTGGAGGTTAAGGATAACGGCATTGGTATTCCGGAGAAGGATCAGGAGAGGATATTTGAACGATTTTACCGGGTGGACAAGAGCCGTTCCAAGTCTACGGGAGGTACCGGTCTGGGGCTCGCAATCGTGAAGCATATCATCGCACTGCATGATAATGTGCGTCTGGAGCTTCGCAGTAAGCTGGGCGAGGGAACCACAGTGTATGTTTATTTCTGTGAGACAAATGTAGAATGATGAGATATAAGGATTTCTTTTTTGATTTTGTTGTTTTAACAACGGAAATTTCCTTCGATTTTGCGTAAGATAGTGTCAGTTCAAAAAATATTATTTCGGGATCAGACGTAGCGGGCAGCAGTTTGGCCAGTGTCAATTTCGAAATGATTTGTCTGCAAAAGAAATGGAGGATTTTAAGATGATACGTCAGGTCATAAAGATTGATGAAGAGAAATGTAACGGTTGTGGTTTATGTGTCAACGCCTGTCATGAAGGGGCGATCGGTCTGGTTCATGGAAAGGCAAAACTGATGCGGGATGATTATTGTGACGGACTGGGAGACTGTCTGCCGACCTGCCCAACCGGAGCGATCACGTTTGTTGAGCGGGAAGCAGCGGCATATGACGAAGCAGCTGTGGAAGCAAATAAGAGAAAAAAGAACAGGCAGTGGCCGATCCAAATTCAGCTTACGCCGGTCAATGCCCCTTATTTTGACGGGGCAGATCTTTTAATCGCAGCAGACTGTACTGCGTTTGCATACGCAAATTTTGCAAAAGAGATCCAGAAGGGAAAAATCACGCTGATCGGATGTCCGAAACTGGATCCGGTTGATTACAGTGAGAAACTTACGGCAATCCTGGAGCAGAATGATGTGAAAAGTGTGACAATCATAAGGATGGAAGTGCCATGCTGCGGCGGAATTCAAAATGCAGCTGTGACAGCAATGAAAAAAAGTGGTAAGTTTATACCATGGCAGGTGCTTACAGTGTCGGTAGAGGGAGAAGTTTTATGAAAAGAGCAGTTTAAAATGCAGCTGGTCGTTGTGTTCTAGGCATCGTCTTCATCGTGAGATTTGCTGCCGATTACACCGGCAACCACAGCAACCACGCAGGAAACGATCACAGCCGCAAGGACGGCGATAGAGATAATAGCAATGATCATATAAATTCCACCTTTCTTTTCGGTTTGAGAATGGTAATGCCAGAGATAAAGTACCTGATCGTCTTTTGACCCTGTCATCAGTGGAATTATTATAGCACAAAATCAGAAAAAAAACAGTGAAAACTTTACAGGAAAGAAAGAGAAGTGCTATAATGAGCAAAAATGATAATGGGATAAAAAGTTTTATCCAGGAATGATGGGAGGATTTAAAAATGCAGTTAGAAGCATTAAGAAAAGACATGGTAGCAGCTATGAAGGCAAAAGATAAAGAACGCAAGGAAGCAATTTCTTCTCTGGTTTCTGCAGTAAAAAAAGCAGCGATCGATGCCGGATGCAGAGATGATATTCCGGAAAGCATGGTTGATCAGGTAATTCTGAAAGAGCTGAAAACAGCAAAAGAACAGATCGATACCTGTCCGGACTCCAGGCAGGATCTTAAAGCAGAATATCAGTTCCGTTACGATGTGATCAAAGAATATGCACCGGCTCAGATGAGTGCAGAAGAGGTTAAAGCTTACATTCAGGAAAAATTTGCCGAGGTCGTTGCTACAAAAAATAAAGGCATGATCATGAAAAATGTAATGGCAGATATGAAAGGAAAAGCAGACGGAAAAGTCATCAACCAGGTGGTTGCAGAACTCTGCAAATAATCATTCATGGAAAAAAACAAAACAAAAAAAGCAGCAGTCTGTCCGGTGGCGAAAAAATGCGGCGGATGTGAATTTCAGGGGATGCCTTATGCAGAACAGCTCAGGCACAAAGAAAAACGTGTGCGGATCCTTCTGGATTCTTTTGGAAAAGTACATCCGATCATCGGAATGAAAGATCCGTATCATTACCGCAATAAAGTGCATGCTGTGTTTGACCGTGACCGCAGAGGCAATGCGATTTCCGGTGTTTACCAGAAAGGAACACACAAGGTTGTTCCGGTGGACTCCTGCATGATCGAGGATCAGAAAGCAGATGAGATCATCGTCACGATCCGAGGACTTCTGAAATCTTTTAAAATCAAAACGTACGATGAAGATACACAGTATGGGCTTTTGCGTCATGTGCTGATCCGGCACGGATTTTCTACCGGAGAGATCATGGTCGTGCTCGTCACGGCATCGCCGGTATTTCCATCCAAGAACAATTTTGTCAAAGCACTGCGAAAAGTTCATCCGGAGATTACGACGGTCGTTCAGAATATCAACGACCGGGGAACCAGCATGGTACTTGGAACACGAGACGTCGTTCTCTATGGAAAAGGATTTATCGAAGATAAACTCTGTGGCTGCACGTTCCGCATTTCTGCACAGTCGTTCTATCAGGTCAATCCGGTACAGACGGAGATCCTCTATCAGAAAGCAATCGAAGCGGCGGGGCTGACCGGAAAAGAAACCGTGCTCGATGCGTACTGTGGGATCGGCACGATCGGTCTGATCGCAGCATCAAAGGCAAAACAGGTGACCGGCGTAGAACTTAATAAAGAAGCTGTCCGTGATGCCATTAAAAATGCAAAGCGAAATCAGACAAAAAATATCACTTTCTACTGCGAAGATGCCGGAGAATTTATGTTGAAAATGGCTGCAGAAGATCAGCAGCTGGATGTTGTTTTCATGGATCCGCCGCGCAGTGGCAGCAGTGAAGTATTTCTGGATTGCCTTGCAAAACTGGCACCGAAAAAGGTGGTTTATGTTTCCTGTAATCCGGAAACGCTGGCAAGAGATCTTCGCATTTTAAAGAAAAAAGGCTATCAGATGCAGGAGGCCTGGCCGGTTGATATGTTTCCGTTTTGTGATCACGTTGAGACAGTCTGTTTATTATCACGTAAATAGGCGGTTTTACAGGCTTTTATGAGTGGAGTTCAGTCTATTTGCCACCCATTTGCCACCGTAATTTTTAAAATCATCACTGAACAAAGAAAAGGGAGTGAACACGCTGAACAATCAGAGGATTCACTCCCACTATTTTTATTTATGACGTTTTTGCTTGTGTGATTTTTTCAAATAGATCAATATGAGGGACTTTAGGAATTTCTTTTTTATATCAGAGCATGAACGACTGGGACGAGAAAAAAACAGTTCGCAGACAGTATTTTCTTTGAATTATGTCGATGGTATTTTAGATGGAAGGTATGATTTGGAAGATAATAAATCTGCAAGAATGTACCATTTTATTGTTAAGTTGCTGAAAGGATATTTACCACCAGACAAAGATGTACTTGACTATTTCCTTATGTTTTCAGATGTATCGAAAAGAAGATACAAAGGTGTTACATCGAATTTTATTGATGAAGGCATTTACTGGCAGTTAAATGAAATGCACATAACAGGCAAGCTGTCGAGGGTTATTAAAGATATTGATAAACTTAAGAAGAAGCTCCTTAAAGATACATATTGGAACGATGAAATGATAAAAAATGATATCGCAACAGGATTTACAAGATATGTTGGGGCATTTGACTTCCAAGGTGGAAAACTGATAGCAATGGTTGAGAAAGAAGATAATGCGAGATGTATTGGTGATTTGCTTGTAGCCAACTTAGATAAAAAAAGAGGAATGGTAGCATTAAATATCGAAACTGGTGCATATGAAATTCAGTATATAAGAGAGCTGACTTCGGAGGAAGTGAATATGATATTCAGCGGATTTCATATTGTAGATGTTGCATATCGTATAAGTGTCGAAAAGTACTTTTAAGTAAAGTGCATGCAAGGAAAGAATTGAGGTGATATACTATGAGAACTTATAAAAAGAGAATTATTACAGATGTTGTGAGCGTTGGCATGCTGCTTTTGGCGGTTGGATTAATCTTGCTTATGCACAGATATATGGGAGATGTAAAGTCAATTTATCTTCCAGAGGCAAAAACAACGGGAATGCCATTTAATATTGGATTCAGGTGGTCAGTAATTCTCGGAATGATTGGCGTAATACTGATTCAAGTGGTTATGTATGTGTGGACTTATTGCAATAAAAATTGGAAACTTTTTACCTGGGCAACGGGAATATGGATATACTCAGCCATAGTGTTTGAGTATGTGTCATCGTCCAGTAAATTGGGTTTCTTCTTTATATTGAGAGATAATCTGCAATATAGCAATCCGGATATTATATATTCCGTTTGGGCGAAAGCTAATATGCTTGTATATGCA
>ERZ780198.1897-NODE-1897-length-17552-cov-3.751615_pt1 | contig 17552 bp, 16 predicted proteins | sample MGYA00510979_ERZ780198 | MGnify/ENA primary metagenome ERZ780198 (study PRJEB29588, sample SAMEA2158039) | human gut metagenome | biome: human gut; feature: human-associated habitat; material: faeces | place: Denmark | collected 2008/2010 ...
AAATGAAAAACGAAATATGCGATAAAATGTTCATGTATGTGTTTTTTAAAGCATCAGATTCAAATAATACTAAATATTGCTTGGATAAGGTTTTGTTTTGGGGGTTTCCTGAATCTTTAATACCTGAAGCTAAAAGGGTATGGAAAGAAACAATTGAAATTATAAAAAATGGTGTTGTTCTTACTGAATATAAAAACACTGTTCAAACAAATTTTCCTACATCGAAGACAAATAATGTGGTTTTCACAAAAATTCATGCTAAAAATACTCTTTATGAATTTCAAAAAGGTAAATTTGTAGGGAAGGGGAATCTAAGTGATACATCACAACTTCCAGATGGGAGACATATTACAAAACATTCATTTTGGTTTCCTAAGAAATTTGTGAAACGTATATATGATGAAAATATATAGCTAATGGCTTTATATATTTGGATAAACGATAAAGAAAGACAACAATAATAATGCAGTCTTTCTTTTGAGGGTATCCGCATTTTTGGGTTGAATTTACACAGTAAGTCTCTTTCTTTTACTGAGTGAAGGTTAAAAGAGTGAGGCTTATTTTTTGTGCTTTTAAGAGTGTCAGACCGCAATTTGAGGTTAAAAAAGTAAAGGCTTAAGGATACGATTGAATTACATTAGAGATAAGGTGGATGCATATGAATAAATATAATGTAGGTGATACCGTCTATTTCATAGCTAACGGATATCATATAAGAGAAGCTACGGTAATTAGGGCTGGTTCTGGCTTTTGCACGATAAAATTCAACGACATCGAAACTCCAGCAGGAACCAGAGTCAGAGATTCTAAGTTATTCAAGACAAAGGCAGAAGCTGAAGTTGTAGTTGAAAAAACACATAACACACTGTTATACTAGGATTTGTTGGATGAGCCATAAATCATAACATCAAAATCATCCAACACTTCTAATTCTTAGAGCTGGCGTTTAACCCTTTCTGCCAGCTCATTTTTTGTGCCTTCCCAAATAGAAATCAAGCAAGCACAAAAAAAGAGACATTCTAAGCGAATATCTCCAGATTCAATTTCTATACGATTCTAATTTTCACATTTTAATTCTTTAATCCCATACTCGTGAATTATATTCTCATGAGCATTAGAATCAGCAGGATATAGTATTCCAGAAGCTGCATACTCATATTGTTCCAGTTCCAATACCGCTGGGTCAAAGGGTTTAACATCTACGTTGTATTCAGCGTAAATATTGTCTTCATCTGCAATCAAATCTGCTTTTATGCATTCATCAATTTCATCAGCAGCATCATCTATTTTCTCTCCGTATGCAACACCAATTAATTCATGTTGGCTCACATTTTCTTCTAAATGTTTTAAAGACCTAAAAATTTCATATCTGTTCATGTATTTTTCTCCTATTATCTTCTTGTGCATGAGTATAACATTGCATTTGAACTCAAGCAAGAATTAAGACTATAGCTCTAGTTTAAATAGATTGCATAAAACGCTGCTTTAACAGGTTTAATTTGGTCGACTTTCTTAAAAATTCACTATCAACCAGCCTTTCTATTTTTTGATTTTAGAATCTTTATATTTGCTCTTTTCTATTTTTCTCAAACAAATTTCCAAAATTCACGTTGTTTTCACATTGGATTGCTACAATGAATGTAGGAGGTCTTAAATGATGAGCAACAAACGTATTTTACCATCAATCGGTTTAGAAGGGACCAAAGAGGAATTGTTAGAATTCTTATCGGATTTCGAAATCAATAAGATAGCAATTTCCTTTGTGGGAAATAATATGGTTTTCACAGCATCGGTTCCAGTGGATGAGAAACTTATGGAAGTATATGAACAGGCTTACGGAATCTCACAAACTCAATAAAAAAAGGCTTTAGTCAATATTTGAATATTGGCAATAGCCTTTTTTATATGTCTTTATATAAAGTAATTAACATGCTTATATGTTGTTGGATAAGATAAAAGCTTATTTTAAACGCCTTTTTCTGGTTCTTGTTATTTTTTCTATTGTACATCTACCTTATAGGTGGTAGAATTTAATCGGAACTAAATTGGAAAATAAAAAAACTCCACGAGGGAACCAACCTCTGGAGGAATGACCAATGGTTTATGCAGAACCATTTGATACTATAATTCTATCATTCTTTAGAATTATTTCAAGATGTTAAGTATCAAAGATTTCAAAGGGCTGCTAAACCAAGGGTTAATAGTGGTCCTTTTTTTGTTTTTTAAAATTGAATAGAGTTGTTTAAACTAAAATATGCTTGGTGATATAGAATTTGCGTTAGCAAAATAAAAAAAAACAAAAGCGAATGATTTGACGGTCAAATCATTATTCATTCGTTTTCGGTCGCTCTATATCTCACAGCCACTTTTATAATGCTTTTTACTATGCTTTTTCGGCATCGAAAGCTAAGTAGCAGTTCGATCAAATAAAATAATGGTAGCGCGTACGGGATTCGAACCCGTGATACAGCCTTGAGAGGGCTGTGGCTTAACCGCTTGCCGAACGCGCCATGTGCTTAAGTATTGTAGCACAAAATAAAAGAGAAGTATAGACTTCTCTTACAATTCTGCAATCAAATCACATAAGTTTTTATAGGCTTTTTGAAAAGATTCTAGGTTTAATTTTTCTTCTGGAGTATGACAACCTTCGGCAATAGGTCCATATGTGATGATATCTAAATCTGGAATCAATCCTTTTAGAATACCGGTTTCCATACCGCCGTGGGATGCTTCTGTTTCCATTTCTACACCTTGTCTTTTTAAGATTTCTTTTAATGTATCTCTTAATGGACTGTTCGCTTCATAGTTCCAACCACAGAAGTTTGTATCTTCATGTTCAAATGCATGACATAATTTTGCAATCATTTTGATTTTATTTCCTAATTCATCCTTCATAGATTCTAATGGGGAGCGGATGCAGAATGCACATTTTACAACATTGTCTTCTGTTCTTAGTTTACCTAAGTTAAGGGAAGCTAGTGTTAATCCTTCAATGGCCATCGATTTATGCTGCAAACCATTTGGTAATAAATAGTATAGTGTAATTAATTCATTTGTATCTTTTGAAGTAAAGGCTTTAGTAGCTTTTTCTGTTTCTTCCAATTGAATATCAAGCTTACTATCACTGAATTCAAATTCTGTTTTTAAATCGGCTGTGATTTGTTCAATATTTGGCTTAATATCTGAAACGAAAGTTGCTTCTGCTTCTCTAGGAATTGCATTTTCTTTTAGACCACCATTTACGGATACAATTTGAATATCTTTTAATGTTTGTAGAACTCGAAATAAGATTTTAATGGAGTTACCCTTTTCTTGATCAATGCAAGCACCTGAATGACCACCATCTAATCCTTTTACAGTAAGTTTGTAGGTTGGTTTATTTACTTCTTCAAAAGCACATGTTTTATTGACATAGGCATAGCGACCACCACTTGTTGTGGTACAAGTACTAACTTCACCACCCCCATCAAGACCAATCATCTTTTTGGCATTGAAGTATTCTTTCTTTAAATTAATAGATCCTAATAGACCTACTTCTTCTTGTACAGTAAATACACATTCTAGATTTGGATGCTTTAGAGTATCATCACTAAGAATGGCCAACATGTAGCTAACTCCAAATCCATCATCGGCACCTAATGTTGTTCCTTTCGCTTTTAACCAGCCGTCTTCAACATATAAATTTAAAGCATCGGTTTCAAAGTCAAAATCGACATCCTTGTTTTTTTCACATACCATATCCATATGCGCCTGCAACATAACTGTATCGTGATTTTCATAGCCTGGTGTAGCATCTTTATAAATAATCACATTATTCATATCATCACGAACATATTTAAAATCATGTTCCTTCGCAAAGTTTTCTACATAGTCTGCAATTTTTTCTTCATGAAAAGATCCATGAGGAATCTTTGAGATTTCTTCAAAATATTTGAAGATTGCGACATTTTCATCTAATACACTCATTGTTTATACCTCCACTTGATTAAAAATAGTATAGTACAGAAAATGAGAGACGCAAGTCCCTCACTATTGAATATTGATATATCTTGTTTCTTCTTCATGCTTTACAGGTTTTGTAGGCAATAAGATAAATAATTCACCATTGTCAAAACGAGCTTTGATATCCTCTTGTTTGTAGCCTTCACCAATATAGAAAGAACGAGAATAAGTTCCAGTAAATCTTTCTTGACGAAGTACACGCGTATCTTCTTTGTTGATATTACGAGTTGCTGTGATCTTTAAGTAGCCATCTTTTAGTTCAATTTGAATATTTTCTTTTTGAATCCCACAAACCTCCATGCAGATTTGATAATATCCATCCTTTTCATAAATGTCTGTTCTTAATACAGTATTTGTATCTTGTTTTTTAGTATCATTGAAAAAGTCATCAAAATAATTAGGGTAATAGCGCATATTGAATCCTCCTTAGCACTTATATCTTTTAACTGCTAATATCATAGTACAATTGTTTGGCACAGTCAATATCTGAGTGCTAATAATTTTGAGATTCGTTTAAATTTTGATTTTACGGGTTTTGCAACACTTTTTTTGATTGTTGATCACCTAATTAATTGAATATGAAAAAAAACAGTTAATCATAAATGAAAGACTGTTTTAAATTATGTACTTTATTACTTTGTGTAAAGATTTAACTGATGGTCTATGTCCCTTCGGGTATACATGACTCTAAGTATTGTTACAACCTTTTTATGATGATCTGGAATATATAATACCAAATAATTATCTACGGGTAATACACGAAGACCACGGCTTTTCCATGGTTCTTTTTCATATCTTCGATAACGCTCTGGCATCGTATTCAGACTTAATATCTGTTTTTCCAAACGGTCAAGTTGTCCACTTGCATTTTTCGGTGATTGTAATTCAAAAGCAATATATTCAAAAATCTCTCTCAAATCACTGTCAGCCTGTTGGGATACTTCTACTTCATATATCATAAACCATAATCTTTGCGAATGTCAGCAAAGGCTTTTTTTGCATTTTTTGTCCGTCCAGCTTGCATATCTGCATATCCTTTTTCCAATTCTTCATTGAACTCTACTTCTGATAATGTGTTGATATCAACCGGTCTGGTAGATGGTATTTTTACTTCAAATGGAAGTCCTCTCTGTAAGATGATTTGTTTATAAAACATATTGATAGCACTGGACGCAGAGATACCAAGTGCAGACAGGATACTTTCTGCGTTTTCTTTAACATCTGGTTCAATCCTTGCATATAAATTTGCTGATTTTGTTGCCATATAAAACATCTCCTTTCGTGAGTAGTGTTTCCGTCTATCTTTATTATATGCAGATGTCCGTACATTAGCAATACTAATTTTGCGTTCCAAAAATCTTGTTGAATAACTGTAGTAATACATCTTTTACACCGGACGCAATAGGCTAGCTTGAAATAGTGAAGATCTGATTTTTTTCAGTGACTACAATAAAGCTGTCGGGATACTTTGTAGTTTTCAGTAATCGCTTTACTATTTTATTCGAAAATTTTTTCTTCTTCCGATTTTGAGTATAGAAAAGGAACGCAAAAAATGTACGTTCCGTAGTCTATCAAAATATTTAAATTTTTCTTATGGAGTGTTAAGTGCTAATTATTTTGTCGCTTGTTACGAGTACACTTTTCTGCATCAATAGCCAAGACAAACATAAGTGCATCCAATGCATTTTCTGGATCTTTAACATCAATGACATAAGTATCTGTAAAATTAAATATTTCTTTACGAATAATCGCTACTGTATCATAGCTTTCATCCACAATTGTATAATTCCATTCAGTAAGAGTTCCATCAATATGCCATCCATTGTAGTCAATATTATAATGTGGAGTAAAGAAAGATAATTCTTTCGATAGACATCCAATATATTCATTATTCTTATAGATTTCAAATTTAGGAAGTAAAGTCATCACCTTCTCTAATACAGTACCCACTTCATTTTCATTTTGATCATAAATGACTAGTTTATGTCCCCAAGAAAGTTTTCCTTCAACTTGATATATGACCTGACCATCTTCGTTGTATATATCATAACTGTCAAACCAGGAAAAGAATCGTTGCTTAAATAATAGTTTCATAGTATCACCACCATCCCAATTATAGCATTGAATATATTTAAGGTTTATTTAAGTTTTAATATATATACTCATTAACGAAATAGGTGATTATACTTTTCATGCCCTTAGAATAATCATGCCTATTTCTTTTTTTTGACAATTTTTAAAATCTTAAGAAATCTTAAGGAAATCTTAAGGAAAACATAATAAAATATATCCGAGGTGAATTTGTTATGAAGAAAAGACTCGGAAACATATTGATATTTGTATTGATTATAGGCCTTACGATTGGATATGGAATCTATAAAGATGATCAATCAAGAGTCACAGTCAATAAAATCTATACGACTCAGTTTCAAGAGCAGGCATTATCGGATTTAGAAAATGAAAAAGGAAATGGAAATTATACACTTCAAAATATGTTTATGAAATACAATCCTTTTTCAACCAATACACAATCGATGTATGTTTATTTTAATACATCCAAAGCGGCAAAAATTACATATACAGTAAGTTGTGCTGATTATGCGGATTTTACAGCTACGGCTTATCAGGCAAAAGAATATCAAAAAGAACATGAGTTTCAATTGATTGGATTAATTCCTGATTGTACAAATACAATCACAATTACAGCTATTTATAAGGATGGGACAAGTCAAAGTGTAAGTACAAATTATACAATGGGATCATTACTTGGTGATGAAGATATACAACTTGAACAAGTGTCTGGTTCTAAACAAGATTTAGGTAATGGGTTATATACCTTATTAGGAAATGATTCCGATGATCAAGACTTTGTTTATATGTATGATACAAATGGCATTTTGCGTTCAGAAATACCAATTATTGGATATCGTTCTCATCGTATGTTGATGCAAAATCAAACATTATATATGAGTGTATCAACACATCGAATGGCAGCCATCAATCATTTGGGAATGATAGAACACATTTATAATTTGGGTAATTATATAGTTCATCACGATTATCAATTTGATCAGGATGGAAATTTGATTTTATTAGCTACAAATGAAGAAAAGAATAGTGTAGAAGACTGCATTATTAAATTGGATGTAGAAACTGAAGAAGTAAGTGAATTATTAGATTTAGAAGATTTATTTAAAAGCTATAAAGAAAGCACGAATCATAAGGAAGGCTCAAAATGGGATTGGATGCATATCAATACACTTCAATATTTAAATGATAATAGTGTTATTCTTTCTTCTCGAGAAACAAGTTCAATCATTAAAATCAATGATGTAAGCACAAATCCAAGTATTGGCTATATCATTGGAAATGAAGATTTCTGGAAAGATACGGATTATACAGAATATTTATATACAAAAGTAGGCGATTTCTTGACAAGTGGAGGACAACATACTGTAACCTATATGGAGGATGATTCGCTTGAATTAGGTCAATACTATCTATATATGTTTAACAACAATTTTGGCTACTCAAAGACAAGAAAAGATTATGATTGGAAGGTAAATGAAGGAATTCAAACAAGTATTACAGAAGGTACAACATCGTATTACTATCAATATTTAGTGGATGAAAATGAAGGTACATATACATTGGTAAATTCATTTGAAGTTCCATTTAGTGCCTATGTATCCAGTGCACAAAATCTAGGTAATCATATTGTCGTAGATTCAGGTATTGCAGAACGATTATCCATTTATGATACGGATGGAAATCTTGAACAGCAATTGAGTATAAAGAAAAATGATCGATTTATTTATCGAATCTATTATTATGATTATAAAGGATATTATTTTAGTTAGAGAGCAAACTCTAACTTTTTTTAAGCCAATTTTAAGTGTTGTTTAGTATGTTTATGGTATGACATATAAAGAATTTTATGGATCTGACTATGATCAGTTTAAGAAAATACTTGATTCTGTTTTAAATACGATTGAATCAAGTTCATTAGCTTGTATACAATATACTACTTCTAGGATCAAATCGCCGGAAAGTGTTTTAAAAAAGATCGGCAATGACTATGCATTACTTCATGACATTATTGGTGTTCGCATCATTTGTTCATTTGTAGATGAAATGTATCAAGTAAAAGATTGGATCAATTCTAGTTTTGAAGTGGTGGAAGTAAGAGATTATTTAAGACATCCCAAACCAAGTGGATATCGAAGTCTACATGTGATAATTAATGTAGATGGATGTTTCGTTGAAATTCAGGTGCGCACGATTGCACTGGATTTTTGGGCAAATCTAGAACATCAAATTCATTATAAGAAAGATATTGAAGATGAAAAATTGATTCGCAGTGAGTTAAAACGATGTGCCGATGAAATTGCTTCTTTAGACTTATCATTTCAGACAATTAAAGATAGAATCGAGGGATAATATGCGATTGTTGATTGCGGATGATGAAGAAAATTTGGCTCATGCATTAAAAGCGGTTTTAGAAGATGCGGGCTATAATTGCGATGTGTGTTTTGATGGAAAGAGTGCCATTCGTTTGATTTCTCAAGAAATATATGATGGATTGATTTTAGATATTATGATGCCAGAAAAGAATGGATTTGAAGTATTATCTTTGATTCGAAAAAAGAAAATGGATATTCCGGTATTACTTTTAAGTGCATTAAATGAAGTGGATGATAAGGTTCAAGGCTTTGATTTAGGTGCCAATGATTATTTATCCAAACCCTTTTCTACAAAGGAATTGATTGCTCGAATCAAAGTGATGTTAAAAGAAAATATAGTGGATGATTCTTATCTACAATATCAGGATATTCTATTGAATAAGAAAGAAGAAACACTTTCTTGTAAAAATATAAAATATCAATTATCAAAATATGAGTGTAGTATTCTTTCTTTGTTGATTCGAAGTGAATTAAATCGAGTACCTGTATGGCTTGTGATTGAAAAAGTATGGCAAAATATGGTGGATGTAGATGTAAAAACTGTTTCACTTTATATATCTTATGTTAATAGAAAATTAAAAGCATTAGATTCGAAGGCATATATAAAATTTGATGAAGAAAACATAGAACTGTGTGTTAATATATAAAAAAAGAAGAAAGGGCGGGAAAATATGAATATATTAGTTGTGGATGATGAAAAAAATATTGCGTATGCGATTGCACAAATATTAGAAGAACAAAAATGGCAAGTTACGATGGCCTATGATGGTCAAGAAGGTTTAGACCTTGCGCTAAGCGGATATTATGATGTAGCTATTTTAGATATTATGCTTCCGGGTATGAATGGTTTTGAAATTGTACAAAAGATGCGTGCTAATAAGGTTGAAACTCCTACACTATTATTATCGGCATTAGATGAAATTCCGGATAAAGTCAAAGGCTTAAATGTAGGTGCAGACGACTATATGACAAAACCATTTTCAGCTGCTGAACTTGTAGCCCGCATCAATGCACTGACAAGGCGAAAAGGGGAAGTCATCGTTCATGAATTAAAATATGAAGATCTTTCTTTACAACTTGATACTTGCGAGTTGTATTGTGCGAGTCAACATATTCATTTGGGATATAAAGAGTTTGAAATAATGAAACAATTAATGTCGCATCCAGAAATGATTACCTCTAAAGACGATTTGATTATCTCTGTATGGGGAAGTGAAAGTGATGCGATGGATAATAATGTCGAAGTATATATTTCTTTCTTAAGAAAGAAATTGAAGTTTTTAAAGAGTCAAGTTTCAATCAAAGTGATTCGAAAAGTTGGATATCGACTTGAGGTATGCGATGCTTAAAAAATTACAGACCAAATTCATTTTGATTTTAATGTCCTTTGTCAGTGTCATTCTACTATCTGTATTTGGCATAGTTTGCTGCTCAAATTATATCCACGATAAAAAGGATGTCGAACGAAGTTTGGAAATGGCTTTGCGGTTAAAAGATAAAGATTTTTCGATTTCATTTGGAAATAGCCGTAATTTTAATGGGAATTCCTTTGTGATCTATACAGATTCTGATTATGAATATATGATCACAAGTCGTACAGTATGGAATATATATGCAGAAGATGCACAAAGTTTGATTGAAAGTGTAGAACATAAAGAGGATGTGGGCGTACTAAAAAAACTTGGGTTTGCGTATAAAAAAGAAAAGATTACGAACTATCAAGTGAATGAGGATACCCTTATTCCTTCTGGTTATGCCGTAGCCTTTGTGGATATATCGAATATGCAGTCCTCTTTTCAAAGAATGTTGATTATATCTGTACAAATTGGATCGAGTGTATTACTTGTATTCTTTATATTAAGTTGTATTTTAAGTAAATGGGCACTAAAACCAGTTGAGCAAGCATGGGATAAACAAAAACAGTTTGTCGCCGATGCCAGCCATGAATTGAAAACGCCATTAACCGTTATTTTAGCTGATAGTGATGTGTTATTAAATCATTCTACAGAATCTATTTCTTCACAGAAAAAATGGATAGAATCCATTCAAAGTGAAGCAAATCGAATGCGTAAGCTTGTAGAAAATATGTTGTTTCTTGCCAAAAATGATGCGAATCGAATTGAAATTTCGATGCAGAATTGTTCTTTGAGTGATATATGTTTTCATTGTGTTTTACCATTTGAATCGATTGCGTTTGAAAAAGGTATTGATTTAATCGATGAAGTGGAAGAGAATATAGAGGTACATGGAAATGAGTCACAATTAAAACAATTGATTTTGATTTTCTTGGACAATGCGATCAAATATACACCTAAGGGTGGAAAGATATATTTTAAGTTGGCAAAGATACAAAATAAACCCGTTCTTACGATTCGTAATACGGATAGTTATATTCCGCCTGAAGATTTAAAACATGTATTCGAACGTTTCTATCGTGTTGATAAATCAAGAAAATATCAAGGTGGAGCCGGTTTAGGTCTATCGATCGCAAGTCAGATTGCACAAAGTCATAAAATTAAATTAAGTGTGACGAGTGATGAAAAACAAGGTACAGAATTTACTTTGAATTTCTAGGAGGAAAATTATGTTTCAAAAAAGAGTCAATCAAGTGATTGAAAAAATGAAAACAGATGGGCTTAAACAAATCTTAGTGAGTGAACCATGCAGTATCTATTATTTAACCGGTGTGGATGTAGGTCCAGGAGAAAGATTGTTTGCGCTATATTTGAATGATGAAGGAAGAAAAGTATTATTTTTAAATACATTATTTACAGTTGAACAAAAGGATTGCGAAGAAATTTGGTACAGTGATACAGACGATTCGATTTCAATGTTGGCAAGTGTGATTGATTCTAAAGAAACACTTGGCATTGATAAAGAATGGACAGCACGCTTCTTGATTCCTTTAATGGAAAAGTGTAAAGGATTAAAAGTTGTGTTAGGATCAAAATATGTGGATGCTACTCGTGCTATTAAAGATGAAAAAGAAATTGAATGTATGATTGAAAACTCACAGATCAACGATGTGGTGATGGAACGTACAAGAGATTTTATCAAAGAAGGTATGACTGAAAAACAAGTGGAAACTTTTATTTTTGAACAATATAAATTATTAGGATGTCAAGACGTATCATTCTCACCAATTTGTTCATTTGGAGCCAATGGCGCCGATCCTCACCATATGCCAGATGATTCTGTTTTGAAAGCCGGAGATAGTATTGTGATCGATATTGGTGGAAAAAAAGATCGTTATTGTTCCGATATGACACGTACTTATTTCTGTAAAGAAGCAAGCGATGAATATAAAAAGATTCATGATATTGTGCGTGTTGCCAATGAAAAAGCGGAAAAAATCATTCGTCCAGGCGTTCGTCTATGTGATATTGATTTAACAGCGCGTAATTATATTTCAAGTTTTGGCTATGGCGAATATTTTACACACCGACTAGGACATTTTATTGGTCAAACAGATCATGAATTTGGAGATGTAAGTTCTACAAATACGGAAACTGTAAAACCAGGCATGATCTTCTCGATTGAACCAGGCATTTATTTGCCAAATAAAATGGGTGTTCGTGTAGAAGATTTAGTTTTAGTTACTGAAGATGGCTGTATTGTATTAAATAAATTAGATAAAAAATATGCGATGATTGGTTAAATCATCGCATCAGACTGTTGACAAAGTGACTGTCGACAGTCTTTTTAAAATCTGATAGAATATCTGTGGCAGAAACGTACTTCATAAACCTAAAAATAGTCGACGTTTCTGCCATTTATTATGCCAAAAATGATATAATCACGGTAAGTACTGAAGAGCTCATGATAATTGCTAATGAGCTAGGTGTCGTTTTTGAGCAGTCATATATTCTTGAGAATGGAAATAAACTGACAATTACGAATGAGTCCTAAAAAACGGACATCTGATTTTGTAATATTAGGATGAGAAATAAGAGGTGTGGACGTGGATTGGTCTAAAGTAAAAAAAGAACATGTCGATCAAGCTATCAAAAAGTTCATAGAAGATAAACCGGAACACCCGGAACCGCGTTCATATTATCTGATATATGAAGGTGAGAAACTTCCGTCTAAGTATATTCGCGGGATGGCTTATTCAATTGCTACAGGAGAAGAGTTCACTCTCAGCGGATTTAGTGGGGGAATAGAGACTGTCAATTTCTTTAAGAAATATGGCTATACAGTTGAACAGGTATCCGATGATGATACTGAGGACAAATACAGTGTTAATGATGCGGTCTGGATTGCAGCAGCGTTATTAGCAGCGGAACAGTATACAGCGAATCCGAATGCTACTCGTGAAGATGTGTTCTTCAAGCAGTCGGATATAGTGAAAAAAGCTCAATCATTGATAACAAGTAAAGTCGATTCTGCAAGAGTGTCATGGTGGGTTAATGCTGATAATGAAAAGCATACTCAGAATTATTTACGTGCAGATTCATTACAAGATACTACAGCAAGAAGACTTTCAATGATGGATGAGTTCCCTGACAAAACGTATCCCAAAGGATTAAGTATGTCAGATGAATTTGAGATAAATGGACTCCAAATAACAATGGAAGAATTGTTCTTCTTTGTTAAGGAGCAGTACCCAGAGGTGATCAATAAAATGCAAACGGTAGATATCAATTATATTGGCGTATTGGATTACTTGGCAAATAATCAGGAAATCCCTTATTCCAATCCTGAAGTTCCTGGATTAGCACAGGATGAGAAGGAAAGATTACTGAAAGTTAAAGAAAAGGGACAGGCGGCTGTTGCTGAAATAAAAAAGATGGCAGCACGCTGTTCCCAATTGTATGGTCTTGATAAGTGTCTGCCAGTTGCATGGCTTGATGGATCGAATACGAAAACAAGAAAGTATCTCTGTGCGCAGTTGAAATATAAGGATTACGCGACTAATCCTACAAGCGTTTCATTATTTGTTGAGAAGAATAATGGCATTACTAGATATCGTATCAGCTTGGATATTAAGAACGACGGTACTGATAAGAAAACGATGGCTACATACCATTCTCATTTGGATATACCGAAAGAAGATGGGATGGTCTATGTGTCAGGCAGCAATGAATGGGGAAATCCGGCTGTTATCACAGATACAGTCGATGTAATCAAAGCGAAGATCGATTCTGGTGAGATTCGTAAAGTCCAGCTCTGCGTTTATGTTGAATCATCAGGCGGCAAGACAAATGAGCAGTATGATGCGGGTGTAATGGCTGCTGTAAAGAAGATCATTCCATATTACGAGCATGTCATTGGTAAAGCTACTACACCATCGACTGGCCGCGCATGGCTGTTAACATGGAATCCTGCAAGCTGGGATTGGGCTAATTACAAGACGTGGTGTAAAAATACAAAGCTCGGTAATAAATTTGTTGAGCCTTGGACTTGTGCAAGTAAGCAACCTGCTGTTGGTGATGAGATTTTCTTAATTAAGATAGGCTCTAAACCTAGAGGAATTCTTGCTCATGGATATGTTGCGAAAGGCGCTTATGAAGCAGATCACTATGATCCTGAAAAGGCGTCAGTAGGAGTTAAATCCAATCATATAGACGCAGAATATGACTGGATTCAAGATTATGATACAGAGCCAATGTTGATGCAGGATGATCTTAAGACTAAGCTTCCTGATCAGCAGTGGAGTCCAATGGGATCTGGCATTGAGATTAAATCAAGTATTTTGCCAGAGTTGAAAAAGATGTGGCTTGAACTTATTGGTAAGAAAGGTGAAAAAATCACTTACTGGCCAAGCTTAGAAGAATACGGCCCAGGAATCACGAAAGAGAAATGGGTAGAATTATTAAACGACTCGGATGTGACAAACGAAGATAACCTCAGAATGTTTAAGATGATGCTTGAACTGGGCGGGGAGGCCACATGTGCTAATCTTGCTGAAATCTATGGTGGTTCAGCTGGTTCATATAATAACTGGGGTCGTATCTTTGGTGAAAGAGTACACAGAAAGACAAATTGTCCATTGTGCGTTGATGGTGATCGTCAGCGTTATTACACAATTCCGTTTGTCGGAAGATACGTGGTTGAAAAGGGGAAGCGTAGATACTCTTGGAAATTTAGAAGTGAATTAGAGGAGGCGTTAAAGGAAATGGATTTATCTCATATTGATCTTACAACAGAGGAAGAATCAGTAATTTCATACGATAAAAATATAATCCTGTATGGCCCTCCAGGAACAGGTAAAACATACAGCACTGCAATTTACGCTGTGGCTATCTGTGATCAGTTTGATCTGGATAGTGTAAAAGCTATGGAGTATGACGAAGTGATGATCCGTTATCGTGAGTTGTTAGCAGCGGGTCGAGTAGCGTTTACTACCTTCCATCAGTCTTACGGATATGAAGAATTTATCGAAGGCATTAAACCTGTCTTAAATGGCGGTTCAGATATTGGATATACCATTGAAGATGGTGTGTTTAAAAAGTTCTGCGACGATGCACGTATGCCAGAAAATAATGATATTCAATGCTTTGGCGATTTGTGGGCAGTTAGAAGTAGAGCTGGAGATTCAGACGTACCGTTTGACTATGAAGATTATCTCTACAAGAATGGAGTAATCATGGTAGAAACAAACGATGAATACGACGAGCGTCAGTGCAACATGATTTCAAGAATGAAAAAGGGCGATTGGATTGTACTGGGAAGAGATTACAAGATTGCAGCACTGGGTGTGATTGATGATGAAGAAGTATCAGAAATCGATTGTGAACCGTTCCATTGGAAACGTAAGGTCAATTGGTTAGTAACAGGCTTGTCAGCTACTTTCTCTGATATTGGTATTGTTGGTGGATGTTTCTCTAATTTTGCCATCGCAAAATCAAAACACAAAGTTCAGAATTTCTACAAGCTGATTAAGACTGAAAAGAAAAAAGCGAAACCGCACGTATTCGTTATTGATGAAATTAACAGAGGTAATATTTCTAAGATATTCGGTGAGCTTATTACCTTAATTGAAGATACAAAGCGTGAGGGAATGGATGAACAGGCATCAGCAGTGCTTCCGTATTCAGGTGAATCATTCAGTGTTCCTGCTAATGTGCATATCCTTGGAACTATGAATACGGCAGATCGTTCTATCGCACTGATGGATACAGCCCTTCGTAGAAGATTTCAGTTCGTAGAAATGATGCCGGATGCAGACGTACTTAGAGATATCGGTGCAGATAAGGTAGACGATCTTGATGTTGCAGCTATGCTTGAAAAGATTAATGAACGTATTACTTTCCTCTATGATAGAGAGCACACGATTGGTCATGCATTCTTTACGAAGCTTGCAAAAGCTCCAACCATTGAAACCTTAAAGGCAATCTTTGAGAAATCTGTCATTCCACTTCTTCAGGAATATTTCTATGAGGATTACCAGAAGATTCAGTTGGTTCTTGGCGACAATGGAAAGACAGACCCTTCAACAAAGTTCATTCTTGATGAAGAGGTAAAGGTTAAAAATATCTTCAAGGGAAATGCTGATGATGTTGTAGACCTTCCAGATAAGAAATACACCATCAATGCTGATGCATTTGATAACCTTGAAAGTTACAAACAGATTATTTAAAGCGTGGTGAGATAATGGATAAATTGCTTGAGGTGAGAGAGTTTGATACGATCACCGAAAATGCCGACTTTGAAAATGATGAAAAATATAAATATCTTGATGCAGCGGTCTTCCATGACCTTGTGGAATTTATCCATGAATTCTCAGAAGATGAAGAAAATGCTGATGCATTGGATTTCATGCGCATTTCTTATAAACGTAATGTTGGTGATGTTGTAACTATCAAAAATTACGTTGGCCTGATCCAGATGAATAATGGTTATCAGGTACAGGTGCTTCCTAAGATTAGCTTTGATTCTGGTGAAGACGCCGGAAACAAAGAAACAAAGAGACTATTCCTGAAGATGCTAAAAAGCATGAAGGACTTTCCGAGTAAGGTGTTTAATGATGCGAGCCTGAAAGTAGATTGCATGAATCTCTATGAGATTTTTATAAACATGTATCTGCAGGAAGTACGACAGCTGATTAAGCGTGGAATTAAATCTGCATATGTTGGGCAGGAAGACAACCTTAAATTCTATAGGGGAAAACTTCTGACAAGCCAGCATATTAAGACCAACATGGCCCATAAAGAAAGATTTTATGTGGCTTATGATGAATTCCATCCTAACAGACCAGAAAACAAGCTAGTAAAAGCGACATTGCTTAAATTGCAGAAATTAACGACGAGTGCTGAAAACTCAAAAGAGATTAGACAGTTGTTAACTGCTTTTGAAATGGTGGAACCTTCTACGAACTACACGAAGGATTTCTCACAAGTGAAAATCGATAGAAATACTAAAGACTATGAAATGCTCATGCAGTGGTCTAAGGTGTTTCTTCTTAATAAATCATTTACAACATTCTCTGGAAAGAATACATCAAGAGCATTGTTATTCCCGATGGAGAGTGTATACGAAAGTTATGTGGCGCAACAGATGAAAAAAGTTCTAGGACCGGCAGGCTGGGAAGTTTCAAGTCAGGACAAAGGATATTATTTGTTCATGGAGCCAAGACGCCAGTTTGCGCTAAGACCAGATATTGTTTGTAAGCGTGGTGACAGAACAGTCATTATGGATACAAAGTGGAAAAGCCTCATCAATAGTGAAAGCGCCAACTATGGTATTTCTCAGAGTGACATGTATCAGATGTATGCGTACTCTAAGAAATATGAAACATCGGAAATCTGGCTTCTCTACCCATTAAATGATGAGATGCGTGATCATTCTGATATAAAATTTGAATCTGGTGATGGAACAACAGTCAGGCTGCATTTTGTTGATCTGACACGTGTGCCGGAAACACTGGAAGAATTGAGAGATAAGCTGGAGGTGACTGAGTCATGACAATTGAGGAAAAAGTAATAGAAGTCATTAATGACTATGTCAGCTCAAACGGAACTGCATCAAAGATGACGTCTGACCAATTGTACAGTCTTGTGACTGCTACATATCCTATGAACAGGAATAGTTGGTACTATGTCAAGAAAAAGGACTCATAAAATAGATAAATTTTAAATTCTAATG
>ERZ780198.1899-NODE-1899-length-17543-cov-17.480101_pt1 | contig 17543 bp, 16 predicted proteins | sample MGYA00510979_ERZ780198 | MGnify/ENA primary metagenome ERZ780198 (study PRJEB29588, sample SAMEA2158039) | human gut metagenome | biome: human gut; feature: human-associated habitat; material: faeces | place: Denmark | collected 2008/2010 ...
TATACATTAACAATTATACATTAAAAAAGATGTTATTACTTTTATTAATACTTTTCGGAGTCCTCTCCGTCCTCGCCCTCCTCATCATCCTCTGGGATTATTTCAAGCATGGAGGTGCAGCGGTATGGGACACAGAACATCCTGGTAGAATCATCACCCTGAAGGAGGCGAAGAACAGAAAGAAGAAATAGTCACGCAGATACTCACCGATTATCACTGATAGGGTTATGCTCCATAAGTATGATATTTAGCTATCGTAACCATAATACTTAGCCATCGTAACTATCTTGTTTACGCCTTACTTACCCTACCCACCCCTAGAAGTGCAGGTCGGGGCGGTATCCTGCAGGGGATACTCGTTCTCTAAGTAAGAGTATGGGTGAACACTTGGCGATGAAGTCGGTGAAGGGTGAACCCCGATGCCAACCTTTAGCGTTAATAATGTGTTAAAAACACTATATAACCCATTATAATATAGACTCTTATATTTCTAGCATGCGCTGTATATACAAAGTTCTTTTTACTAGGGTTCACCCCTGAGCCGAAAAGGTGAATGCTTGGGGCAAGTGTTCACCCCGCTGTTCACCATTCGGTAACTTAAGATTGATAGTACTTGTTTATTCAATGTCTCATGAGGCTGAACATCAGGCTGAATACTGAACTCTGAACACTGAAAATGGGGTAAAAACAGCGTTTTATGGATGTTTTAAATACTATATAATCCATTGATACATATTTCTTTATATTCTTTAGCATGCGCTGCTTATAAAAAGAGTGAAACGCTAAAGTTCAGCTTCAGCCCTCCTCGGCGACAGTAGTAATTATTAGAAAATCTTTTTTTAAAGAACATAAGTTAAAACAATGAATATAATCAAAACAGAAATTGATGGCGTTCTCATTATAGAGCCACGCCTCTTCCGTGATGCTCGTGGCTACTTCTTCGAGAGCTTCAGCGAGCGAGAGTTTGAAGAGAAGGTTGCCCCAATCCTGGGACACAATGTTCACTTCTGCCAAGACAACGAGTCTATGAGTAGCTATGGCGTGATGCGAGGCCTGCACTTCCAGTGTCCCCCATATACCCAGAGTAAGTTGGTACGCTGCGTAAAAGGTCGAGTGCTCGATGTGGCAGTTGATATCCGCAAGGGATCTCCAACTTATGGTAAGCATGTGGCTGTAGAGTTAACCGAAGATAATCATGTCCAGTTCTTCATCCCTAAGGGCTTTGCCCATGGCTTCGCAGTTCTCTCAGAAACAGCCGTCTTCCAATACAAGTATGATAACTTCTATCACCCAGAGGCTGATGGAGGTATCAGTATCTTAGATGATACCCTCGGTATCGATTGGAAAATCCCAACAGAACATGCTAATCTCTCTGAGAAAGATACAAAACATGCTATGCTGAAAGACTTTGATAGTCCATTCGACATCAATGTAGATTTATACAAGTAAACAAAATACTAATCATTTAACATTAAGACAATGAAAGGAATAGTATTAGCAGGTGGTAGCGGTACACGCTTGTATCCTATTACCAAAGGTATCAGCAAGCAGCTGATACCTATCTTTGATAAACCGATGATATATTATCCTATCTCGGTATTGATGTTGGCAGGTATCCGTGAGATACTTATTATCTCAACTCCATTCGATCTGCCAGGTTTTAAACGTCTCTTAGGTGATGGTAGCCAGTTCGGAGTCAAGTTCGAGTACGCTGAGCAGCCATCACCAGATGGCTTAGCTCAAGCTTTCATTATTGGAGAGAAATTCATTGGTAATGATTCTGCTTGCCTCGTGTTGGGAGATAACATCTTCCATGGTGCTGGTCTTAGCCAGATGCTGCATCAGGCAGTAGTAGATGCAGAACAGAATAACAAGGCTACCGTTTTTGGCTATCGTGTAAGTGATCCGGAGCGATATGGAGTTGCAGAGTTTGATGATCAAGGCAATTGCTTGAGCATTGAGGAGAAGCCTGAGCATCCAAAGAGCAACTATGCCGTGGTAGGCTTGTACTTCTATCCTAATAAGGTGGTGGAAGTGGCCAAGCATATCAAGCCTTCCGCTCGTGGTGAGTTGGAAATCACCACCGTTAACCAGGAATTCCTGAAGGATAAGGAGCTGAAGGTACAGACCATGGCAAGAGGATTCGCCTGGCTTGATACCGGAACCCATGATTCCCTTTCTGAGGCTTCAACCTTTATCGAAGTCTTGGAGAAACGCCAGGGTTTGAAGGTAGCTTGTTTGGAAGGAATTGCATACCGTCAGGGATGGATTTCTGCAGAGCAATTGAAAGAGAATGCACAGCCTATGTTAAAGAATGACTATGGTAAGTATCTGCTTTCAATTCTTGATGAAGCAGATGGAACATTAAAGAAGAATTTAGAATATTAAAATATAAGATAGGTGAGGGCGAGAATTTGAGCATTTTTTATGAGCTACTTTTCGCTCTGTTCTCAAACTCATCTATCTCTCTTTAAGCAAAATATGAACATACTAGTAACTGGTGCTAATGGTCAGCTCGGTAACGAGATGCGCATCGTTAGCCAAAATACAACAGATCATTATATCTTTACTGATGTCAATCAGGTGGAAGGTTTGGAAACTACTTTCCTTGACATCACCGATATGGATGCCATCCGTAAAATGGTGAAGGAAAATGATGTGAAAGCCATCGTGAATTGTGCGGCATGGACCAATGTGGATGCCTGCGAGACTGATGAGAAACTGGCTGCTTTGGCAGAAAAACTCAATGCGGAGGCTCCAGAGAATCTGGCTAAGGCGATGAAGGAGGTTGATGGCCTGCTCATCCAAATCTCTACAGATTATGTCTTTGGTAAGGAACCTTATAATGTGCCATGTAATCCTGACCAGAAGGGAACTCCTACTGGCGTATATGGAACTACTAAACTTCATGGCGAGCAGAAGATTATGGCTACTGGCTGTGAGTATGTGATTATCCGTACGGCTTGGTTATATTCTGAGTTTGGCAAGAACTTCTGCAAGACAATGCTTAATCTGACGGCAACCAAGCCACAGTTGAAAGTTGTCTTCGACCAGTGTGGTACTCCTACATACGCACTCGATCTGGCTAATGCCATCATCACCATATTGGATAAGGTAAAGGCTGCCCAGAGCAAGGATGAATATGTTGGAGTATATCATTTCTCAGACGAGGGTGTCTGCTCCTGGTATGATTTCACCCAGATGATAGCAAGAATCGCTGGTCATACGGATTGCGATATCCAACCTTGTAATAGCTCGGAGTATCCTTCTCCTGTAACTCGTCCTGCTTATTCCGTATTGGATAAGAGAACCATCAAGGAGACCTTTGGTGTTAAGGTTCCTTATTGGGTGGATTCTCTGGAGAAGTGTATTGCTAATCTTAAGCAGGATTGTTAGAAGTCTGCTCAAAAATACTAATCATAAAGTTTAAAGTTCAATTTTCAAAGTTCAAAGCAAATGAAGAATATCATTATCACGGGCGGTGCTGGTTTCATCGGCTCACACGTAGTAAGGCTTTTCGTGAACAAATATACTGAGTATCACATCATCAACCTCGATAAGTTGACATACGCAGGCAACCTGGCTAACCTCAAGGACATCGAGGATAAGCATAACTATACTTTCGTTAAGGGTGATATCTGTGATTTCGACCTGATGTTGAAACTGATGCAGGACTACAAGGTGGATGGCATCATCCATCTCGCTGCGGAGAGTCATGTAGATAGAAGTATCAAGGATCCTTTCACTTTCGCTCGTACTAACGTGATGGGTACTCTCTCCCTCCTTCAGGCAGCAAAGCTCTATTGGGAATCACTTCCTGAGAAGTACGAGGGCAAGCGCTTCTACCACATCAGCACCGATGAGGTGTATGGTGCTCTTGAGATGACCCATCCCGAGGGTGTTCCTGCACCATTCTCTACCAAGGCTTCATCGGGGTCTCAGCATGAGGCATACGGAGAGGAGTTCTTTGTAGAGACTACCAAGTATAACCCTCACTCGCCTTATTCTGCTTCGAAGGCAAGCAGTGACCACTTTGTACGCGCATTCCATGATACATACGGTATGCCTACCATCGTGACCAACTGCTCAAACAACTATGGCCCTTACCAGTTCCCTGAGAAGCTGATACCTCTCTTCATCAACAACATCCGTCATCGCAAACCTCTTCCTGTCTATGGTAAAGGCGAGAACGTACGCGACTGGCTCTATGTAGTGGATCATGCTCGTGCTATCGATACCATCTTCCATAACGGTAAGGTGGCAGAGACCTACAATATCGGTGGCTTCAATGAGTGGAAGAATATCGACATCATCAAGGTAGTCATCAATACCGTTGATCGCCTACTCGGACGCAAGGAAGGAGAGGATCTCGACCTCATCACATACGTTACAGACCGCCTTGGTCACGATGCTCGTTACGCTATCGACTCTCGCAAGCTTCAGGCAGAACTTGGCTGGGAACCATCACTCCAGTTTGAAGAAGGTATAGAGAAGACTGTTAAGTGGTATCTTGAGAACGAAGCTTGGATGGACAACATCACAAGTGGCGAGTATGAGAAGTATTACGAATCCATGTATGCTAACCGCTAATCGAGACGATAATGACAATCAATGATGTAAAAATAATAGAACTCCCCAAGTTCCTTGACGAGAGAGGCAACTTGTCGTTCGCTCAGAACAATACGCAGATTCCTTTCGAAATCAAGCGTACCTACTGGATTTATGATGTTCCAGGGGGCGAGGAACGAGGAGGCCATGCCGAACGTGAAAACGAGGAGTTGATTATCGCGATGTCTGGTTCTTTCGACATAACTGTCGATGATGGCAAGGAGAAAAAGACTTTCACGCTCAACCGCTCTTATTATGGTCTATACATCCCAAAGGGTATCTGGCGTGACATGTCTAACTTCTCCACCAATTCCCTTGCATTGGAGTTTGGCAGCATCCCATACGATGCCAACGATTACATTCGCGACTATGACGAATTTCTCGCATATAGCAAGATTGCCAAGGATGAAGAACCTAAGCAACCAAAGGAGAATGTAATAGCCGAACCTCGCAACCAGAAGTTCAATGTCTTTGACTGCACTATGGTTGAGCTCGACAAGCATCACTCCAACCGCAAGGGCAATTTGACAGTAGTCGAAAACGGCAAAACTCTTCCGTTTGATGTGAAGCGTGTTTATTATCTCTATGATGTACCTGGAGGCGAATCACGAGGAGCTCATGCCCATCGCGATTTGGAACAGTTTATTGTAGCTGCATCCGGCTCTTTCCGTGTCACATTGGATGATGGTACCTGCAAACGTTCATTTGTTCTAAATCGTCCATATCAGGGGCTTTATGTAAAACCTGGAATGTGGCGTGATTTGGATGATTTCTCATCGGGAGCAGTTTGTATGGTGATGGCATCTGAGGTTTATACTGCTGAAGACTACATCCGAGATTATGATGAATTCATCAAGTTTAGAAACAATTAAAAAACCAATATAAACAACATCACTAAAAGAAAGCGTATGTTAGAAATCAAGACAGTAACAGTAGTCGGAGCGAATGGTACGATGGGTACCAACGTGTCCGCAATCTTTGCGTCATTCGGTGACGCGAAGGTGTACATGGTCAGCCGTGATCTGGAGAAATCTAAAATGGCTGCACAGCGAGCAGGTAAAACCGTGAAAGCGGATAGTATTGTGAACCACCTGTTGCCAGCCGATTATTCGATGTTGGCAGAGTGCGTGAAGGAGAGCGACCTGGTGTTTGAGAGTGCTGCAGAGAATCTCGACATCAAGATTGACCTGCACACTCGCATTGGCCAGAGCCTTAAGAAGGGTGCTGTGGCTTGTACGGGTTCGTCAGGTCTGAGCATCCAGCGTCTGGCTGAGTGCTATCCTGAGGAACTTCGTCAGCAGTTCTATGGCGTGCACATGTTCAACCCTCCTTATCAGTTGCCTCTGTGCGAACTGACAGCATCACCATATAGCGATATGGAGATGTACAAAGAGCTGAAGGAATATCTTGACCAGAAACTGCATCGTTGTGTGGCGGAGAGCAAAGACCTACCAGCCTTCCTCGGCAACCGCATCGGCTTCTACTTCATCAATGAAGCATTGATCTATGCTGAACGTTATCAGGACAATGGCGGTATCGACTACATCGACTCAATCCTTGGTCCTTTCACTGGTCGCACCATGCCTCCTATCACCACCGCTGACTTTGTGGGATTGGACGTGCACAAGGCTATCGTGGACAACATCTATGAGAACACCAACGACTATGTACACGAGAAGTTCGTGATGCCTAAGTACGTACAGGAACTCATCGATAAGGGCATGTTGGGCAGAAAGGCAAAGCAAGGCCTGTACAAGATGATCAAGAACGAGAGTGGCGAGAAGCGCATGATGGTGTGGGACATCAAGGACGGACAGTTCCGCGATGAGATCAAATACAACTTCCCATTCGCTATCCGCATGAAGCAGTACCTGAAGGACGGAGACTATGATGATGCCGTACGCGAACTCATCAACAATCGTTCGCAGGAGGCTGACATCTGCTTGCGTTTCCTCCTCCGCTACATTATTTACTCACTGTGGACAGCAGAGCATGTAGGCTATGACCTGCGTGTGGCAGATGACGTGATGGCAACCGGATTCACATGGTGTCCTCCTTTCGCAATGATGGAAGCATTCACACGTGTGTGCGACCTCGATAAGCTGATGAAGGAGCGTCTTCGTCCGGAGATCGTCAATGCAGTGGATATTGACCATATCCTGAGCCTGCAGATAAAGAGCAAGTATGATTATCGTATTTATTTCAAAGCAAAATAAGGAGGATGAGCATTATGAAAAATAAAGTTTATATTCTTGGTGGTGCTCAGACCGATTTTGAGCGTAACTGGACAAAGGAAGGTAAGACATTCATTGCTATGCTGAAGGAGGCCGTGGAAGACGGTTTCAAGGATGCTGGCTTCACGATGGACGAGATGGTTCGCCTGAACAAGGAGAACCGCGTGTGTGCATTCGTGGGCAACTTCATTGCAGAGCTGTACATCAGCCAGGGACACCTTGGCGCATTCCTCACAGAGGTTAGTCCTGCATTCTATGGCGTGCCTTCGGGCAGATATGAAGCTGCTTGTGCATCGTCATCAGTAGCACTTGATGCGGCTATCACAAAGATCCTTGCTGAGGAATATGACGTGTGTGTTGTTGTAGGCTGGGAGGTGATGAAGAGCGTGAACTCAAAGATTGGTGGCGATATCCTTGGTCGTGCTGCCTACTATGAGAAGGAAGGCAAGGGCATTGACCTGCCTTTCCCAAAACTCTTCGGACGACTGGCAGACGCTACCATTGAGAAATACGGTCTTGATCAGGAGCGTTATCTGAACGCCCTTGCACGCATCTCTACAATCAACTACTCAAATGCAAAGCGCAACCCGCTGGCACAAACCCGCAAGTGGTTCATGAGTTATGAGGAGGCTTCGCATCGTGGAACTGAAAGCAATCCAAATGTAGGTGGTCTGCTTGGTGTAAGCGACTGCAGTCAGGTGACCGATGGTGCTGCTGTGGTGGTTCTCTGTTCGGAGAAGTACATGCAGGAGATGGGCTTGAAGGACAAGGCTGTTGTGAAGGGCTATGGTCATCGTGTGGCTCCTATGCTCTTTGACAAGAAGATTGCAGATAATACTGATTCTGAGTACGTATTGCCTTGGACTCGTCAGGCTTGTCTGGACGCATACAAGCGTGCAGGGTTGACAGTTGATGACATTGATGTATTCGAGACTCACGACTGCTTCTCGTCATCAGAGTTTGCAGCCATTTCGGCCTTCGGCATTGCAGAACCAGGAAAGGAATGTGAGGCTGTTGAGAATGGCGTGATAGCCTTTGATGGTGCAAAGCCTATCAATCCTTCGGGCGGTCTGATTGGTTGCGGTCACCCTGTAGGAGCATCAGGAGCACGTATGTTTGTTGACCTCTACAAGCAGGTAACCGGCAAGGCTGGCGGCTATCAGGTAGAAGGCGCAAAGAACGGCATGATGTTGAACATCGGTGGTTCGGCAACAACTAACTATGTATTTATTGTAGGAAAAGAATAAAAGATGAAACTTGACAAATTTTCAGGGGTTAATGTCCGCATTAGCCCCTCTGCAAAAATCGGTAATAACGTAAAGATTGGTGATAATACCATCATTTACGATAATGTTGAAATTGGCGACAATACCATTATCTGCAACGATTGTGTTCTTGGTGAACCCTTGAATGCTTATTATGACAATCCTGACACATACGAGAATCCAAAGCTCGTTATTGGTGCAAATTCTCTGATTAGAAGTCATACACTTATCTATGCTGGTAGCACATTTGGCGATTATCTCCAGACTGGTCATCGTGTAACAATGCGCGAGCAGATTACTATGGGTAGCCATTGTAGTGTAGGAACTTTATCAGATCTTCAGGGACATGCTGAATTCGGTGATTATGTACGTATGCATAGTAATGTCCATATTGGACATGGATCAAAGATAGGCAATTATTGCTGGATTTATCCATACACAGTATTCACCAACGATCCTACACCACCATCTGAAATATGTGTAGGTCCTACTGTAGGCGATTACTCTATTGTAGCTACACACTGTCTGCTCCTTCCTGGAGTAAAGATTGGCACTCACTGTCTGGTAGGTGCATGCAGTATGGTATCAAAGAATGTGGATGACTATCAGGTAGCAGTAGGTTCACCTGCTAAGATGGTAAAAGATGTTCGTGACGTAAAGGATCGTGAGACCGGAACACCTCATTATCCATGGCCAAACCGCTTTGACAGAGGTATGCCTTGGAAAGATATGGATTATAATGAATGGTTAGAAGTTAATAAAAAATAAATGCAATGAATAACATTCCTTTTCTGTCCCTCAAGGACGTAACTGCTCTCCATGGAGCAGAAATCAACGAAGCAGTAACGCGAGTAGTAAACAATGGCTGGTATCTCCAGGGTAAGGAGAACGAGCAGTTCGAGAAGCATTACTCTGAGTTTATTGGCAGTAAGTACACCATCGGTGTAGCCAACGGTCTTGATGCCCTCATCTGGATCTTCCGTGCCTATATCGAGATGGGCGTGATGAAACCAGGTGATGAGGTGCTCGTACCTGCCAACACCTACATCGCAACCACCCTTTCTATCACAGAGAATGGTCTTGTACCGGTAAGCATTGAGCCAAAGCCTAACACTCTGGAGATTGATGACGACCTCATTGAGGCTGCTATCACTCCACGTACCAAGGCTATCGCCATCGTACACCTCTATGGCCGTATCGCCTATACCGATAAGATTGGCGAGATCTGCAAGAAGTACAACCTCAAGCTTATCGAGGATTGTGCTCAGAGTCATGGCTGTAAGCATACCGATGGTCGCGTAACCGGCAACATCGGAGATGCAGCGGGTCACTCCTTCTACCCCGGCAAGAACCTTGGTGCTCTTGGTGATGGAGGTGCCGTAACTACCAACGATCCCGAACTTGCAGCTGCTGTTCGTGCCCTTGCCAACTATGGCAGTCAGAAAAAGTATGTCTTCAAGTATGCAGGTCGCAACAGCCGTCTTGACGAGATTCAGGCTGCCGTACTCGATGTGAAGCTGAAATACCTTGTTGAGGACAACGCAAAGCGTAAGGTTGTGGCTCACTACTACTATGACCACATCAACAATCCTCTCATCACCCTTCCAGACCTCCTGCCTGATGCACAGAACGCATACCACCTCTTTCCAATCATCGTAAGCGGTAAGGCTAATCGTGACCGACTGCACGACTATCTGGAGCAGAATGGAGTGGGCACCGTCTGCCATTATCCTATCGCTCCTCACCAGCAGGAGTGCTACAGCAAGGAAGCATGGAATACCCCACAGCTCTCGCTCCCTATCACCGAGCGTCTTGCTGACGAAGAGTTAAGTCTGCCTATCGGTCCTGCAATTACCTTGGAGGAAGTGGCAGAAGTAGTAAGATTGATTAACGAGTTTAAGTAAATCCGAAATGGTCAACAGGTTGCACAGGTGGTTAATCCCAAATCGCACATTGGGATTAATGCAGTTCGATACTGACAACCTGTTCTATTATAGCAATACGATTAATAATTAGATACTCAAAATTAATAATATGGAATACAGAGTTTTGATAAACAAAATTTTAAGACGTTTACGTGAAATATTTTCGCATAAATATCTTGTGGGTAAAATCTCAAGCGGATACAGTTACTATGTTAATTTTAATAACTTTGCTAAATATACTATTGTAGAAGAGCTCAAATTCGATTTTGTCTCTCAGGTTTGTTATATTGGTGATGAAGAAAGGGAAGAGATTAAAGTCCAATTGAGAGAGAAATACCTATTAGAGATTGATGATTGCTATGTTATTGGAGGGTCGAATGCTATTTATACAAACGGCTATATAATTCATGACAACGTGGTTTTTGCAGAAAAGAGCGAACGTATTACGGACAGAGGGCTTTTTCGAATTTACAATGGGGCCGTACATTTAGGGAATCGCTATGTCATAAATTATCTTCAAAGAGGGCAGGAGATTGATTCGGCAATCAATTTGTGTGGAAATTATTCTTCTAATCTTTATCATTTTGTCTATGAAATTCTATCAAAATTTTACATTTTATCAAAGGTGGAAATTGCACAAGATGTTCCTATATTATTAGACTACAGTGCAAAGCATATTCCACAATTTGCAGAATTGGTTGAACTATTTTCAAATCATCGAAGCATTATTTATGCAAATCCAGAGGAATTAGTTTATATAAATCATTGCTATCACTTATCGCAATGCCACACTATTCCAATGAATTATAAAGATATGAAACTATGTTCTTCTGCGGATGTTAAATTTGATAGAGTGGTTCTTCGATTTTTAAGAGATCATATATTAAGTCTGGCCACTATGGACGTTGAGTTTCCAAAAAGATTTTTCATATCAAGAAAGAGTACTAAATGGAGAAGTTATAATGAGGATGAGGTAATAGAGGTTGTTAATGATTTTGGATTTACAGTGGTTTATCCTGAAGAAATGACATATCAGCAACAAGTTTCTATGTTTCATAACGCAGAATATATAATTGCAGCCTCAGGTGCGGCACTTACAAATATTATTAGCTGCCGTCCAGGTTGTAGAGTTCTCACCTTAATCTCAACCAGGATTGACCTTTCTATTTTTTCAACTATTGCGGCAGCCTTTGGTATAGATCTAAAGTATATGAATGGGGTGATTACGAACGAGCAAAACGTGCAATCGGATTTTAGAATAGATTGTGTAAAACTTAAAGAATACTTAGGAAATGAATAATACCTCACAAGCCTCAAAGCGTCAAATTCTTAAATCAACAGGAATAGTTGGCACTTCTCAAGTACTGACTATAATCTTGCAGATTGTTAGAACAAAAATAATTGCGGTTCTTTTAGGGCCTGTTGGGGTGGGTCTTTTAGGAATATATAACACAATAGTTGATATGGTAAGGAACCTCACGGGTCTAGGCATCAATTTCAGTGGTGTTCGAGAGATTGCCCAAGTCGTTTCCAATCAAAATAATCAATTAGCCGCTCAAAAAGCCTTGTTGCTAAAAAGATGGGCTGTTATTACAGGACTAATAGGAGGGGTTCTTTTGATTTTATTGTGTGTTCCCATTAGCAATTTTTCTTTTGGAGATTCGTCATATTCAATTAGTGTTGCATTATTGTCTCTTGCTGTTTTATTTACTTCATTAAATCAGTCTCAGATAGCATTATTACAAGGTGCCAGAAGATTTGCCTATATGGCAAAAGCTTCTGTCATAGGTGTAGCACTCAGTATAGTTATCGTTACACCGATTTATTACTTTATTGGCATCAAAGGCATGATTGCAGCTATTGTTCTCATGTCAATTTCTGCATTTCTTTTATCACAGTATTTTGTGTCTAAACTGCACTTACCCCAAGCTACTCTCTCGATTAAGGACACGTTTACTAGCGGAAAGGAAATGATAAAGATTGGCATTGCAAGTTCAATTTCAAGTATCGTTACGATGTTTACTATGTTCCTGATACGTTCTTTTATAAATAACAATGGCACATTAGATGATGCGGGGTTCTTTCAGGCAAGTTGGACGATATCAAATGTTTACCTTTTATCAGTGTTAAATGCGATGGCTGCAGATTATTTTCCCCGTTTAAGTGCAGTTCATAACGACAATAATAAAGTGAATGAACTTGTAAATGAACAGACCGAAATCGCTTTAATCATTGGTGGCAGTTTGGTTGTCGCAATGCTTGTGTTCTCAGAACTAATTATAGGAATACTTTATTCCACAAAATTTTCTATGTCTGTTGTGCTCTTAATGTTTTTTGCGTTTGGCTCTGCATTTAAGTTAGTTTCCTGGCCCATGGGGTACATTCCGGCCGCAAAAGGCGCTATTAAACAAATTCTGGTATCAGAAATATCATGGAATATTATATTCGCCAGTTTGTCGTATCTGCTTTGGGAAAGGTATAAATTAGTGGGCATAGGCATTTCTTACATCGTATCGTATATATTTTATGTTGGACTAGTGTTTGTTCTTGTAAACAAATTGTCGCATTTTAGATGGAGTAAAACTAATTATCGGCATATGCTATTTTTCTTATCGATGTCAGTTTCCACATTCCTTTCAATATATATGCTTGATGTAAATAATCTCATTCGTAGTACATTCCTAGTGGTTTCTGTCGTTTATACATTTGTGTACTTAAATAAAATTATTAATTTCCATGTTCTCATTGAAAAGCTTTTTAAGCAAAAATAATGTATTGCCATTAATACTGGCGCTTCTATTGTTTCTAAAGTGTAGGCCATATTTTGTATGGGGATGGAACGAACTTTTGCTTGCTTCACTATCATTAGTAATCGCATTTATCGAGTTGTCAAAAATTGACATAAAAGACAGAAATAGATTAATTGCATTTACCGTCTTGCTACTAGCCTACTTCCTAATCTCTTTCCTAAGAGGGGCTCGGATGGGTGCTATTATATATATATCGTTGGCTTTTATTCCTTTTATGAAGTACGATTTCTTTATGCAGGTTTATGAGTCCTTTAAAAGCATATTGGCGATTGTCTTATGTTTGTCATTAGGTTCGTTAGTCCTAGTACTTACAGGAGTACTTACCCCCTCTGGAGTTATAGAAGCCTTAAATGATTTGAAAGACTATGCATATGTCCAATACTTCATGCTTGTTATCCCTACTCATGTGAGTGATACATTCGCTCGTTTTTGTTCGGTATTTGATGAGCCCGGTGTTGTTGGAACAATGTGTTCGTTAATACTAATTGCAGAAGATTTTAGGTTTAAGGATAAAAGAAATATAGCGTTTCTGGTTTCAGGCATGCTTTCTTTCTCGTTATTCTTTTATATGATAGTGGTAATATATTTATTGTTGCGATCTGGCATTAAAGGTAAAATCGGATGGGTTGCAGCTATTCTGATTTTTTATATAGCCACAAGGAATACAGAATTGTTCTATGACAGGATATGGAGCAGACTTGAATTTGGAGGATCTGGACTTATTGAGGGCAATAATAGAAATTCAGATGCTCTTCTTGATATCTGGGATCGTTATAAATTCACACCAGGCATTATGTTTGGATATGGAGATAGGTTCGTGAAAGACTTCTATGAGTCCGCCTCAATACAATTGTTTATTCTAAGAGATGGTTTTGTATTTGTTTTTTTGTATTTCTACTCTTTTTATAAACTTATGTGCGCACATATTTCCTCAAAGAGAAATATTCTTATATACTTGGCTGTTATGTTCTTGACATTGTATCAAAGGCCAGGGTTTTGCGAATCAGATTTCACTCTTTTAATTACAGCAATAATAATAGCTAATAGTTCGAAAAATGTTAGTATCAATAATTGTAGTCAGCTATAATGCTGAAGATTATATTGCGGAATGCTTAGATAGCATTTTAAAGCAAGACTATCGAAATATAGAATTAATCGTTACGGACGATAATTCCAAGGACCGCACTCTTGATATTGTAAACGACTGGGCTAGACACCATAGCCATCGATTTAGCAATCTTGAGATTTTGACTGTTGATCATAATACTGGTGTTGCTTCCAATTGCAATAGGGGTGCGAAAGCAGCTCATGGGGATTTCTTTAAATTTATAGCAGGAGATGACTACTTGTATTTAAATACAAGTATCTCAGATTTGGTCGACTCGGCTATAAAAAGTAATTTAAAGATTATGACATCTAATGTTGTAGAGGATATTGATGGCATGCTATGTAAACCGAAGTATGATTTTTCAAATATCCTTTCAAAAACACAGTTTAGCCCTGAAACCCAATTTAAGTATCTGCTTCACGCAAATTTCATTAATGCATGTACTGTCCTTTTTGAAAGGTCTTTCTTTATGGAAGTTGGTGGTTATGACGAATCTATTCCGATGGTTGAAGACGCACCAATGTGGCTGAAATGCACAAGAATGGGACATACTATAGGGTATTTAAACAAACCGACTGTAGCATACCGAAAGCATTCTGGCTCACTTGTGGCTATTTATAAAACAAAAATAAATGTTAGATACCTAAAGGATCAAGTTTCATTACTTGAAAAATATAGGATTCCTTATGCATCAGGAGGCTTAAAGATAATTCTTCGATTGATGCGTTACTATCTTGCTACGTTTCTAAGTTTGTATGAAAGTAACCCAAATTGCAGTATGTATCATTACAATATATACCGCTTTCTTAAACGCCCCCTTAATTTATATATATATATGAAAAACAAATAAGATGAAAAAGACTTTATTGAAATCAATATTCGTGCTTTCAATCTCCATATTTATTGCTTCTTGTGCCTTGTTACTAAACAATTATTCAGGTGAGCATAGTGATGTTAATCCGGGCAACGAGGTAGAGTATGTGAAGCCTATAAAACGAGGGAAACATATACGTTGCTATAATAAGAGCGATGACCTTCGAATTATTATGAAGAAGAGTGACTGTACATATATAATAGAGAAGGATTATGCATTTGACGACACTCTTGTCATTCCCTCTAAATGTGAACTTTTGTTTGAAGGTGGATCATTGAGAGGACCTATAAGATTTAATGATACTTATCTGAGTGGTAATATTAATTTAAAGGGTAGTAATTTGTCGGGGCATATCTCAAATTATAAATTCAGTACAATTTGGATTTGTTATCGCGATGGGATGCACGATGATGCGAAAAATATAAATAATGCCTTACAAGTTTGCGATAGTTTATACATAAATTCTGGTAAATATTTGTTAATACAACCCCATGAAGTCAACCATAAAATTCCAATAGATTTGTCTAAATCTGTTGATTCATACATAGGTATTTTTAGGTCGGGTATTTCAATTTCTGCGGAAAATGATGCTGTGCTTATAGCAGATAATCCACGTACAGTCGTTTGTATTTATAGCGAACCGGGCAATATATCTGAGCAAATAAAAAGCATTTCAATTGATGGTGTAAGAATAAAATGCAACAACACGGGTAAAGATTTTAATGAATTCTGCCATTCTATAAAACTTGTTGGAGTTACAGGCTGTATGATTTCAGGGTGTAACTTCGACGATTTTTGGGGTGATGCAATATGTTTAAGCCATTATGGTGATAGCCCTTCGACAGGAGAAAGGACTCGAAACATCGACATAAGTATAAAGGATAATACGATCAAGGGTGGTAGACATCACAACAACAGAAACGGTATCTCAATAATAAGCGGTCAGAATGTACGTGTAAATAGTAATTCCATCCATGGCACAAGCCGAAAAGACATGCCAGGTGCTATTGATATAGAGGCTAACAATACTGCATATACTATTGAAGATATAGAAATAAATGGTAATACAATAAGTGATTGTTATGGTCTAACCGGTGGCATCTGTTTGATAGCAAATGCAGCAGGTGGTCCTGCCCATAATATTAGAATTATCAATAATAAAATTTCATCATGCCCAAATGGCGTGGGGTTCGGGATTTATGCAGATGGTACAGTTGATAATGTTTTTATAGCAGGTAACATCGTTGAAGCAGATACAGAACCGTATCTGTTTGATGGTAAAGGGAAAACCGAAAACTGGTGTTTTTCGAATAATGTATTCAAAAAAAAGACAAAAAGGGTTATAGGAGGGAAGTTAACTATAACTAATTTAAAAGTAGATTAGACAATGGAGTATTTTTATAAAATAATGCGAAACATATCGCCAATCCTCTTGTGGTATGTAAATTGATGGTTTGCATACTTTATATCATTCTGCAACTATAGAAAAAAAACGAGGATCGAAAAAAAACTGTGACTTGTAGTTGCACCTATTCCGTACGGCACCCATCGGAACCGGATGGAAATGTAATCATAATGTTACCTTGGCTGTACAAAGGAATGCAAGTATCTTTATCGGCAAAAACGTAGGTTTTGGTAGTGGATGTGAAATCGTTTGTCATGGGAAAATTGAAATAGGTGATTATACGCTTTTGGGACACAATGTCATGGTATATGATCATAATCATGAATTTTCTTTTAGCAGAGGTGTCAATCGCACTCATTATGATTATTATAGGGAATAATTGTTGGATTGGAGCCAGTGCAGTGTTATTAAAAGATGTGCATATTGGTGATAATGTAATCATAGGGGCTGGTAGCGTTGTTACGAAAGATATTCCATCTAATTGTATAGCAGCTGGCATTCCTGCTAAAGTAATTAAAACTAAAGATAATGAATTATAAAAAAATAATTAGCAGCAAGGAACTTCGGTTCAAGATACTGGATATGTTCAGCTGGGTTCCTGATGAGCCATGGCTGAAGTTGCTATATCGCATAAAGAACGGTTATTGGATGGATTTCAAGAATCCAAAGACGTTCAATGAGAAGCTCCAATGGCTGAAGGTACATGGATTCCGTCCTGAGTACACCCAGATGGTGGACAAGTATGGCGTGAAGGAGTATGTCGCCAAGAAGATTGGTGCAGAATATGTCATACCCACTCTTGGCGTATGGGATAAGCCAGAGGACATCAATTGGGATAAACTGCCCAACGAGTTCGTACTGAAGACTACTACCGGTGGTGGTGGTGTTGGTGTATGGATAGTTAAGGATAAGGATGCCTTTGATCGAGTGAAGTTCGCAAAGGAGGTATATGCTCGTTATCCGAACATTGGTAAGCCCCAGCAGACGCACAAGAATGCGTTCCGAAAGCATCCATACGATGGTGTGCAGGATCGTATCATTGCAGAAGAGATGCTGAAGGTGGATGGCAAGGTTGCGGACTTAGAGTACTATAAGTTCTACTGCTTCAATGGGGAGCCTCAGTATTGTCAGGTGATTCGAGATCGCTCAACAAAAGAGACCATTGACTTCTATGATATGGATTGGAAACACATGCCGTTCGTGGGGCTTAACCCTGGCGTATGTAATGGACAAATTCCTGTACCATGTCCTTCTAATAATAAGTAAGTGATCAAAATTATTTTATAATGTAAACTTCAACTCACAACTGTGGTT
>ERZ780198.1903-NODE-1903-length-17530-cov-3.855622_pt1 | contig 17530 bp, 20 predicted proteins | sample MGYA00510979_ERZ780198 | MGnify/ENA primary metagenome ERZ780198 (study PRJEB29588, sample SAMEA2158039) | human gut metagenome | biome: human gut; feature: human-associated habitat; material: faeces | place: Denmark | collected 2008/2010 ...
GGGTCCCTGTGCGCCGGTATCACCCTTAGGTCCTTGTGCACCGGTATCACCCTTGGGTCCTTGTTCGCCCTGTGCGCCGGTTGCTCCGGTGTCGCCTTTGGGTCCCTGTGCGCCGGTATCACCCTTGTCGCCTTTGGGTCCTTGTGCTCCGGTGTCGCCCTTGTCGCCCTTGGGACCCTGCGCGCCGGTATCACCCTTGTCGCCCTTGTCGCCCTTGGGACCTTTGACGGTTTCGAGCCATTCCTCGTAAGAGAGGACAGTGTCTCCACTCGCCTCGGCGTATGCGACGTAAGCCTCGTACACCTTACGCTGTTCGGTTTTGGGCGTGTTGTTACCGCAAGCGGCAAACGGAACGCACATTGTCACGGCGAGTCCGATCGCAGCCAAACCTTTCATAAACTTTTTCATTCTACTTCCTCCAAAAAAGTATTTTGATCGGGCAAACGGAATTTCCGCTTCCCGCAATCAATCGTTTTTTGCCCGGGCGACGAAACCGATCGCCGTCACCCGGTTTGCACATGTTCATCAAATACTCTATTCGATGAACAAAATCATAAAAATATTCGACAAAAATACAATTAAAAGCATATAAATATGTGTATTCGGGCTTGAATACTATAAAAAGGGTTGACATTATTTTCCTTTCGCGTTATAATATGGGAGCAATGTGTTCATCGAATAGAGTATTCGGCGAATTTACGACGGCAGGATTTTTCTGCCGTTTTTTTATTCGGACGACGAAAAAAGTTTCCCGAGCCGATTCATCATAGCGGTTTTATGTTCGATGAGAGAGTGGGCGTAGCGGTTAAGCGTAACGGTCGGATTTCTGTGCCCGAGTATTTCGGACAGCGTTCGCACGTCCATTCCGCATTCGAGCGCGCGGGTCGCAAACGTGTGGCGCAACGAGTGAAAGCCGCGATGACGGATATTCAGTTTTTTAAGCATCAGTTCGAAACTCCGCTGGTACGAGCGCACCGAAACGACGTTGCCGTTTGCCGACACCACGAAGTCCGAATCGCCGCTTTTCTTTATATTCTTCAGATTCTTTATCAGTTGTCTGGGAATCGGTATTTCGCGGCGGGAAGTCGCGGTTTTGGGATCGTCGAATACGATTCCGCCGCTTGCGTCGTGACACGACCTGCTAACGGTAATCAATCCTTTTTTCAGATCGACGTCCTGCCATCGGAGCGCGATGAGTTCGCCCACGCGCAATCCCGTATAAAGACACAGCACGACCCCGAACATCTTTTGCTTTTTACCCGTCGTCACAGCCGATTCGATTTTCTTTTGTTCGGCGAGCGTAAAACAATCGATTACCCGTTCGTTGCGTTTCGGGCGTTTTATGCCGTTTGCCGTATATTCTCCGGTTATACCGATAAGGCGCGCCGTCCGCAACGAATTGCGGATAACGGATATAATCACGTTTACGGTGTTTGCGGCCAATCCCCCGCCCGTCTTTTCGTTGCCGCTGCATAGCAGTTCCGTCACGAACGACTGTAAAACGATGGGGGTAAGATCGTCTACGTCTTTGTCGCCGATTTTTGCCGCAACGTGCGTGCGTACAAGCTGCTCGTAACGGATAAAAGTCCGTTCTTTCGCGCTCGGTTTTACGTAATTGTCAAGCCATACGTTCAGCCACTCCGAATATTCCATTTTTTCATTCTCCTGAAGTTTTAAGATATTCGGTTAAGTTTATCACATAGGAACTCCGATTGCAAACGTAAAATCGGCGTACGGAGCATATAAAAACCGCGCTCCGACCGTGCCGACACGGTAAAAGCGCGTTATCGCTACGTTGTATGGCGGATAAATCCAAAAACGCTCGTCGGCTTGACAAGAGTCGTATAAACTAATATAATAATAGCGCGAAGAGGTGATAATAATGAAAACCGCAAAAACACTGCTCGAATACGGCGGAGACATTCTTTCTTCGCCGCGGTGGCGGGAGGAAAGGAAATATCCGCATCACGGCACGGTGTCGTGTTATCTTCATTCGGTGCGCGTTGCCGACCGCGCGGTGAGGATAAGTCGGTGGCTGAAACGATATTTCGGCTTCGATTCCGACGTCCGCACTCTCGTAAGAGCCTCGCTGCTGCACGACTATTACCTTTACGACTGGCACGTTGCCGACAAAATTCACCCTCACAGACTGCACGGATTCCGGCACCCGCGCGTTTCGCTCGAAAACGCCGAAACCGAATTTTCGCTCTCTCCGCGCGAAAAAAACTCGATTCTGACGCACATGTTCCCGCTTACGCCCCGCTTTCCGAACTGCCGCGAAGCGTGGATTATCTGTATCGCCGACAAAATCTGCTCGACCGAAGAAGTCTTTTGCGTTCGGTCAAAAAAGAAAATCCCCTTGGAGGACGAAATAAATGAACTTGGTTGAAAACTGGTTTTTGTGGTTCCTGTTCTACTCGATCGTCGGGTGGGTGTGGGAAGTGATTATCTGCTCGATCCCGCAAAAGAAATTCATAAACCGCGGATTTCTGAACGGTCCGTACTGCCCGATTTACGGCTGGGGCGCGTGCCTCGACGTGGCGATTCTCGGCGGTATTCAACAGTGGTGGCTGATCTTTATCCTCAGCGTTCTGCTTACGGGCGTTCTCGAATACGCGACCTCGTACGTTATGGAAAAACTCTTCCACGCGCGCTGGTGGGATTACTCCAACCGCAAATTCAACATCAACGGCAGAGTTTGTCTGCTCGGAATGGTGATTTTCGGCGTGTTTTCGGTGCTTCTGCTTAAACTCCTCCACCCCGCCGTCGCGCACGTTACCTCGCTTATCCCACCCGTCGCAAAGCATATTATTTTCGCGGTAGCCGCCGCGGGATTCCTCGCCGACAATATTATCACCTTCGTCGGAATCGGCGGACTCGCCAAAAAAGCAAAGGCCCTTGCGGAATCCGTCAAGGCTCGTTACGAGCAGTACGCGGAGGAAAGCCAGCAAAAAGCCGCTTCTGCCGCCGCGCTCCGCGACTTTGCCCGCCGGAACCTCAACGCGCAGGAACGCCGCGTGCTTCACGCCTTCCCCAAGCTTCGTTCGACCTTTAACAAGGATATGTTCGCACGCCTTCGCGACGCTCTGTCGAAAAGAAAGAACGCCGCGGACGACCCCGCAGACGCCGAAAACGCGCAATAAAACCGATTCGCTATGGACAGAAACGCTTTTGAACAACACGTCGCGGACGAATACGGCGCGGTCGGCGAACGCCCGTGGCTCAGTCACCCCGATTACGTCGTTTTCCGCCACGCGCGTAACGAAAAGTGGTTTGCCGTCGTAATGCGGATCCCCAAGAAAACCGTCGGGCTGAGCGGCGAAGGCGAAATCAACGTCGTAAACCTTAAAAACGACCCCGAATCGGTCGAGTTTTTCGCCGGCACGAGAGGAATTTTCCCCGCCTACCACATGCACAAAACCCACTGGTTAACCGTCGCCCTCGACGACAGCGTTGACGACGATCTTGTCAAAGCTCTGACGGAAAGAAGTTTCGACCTCACCGCCCCGAAAATAAAACCGCTTAAATCAAAGTAACCGTCGCGAGCAAAGCAATCGAAAAATAACGAACGGCAATCGTCGATAACCGCCCGCTTCCCGCGCAAAACAAAAAGAACCGCCCCCCGCGGCTCTTTTTTATACCCCCCGATATATCCGGACAATCGGAAATGTTTCTTATAAAAAACGCACAGCCGAAACGATTGCCACGTTGTGCGTTTTTGCGTTATTTTTGCCATAAAACAATGACGCTTTTATATCCGTTCAGGAAGGAAAAGTATTCAAATCCGATTCCGTCAACATTCCGTCGATCGAACATCCCGTCGATCGAACATTTCGCAGCCGAAGCGTCTTTTACGAACACAGAAGCGTGACGCAATATACCGTTTTCCTTATAGTTTATCGTCAACCGTCTCATGTCGTTGAAATAGGCTATGTCCGAAGTAACGGAACTTTTCCTGTTATAATACTCCCCTCGTTCCGTCACCGCAACGTTATCGATCATGCTAAGCGGTATAATCTTCTTTTTGAACAAATAGTTGACGATCAGCTTGTCGTTGTCTTTAACTATCGCTTTGCCCGGAACTAAAAACCCGTACATTGTAAACAGGCACAAAAAGACGGCGCATACCCATATTGCCACCGAATAAAAAATCGACAACCTGCCCGTTGTCAAAATAGCGGTGACGATTGCACCCACGCTCAAAATCAAGGACGGAATATAATATTTTTTGTTTCGCTCTGCAATAACCACTTCTCCCCCCCCCTCAGTCAAGTCGATTCCGTTCGGAATATTCAGTATACATTATTAAAGTATCATTGTCAAGAGTTCGCCGTTCTTTCTAAAACATATTATCCTGCGAAATACGAAAAAACGACGGCTCCGAAAAGTCGTCGTTATTATGGTCTGAGTGAGAAGATTTGAACTTCCGACCTCTTGAACCCCATAAGCCAACTAACGGACTTTCTGCGACGAAAGTTCGCTTTTTTATAGGCAAAATCGGTGAAAATCACCGTTTTTAGTATTGACCGAGGCTGTTAGGTTAAATACAGCGAAGGAGTTATTATGAACTGTGTAAACTTAGAAGGTAGAGTAACACGCGACTTTGAACTTCGCGGCGAGAAAGACAATGTTTTTTGCTTTTTCACTCTCGCTTGTGATCGTCCGAGAAGTAAGGACGCCGATTTCGTCGAATGTAAAGCATTCGGCAAGTTGGCAGAAAGTTGTGTAAGAACGCTTAAAAAAGGCGATCTCGTTCAACTTCAGGGAAGTATCAAGTCCGGAAGTTTTGAGAAAAACGGTCAAAGAGTTTATACTCAATCTGTCGTTGCGGACGATGTTGCACTTGTAAAATCACCGATCGCCACAACTGAAACAAAAGGCGTTCGTATCGTCGAAGCTTCCACTTCGGAAGCCGACGAAACTTAATCAGCCGTTATCGCGGACACCCCGATAAACTTCGGGGTGTTGTACTTCCTTAATGGGTGCGATGGCGGAAACACCATAAAAATACTATCCGCCCCATTATTTTGGTGTCCTATCGCCAACACGGGGAAAGAAGGTGGACATTATGGCAAACAGACAAACGAAAGTGAGTTCGACGAAGAAAGCGACGAAAGCGAAAAGCGATTCGTCGTTTCATTCTAAACCGGCAGAGAAAAGCAAGAACGTGCCGAAATGGAAGACTATACGCAAGAGTTCCAAACACGTTCAGATCGTTAATACCGACACCGGCGTATCGAAAGTACTACTCACTCCGCACGGTAAAGCAAAGAAGTATTGCTATGAACTCGAGACCGGCGAACGCGTAACGAACGACGGAAAGAAGAAAAACAAACGCCTTACCGACACCGAAGCGGCGTGGAGATCCGGCTATCTTACGGCACAATCAGACAGTGCAAAAGCGTTCCGCGCAAAGCACCCGAACTATACGCGTAAAACGAGGTAAGTACAATGAACGAAAAAAGTAAGAAAACGTTCCGGCGCAAGTTGGTTGCGCTCGGAGTAATGCTTGCGGTTCTGTTCGGCGCGATTGCCGTTGCGGGGATAGCCAAGCGCGGAGATTATCTTGCCGTCGCTCACGCCGAAGAAGTAAACCCGAGCGACTGGGAAGTTATAAGTAAGGGGTATGAAGTAACGTTAACCGATCCCGATAAAAATTACCAAACCCGTGAGGACTCGTATTATAACGGTCTTTCTTCAGTCTTTTATTATTCATCCGGTCGTTTTATATTAGAATACCGTCACGCTTCGTTTTTGACAATAGAGGATGATCTTCTGCCGAATCTTGCTGCGGGGATTGACGTGCATTTTTCTTTTTCAAACGGTTCTGAAGTCTCTTTTTATCTGAATGAAATAAGCGCGTTTCCTTCGGTAGGTGCAAGGACAAATGATAACGGTGAAGAATATCAGTATATTTACATTTTTGATCATTCTTTCGAAGAATTTATCTTTTCCGAGGAAACCGAAGGCGGAAATCCTTATGGTTGTGTTTACGCTTCGACAACTAAATGGAGTGACGTAGATATAGAAAATATCACAAGCATCAAAACAGACGGTATGACTATACCTATTTCGGTTAAATACGTCATTGTTTACAAGCTTCCCACTGCACCCGAAAAGGAAGGATATAATTTCACCGGTTGGTATACGGACGAAGCGTGCACTAACAAGTACACAGGTACGACAGTAACCGCCGACACCGCGCTTTACGCCGGATACGAAAAGCAAATCCTCACCGTCACGCTCGACAACGACGGCGCGACAGAGACAATTACCGTCGAGTACGGCAATACCGTAACGCTTCCGACTAAGACGAAAGACGGTTACGACTTCCTCGGCTGGTACTTCTCCGACGATACGAAGTACGTCGATCAGGCTATAACTTCGAACGTAACTCTTACCGCAAAGTACCGCAAAAAGCCCGTTATAACCCTCGACAACAACGGCACAACCGAAACCCTTACCGTCAACTACGGCGAAGCCGCTTCTCTTCCGACTAAGACGAGAACGGGATATAACTTCCTCGGTTGGTACGACGAAACCGGCACGAAGTACGACGGACAAGCTGTCACTTCCGATCTTACGCTCACCGCGAAATTCGAAGTCATAATGTTGAAAGTCCGTTTCTTCGTGGACGACGCGGAATATAAGTCGGTCGAAGTTCCCTACGGCTCGAAGTTTTCCGAAGCGGTAGAGAAAGCAAGTCTGAAGCAAACCTCGGTCAAGTCGGTGGTTCTTCTTTCTTCCGTTGCCGGCGAGGGCGAAGAAACTCCCGCAGAAGATCAGACGATCCCCGAAGAACTCACTTCGGATATAAAGGCGAACGTTGACGTCTCCGCGCTCGACGCCGCCAAAGAACAGACTTCGGGGTGGTTCAAAACAACGTGGGAAAAGATTGCAAGCTTCTTCGTTAACCTTTGGGCGAAGATTTCAAGCTTCTTCACCGGCGCGTGGGAAGTCGTTTGCAATCACTTCCGCAACAGTTGGAAGTGGTATGCGATCGGCGGCGGGTCTGCAGCCGGGCTTGCGATCGTGATTGCCGTTATTTGCAAAGTAAGGAGATAAACCTATGAAAGCCGCAAAAGCCATAACGTACATAATCGTGACGGTTGCGATCTTAGCCGTTCTTGCCGCTATAGGGTATTTCGTGTATAACTTCGTCCGCAACGGACAAAAGAGTTTTTATCTTAGTTACGGCAACGAAAAGATCCTCGCGGGAACGAACGAAATCGAGCTACCGTCGAATACCACCGTGTTCTTCACCGGACGAACGATCGCGGGAGTAAGCGACGAAAGCACGCAGGTCGAGAACTACACCGTTTCGGTCGTTCCCACGCAAAAGCTCGTTACGGCGATCAGGTACCGCGTGGGCGAAGAAAAGGAAACTTACCTCAGCGGAGATACGGACTTTTCCAAAGCGTTCAAGGTCAGTAAGAAAGGGGCGACGTTCTCGGTGTTTATTCCGGTGGAGCTCGAGCTCAGAGCCGCTATATCCGAAGCCGTAGGCAAAGATCTTTCTTCGGTTACGGGAACGCCGACGGACAAAGGCAATTACTTCGAACTCAGAGTCGTATACGCGGCGGAGAACGCAACCGTAATTATCCCTCTAAATCTTACTCTCGTTTAGGCGGTGCGCTATGAAACGAAACACGTTACATATCCGAAGCTTTATTCTTTCGCTCTTTATGCTTCTTACGATCCTGTTCGGGTCGTGGGGAGCTTTCGCCTATGCCGAAGAACCGGAATACACCGGCGCGACCGCAGACTTACGCAAAGCCGAAAACTTCGATCCGTCGTATTATCCGGTAAAAGAAAACGACTACACGATTTCGCTTATCCAGATCGCCGAAAGCACGGATAAAGAACTTCTCGTTTACACGTACCAACCCGCCGCGGACGATCGCATTACCGCAAGTTCGATCAATATTTCCCGAACGTCCGAACTCAACGTAACGCCGCAGAACTACTATCTTACGTTACTATCCCGCGAGGGCGTATTCTGTAAGTACGTTGTGAAGGACTTCGAGGTTTCGAACGAGCCTACACGTTATTACGCGATCCCGTCGATCTTCCGGTCGTGGGTGGACGATATAGACGGCGATCAGAGCGGAAGCCAGACCGTCACCGAAAAGTCGTTCGAGGTAGCCGAACAGTTCCGTTTCGGTACGCTTAACGGCAAAGAATACGTCGAACGTAAGAAGATAGACGTTATAACGGTTACGAGTAAATTCGTGGGGTTTTGCCGGTATGCGGGCAATATTCGTCTCGGGTTTATGGATACGGCGCTGACGGACTTTGACTGTCATTTCGTGGCGTTCAATACCGACCACCGCATAGACACTTTGCTCGAAGCCGATCTCAGCTACGTCAAGCAGGACTACACACTTACAATGGAAGCCGAATATTACAACGGTCCTCTCGTTTCGAAAGAGACTTACGGCGAGAAAAGCGATCAGATCAAGGTCGAACTTATGTGCGATCAGTCGGTAGAACACGGCTGGCAAGGCGTGTATTCGTCGAATTTCTCGTTTAAGCGTATACAGAGCGTAACGGAGTTCCTCGCTTCCGAAGAAACGACCAACGTGTATAAATGCGGCGTATTCGACGTCACCGAAAAACGCACGCTTACCGACGACGTGAAAGCCGAACTCGAAGATAAGGCGTGGGTTCTTAGGTTCGTAGAGACGCCGAGAGTGAGCAAAACCACGCTTAACGGTACCGAATATTCTTCGACTCTCGTCGGCGACGTTACGATCTTACGACTCAAATTCGTTACCGACGGCGTGACTTACAATCTCGGCGTTGTAGATAACAAGCAGACAGGCGGAACCGATCCGGTGAACAACATCAAAAAGACGATCGGGCTTAACTCCACGTTTTCGTGGATCCTGTTCTTCGTTCTGATCGTCGTGCTTCTGATCGTGCTTATGCCGTTTCTTCCGACGATACTTTCGGTTATAGTCAAGGTTATAGTCTGGATCGTAAAAGCCGTATTCTGGATCGTGGCGCTACCCTTCCGAGGTATAGCCGCGCTTATACGAACGATTAAGGAACATAGAGAGGACAGAAGATGACGAAATCTAACCGCAGAAGAACTCTGACCGAAGCGCAGAAACGCGCTATGATCCGTCGCAAAGCAGCCGAAAACGCACGAAAAAAGAAAAAGTCCGGCACTTCCAAACGTGTGGAAGCGCCGTACCCGCATTTCAGATACTTCAAGAAATCACAACACCCCGCTCTGATCGTCGGTGAACAGAAAACCGAACAGAAAGAAGAATATCGGTATCGTAAGGTAATGCACGGTGACAGAGACGGTCGCCACCTTAACGAAGAGGTCTATCCGAACCCAGATCCCAAAGATCCGGAACCTATGCATATTGCGCGACGTGTCAGACACGAGGAGAAAAAGCATTTCAACGACACTCCTCTCCCGTGGAAGTACCCGAAGAAATAAAAAAAGAAACGCACCCCACGGGCTAAGTCGTAACCGCCCATTCATATCCACCTTGCGGCTTCTCGCGTTTCTTGCTTATATTCTACCACACAAAACCGCATTTGTCAACGAAAAGGGAGTAAAAACCGTGATTAACATTGTTTTCGGAAAGCCGGGAGCCGGTAAAACCGCCTTTATGGTAAGCCAAGCACTCGAATACTTAACGCCCGGCGCGAAAAACCGCGATCTTCTCGGCGCTTGCCGAAACGACGTCGCCGCCGTCAATTCTCTCGGCTACGACTTCCCCGAGCCTACAGAAGCGCCCGTCTACAGCAACTTCCCGATCCGCGTTCTCGTCGGCTACGAACGTTACGCCGAAACGTTCTATGTTGACGGCTTTCACCTTGGGTTTCAGAACCCCGACGTCAAAGTCATTCCCGTTCTTCCTCACGCCGTTATCTTTCTGAGCGAAGCTCAACGCTATTACAACTCGCGCAAAAGCAAGGATCTTCCCGACTGGGTGTCGCGCTGGTACGAAGAACACCGTCACGCCGATCTTCAGATCTGGCTCGACGTTCAGCGCCCTGGGCTTATAGACCTCAATATCCGCGAGCTTTGCGGGCGCTTCTTCGAAATCGAGGATATGGAGAACGTTCATGACGAAAAAGGCACGATCATTGCCAACAAGTTCAACGTTAAAGTGTTCGGGTCGTGGGCGCACGTGGACAAATACCTTTCTTCCGGTTCTTCAGACAACGCCGAACGCAAAACGATCGTTCACCGCGGCAACGTGTTCAAAGCTTACGAAAGCCGGTGCTACTTCAATCAATTCATACCGAAAGGGGCGGAATACTCAACGCTCAGACACAAGTTCTCGGACGATCCCGTCGCTCAGACCGAGCTCGGGAGAGAACTGTACTCGCAACTTCCGCCGAAGGGGTTCTATAAATGACGATTTACGAGCTTAACGAAAAATACTTCGAACTGTACTCACGGCTGAACGAAAACCGCGAGTTCGTTTCGGCTAATGCGTATAAAGCTATGAGCCGAGCACTCGACAAGCAATACGACGACGAGCTTCGAACGCTAACCGGCTCTCTCGCTCTGGATACCGCCGAAGCGGACTTTATTCAGCGCTACCGGATCCGCAAGTACATTCCCCGCCGTCTGATCTTCGGTTACAACCGTATCGGCAAAGCGTTTATGCGCCGTTGCAAAGCGGACTTCCGAGAATACCTCGCCGCCGTTCTCGCCGAAGTTTCTCCCCCACCGCCCGAAAAACCGGACCGAAAACCGGACCGAAAACCGGAAGAACCCGACCAAACAACCGCTCTGATCGCCATAGAAAAGGGCGAAATCGCCGTAAAAGGAGACTAACCTATGTTCAAGTCGCAAAAATACTTTTCCGCGCTCGAGTGCGGGATATGCACGTTTCGCGGGAAATGCCGCTTCAAAGAACACTCCGAAGAGTTTTACCGGACCGGACTTCAGATCCCCGTAAACGAGTGCCGCAAACTGCAAAAGGACGGAAGAATCGACCCGAAGCGAAAGATACTTACACACTTTTAAATCGGGCGGAGCGCGGCGTAAGCCGCCAGATAACCTGAACGGGTGGGAAAGTCAAGATTTATCCACGGGCAAAGCCGGTGGTGAAATCGCCGACTTTTCCACGCGAGGCTTTGTGGGAAAGTGCGTAAAACCCCGCAAGGGGAATTTTCCACTTTTCCACGAAGCACGGGCTTCCGATACCGCTACGGAAGAACCGCCGAAATCCGCGCCCCCGGCGCGCCTTTATTACCCCACTCACCCGCGGAAACGGTCGAGCGGCTCGCCGCCGACCTTCCGCCGGAGCGTGGAAATTCTCCCTTTTTAAGCCGCTGAAAATACGCGGTTTAGGCGGAAATCTTGACCATAAGAAACAAGTCGAACTATTTTTTTCAAGGAAGTACGGAAAATGGATAACACAAGACTTAAAAATTTACTCGGTCAATGCTTCATAGAGGAAGATGAAATACTTTCGGTTGCCAAAAAACAAACGCTGAACGCAGTCATTTCCTCATACTTAAAGAAGCTTGCGTCCGAATTCAAGAAAAGCACGATCATAAAAGCCGCAAACGGCAAACGCGTAAACTCCGTTTGTCCGCACGTTCCGAAGGCAAGCGCCGAAGGTCTGACAGATTTATCCGCCCGCGTGGAAACGTGTTGCGATTTTTGGAATTGGGATATTTTTCATAAGCATAAGGTTATGGATCTGTTGAGCGTAAATTACTGTCATTCGCGATATTGCCCGAACTGCCAGAAGCTCATTCAGGCAACGCGGCTGATGAAATTCTTTCCCGTTGTGTCCGAGCTCGAAACCGATCCGACCGTTCAGCTGTACCACCTCACTCTTACCGTGCCGAACGTAAAGGGCAAAGCTCTTTACAATACGATCACCTGTATGTTCTACGGTTTTACGCGGCTTGTTCAATACCTCAAAGGACAGGTTAAAATAAAAGGCTTTCCGCTCGCCGAATGGGGCTACCGTGCCGCCGTTCGCTCGCTCGAAGTCACCTACAAGAATCATAAGGACGATTTTCACCCTCACTTGCATTGTGTGGTCACTCTTCGTTCGGGGCTCGATCAGACTCGCAAACACGAAAACGTTTACAGCTATGACGCTTCCGGCAAGAAACCTTTTCGGCTATTCACCGACAACGAGCTGTTTATACAGAAGCTCTGGCGGCTCGTATACGACCGCGCAGTCGTTAAATTCAACAGGCAGAACGTACGCGAGCGCGAAGAGCTCGAAGCAAAAGAACGTTTCTTCGATCTCATTCCCACTATGGGTCGAACGCCGTCACTCGAAAAGGGGTTCGAGCGATCAGCCGTTCCGGAGAAGCAACGGCAAAAAGTCCGTATGTGCAAGATAACGAAAGCTCAGATCGACGCAATGAGCGAAAATGACGGTTATTCGTGCACGCTCGAACCCGTTTCGGACGAGAATTATAAACAGGTTTTCAAATACGCAATGAAAATCAGCTCGGAAGAGTCGGAACTTATGAAGTATCGCGTTTTCAAAGTTCTGTTTGACGCGCTCCACGGGCGGCGCACGATTGCCGGCTATGGCGAGTGGTACAATATCGCCGTGGACGATTTGATCGACAATTCCGTCGATAACGCATATAAAGAACTCGAAGATTTTCTCAGACAAGAGTTTGACAAGCACGAAATCGGAATATTTTCTCCGATCGAAAGTCTACTCTACGCCAAAGCGAATGAATACGTTATGATCAGCCGAAAGTCGCTACATAGATACGTCAGAGAACTGAGTAAGGACGAACACGACGCTTTCATAGAAGAATTCAACCCTTACAAGAGCGACACGGATCTTCTCGGCGAGATCCCGCCCGAACGGCAAGAATTTTGGCGTGAAGTTTTTGCGAATATAGCCGAACGGAAAAAAGTGCACGATCATTTGATATACGTCGATCATATCTACGAAGAATATATCTACCCGCTCGAACGCGAAGCGGAACGTCGCGAGAAAGAACTCGAACGCATAGCCGCAGAAAAGGCTTTGCAACCGACCCAAATAAGTGTATTCTGTGAAGAAAAAATTTCACACAAAAAACGATACAAAAAACCTTGACTTTCGAAAAATCAGTGATATAATGGGTTCGAAGGGAGAAAGTATGCACGCGCAAAACGACGTCAATTTTATCATAACCGCATTATTCGAAATGTTAGCTCGGCTTCAAGGCACTATCGCCCCGAAGCCGAGTATTACGTTCGGAGACTGGCTCAAAGAGTGGTACTCGCTGTACGTTCGCCCGAGCCTCAGGGAAACGACGGCGTTCACCTACGAGCTTTATATTTTCCGTTACATAATACCGGCGCTCGGCGCAATGCAGCTGTACGAAGTGAACGAACGGATCTTACAGCGCTATCTTACCGGAATAAAAAACGGAAACACCCGCAAAAAGCAGGCGTTTCTTATAAACCGAGCGTTACGGAAAGCCGTCACTCTCGGTATGCTTCATAGAAACCCTTTTGTCGCTCTGGAACTCCCGAAGTACCATTCGCGACATTATCGTCAGCTCGAGTTCGACGAGCAGAACGCGATTTTCGAGAAAAGCGCTTCGCGACCGGAATATCAGGCTCTGTTCTTCGTTCTTTGCTGTACCGGACTTCGGATCGGCGAGTGTCTGGCACTCGACCTCGATCGCGACGTAAACGAGAAAACCGGCATAATTAACGTAACGAAAACGATCGACATACACACGGGCGAAATCTACAACCGGACGAAAACGTTCGCCGGAACCCGACAGGTTCCGTTCGTTCCTGAGCTGCTCTCTCCGTATATCCGAACGCTTAAAGCGAACGCCCGGGCTCTGTCTTACGACGCCGTTCGGTCTTACTTCCGCCGCACCTACTCTTCGCTTAACATTACAAGAGCGAATCAACATAGCTTGCGGCATACGTTCATAAGCCTTTGCCACGTTGCCGGCATACCGCCGAAGTTCGTTCAGAACATAGTCGGACACTCGAACGTGAACGTAACAATGGACGTCTACACGCATTTAATGCGGCGCGGCACTTCGCCTATGCTCACATACGTCCGCGCCCTCGCCGACTTAATCAACGAGCGATACTATTAGTCGTTTTTAACGTAACCGGAATTTTTGCCGTCTGAATAAATAAAATTACCGTCTATGTCTTTCAGTTCGGTAAGATAATCTAAGCTCGTATCGAGGTGTCGCATAATTGTGCTCAATTCGCCATACGTCGGCCGTTCTTTGTTTGAAACCAGATCAAGTACACGAGTAGCGCTTATACCCATATCCGACAGCAGTTTTTCATACGCTTCGATCTTTCCGTCGGTTCTCACGGTTATTAAATTCTGCAAACGTTCCCCGAACGTCATAATATCACCTCTCGTCTATGTCGAATTGTAGCATCATATCGACCGGCACGTCGAGCGCAAGGCAGATCTTTATAAACATAGGTAAACTCGGAACGTGTTTGCCCCGAATGTATTTGCTCACGTCGCTTTGATAAACTCCGATCTTTTCCGCGAGTTCACATTGCGTAACGTTATACATTTCCATAACGTGACCGAGCATATAGGAAAAATAATCGAGTATTGCGTTAACTTTTTCGTTCATTTTTGTTTAAACCTCTTGACAAACTAAGAATCGTGTTGTATAATATAGGAAATTACCTCTATTGTGCTTAATTTTTTAACCGCACTTACCGTGCGGCTAAAAACAACGAAAGTTCGTTATTATGGTCTGAGTGAGAAGATTTGAACTTCCGACCTCTTGAACCCCATTCAAGCGCGCTACCGAACTGCGCTACACCCAGTTATGCCGAAGCGGTTTTTCTCGCTTCGGATTGTTATTATATCACATTGCGCGGCGAAAATCAAGCGGTTTACGGGTCTCGCCGCAAAAATTTTTATAAGGGCTTGACAAAAGGCGGCCTAGCGTGTATAATAATCGGTACGACGAGCGTAAAATACTTAAGCGTAACGCTTGTCGGCGTTACCTCGGGGATGTACCGGCTTCGACGGGGTGGGACGTTCGGGGAAAAGCAGGTGGCAGGGTCGGCTGCCTTAAAAACGCAAAATAGCATAAATGCTAACAATTACAATGCAGCACCCGCTGCAATCGCTGCGTAATCAGTTTTACACGGCCGCCCTGTCGCTCACCCTATCGCCGATGAGCGTCGGGCGTCAAACGAGGCGATGAACCTTCCTGATTTCCGAACCGCGGATCCGGAACGCCCATAGCGGTTTAATCGACGTCGCGCTTTGTCGATCGCGTACGCCGTCGAGATATCAAGCAATCGACTAAACTTGTAGAAAGCCCCGGAAATTTCACGTCGGAAGGGAGTTCAACTCTCCCCATCTCCACCACCAAAGTAGTACGAAAAAACTACAAAGCACAAAAAGCACAAGATTTAGTAAGTCTTGTGCTTTTTATTTAGTATTTTGCGCACTTTGCGAATATTTGAATTCGGGAGCTGCATTTTGAACTGTTTTTCAAAAAACAAGACTTGAACCGGCGACTTCGTTTTAATCCCCGCCTAATGCCTACAATTTAATACAAATCTTTTAAGAGAGAATAAACGATAGCTCTCTTTTTTTATACCTTATCGAGGGTGATTTTCTATTTTTGATAAGAAAAAAATAATAATAACAGAAAAAATGAAAGATAAATTATGAATATAAAGCTTGTTTGTATGAGATGTCTGGTAATTAATAAATAAGTTGAGTTAGCCTATGCTAATCACTTGCTTTTTTTGTTATCAAACTGTATAATATAATTAAAAAAGAAAATGTATTTGGACAATGGACGGATTTGATGCGGTCATCGGCATAGTAAAATAAAGAAATAATCGACAGAAAGAATAACACAATATAGTGAATAATAGGAGATAAATATGGGATTTTTTGAAAATACACGAAAGCCACAAGGTTTCGGCGGAAAAATAATGGTAAAAATGATGAACAGCGGTCATAGTAAGTTGGCAAAGTGGGGCTTTACTATAATTTACGCAAAGTCGAGCGCCAAAGTATTGGATATCGGTTGTGGAGGTGGGGCAAATATTGCCAATTGGCTGGCAAAATGTACAAACGGACACGTGACGGGAATAGACTATTCTAAGGTCAGCGTAGAGGAATCGAAAAAACTAAACGCAATCGCAATCAAACAAGGCAAGTGTGATATCGTTTATGGCGACGTATCGTCTATGCCGTTTGACAACGAGACTTTTGATTGTGTTTCTGCTTTTGAGACGGTATATTTTTGGACAGACCTCGAAAAATGCTTTGCCGAAGTAAACCGTGTTATGAAAAGCGGTGGTACGTTTCTTATTTGCAACGAGAGTGACGGAACAAATCCCAAGGATGAAAAATGGGCAAAAAAAATAGGCGGAATGAAAATCTACAACGAAAAGCAGTTACATACCGCACTGGAAAAGGCGGGGTTCTGCAATATTAAAAGTTATGTAAATGCTAAAAAACATTGGTTATGTATCGTTGCGAACAAATAAATGTTTAAGATAACTAAGTAAAGTAATTATTAACTATTACAACGCAAGATTCTGTAGCTATTTCGTACAACAAAGCCAAATCAAAAACACGTTCTCTATCGATGAGAACGTGTTTTTTTCGTTATCGAAGTTTACTCCCGAACGTTCTTTGTGTCGGTCGGGAATATTCGTCAGTCAAGAATATTCCCGTCGGTAGAAACGGTTACGACCTGCCAAGGAATAAACTTTCCGCTCTTTTGCAAAGCGGTTTTAGCCGCGTTTTCCAGCCCTCCGCAGCAAGGGACTTCCATACGCACGACCGTAACGCTTTTAATGTCGTTGTTGCCGATAATAGCCGTGAGCTTCTCGGAGTAATCCACGCCGTCGAGTTTCGGGCATCCGACGAGCGTAATATGACCCTTAATAAACCGTTCGTGAAAAGCGGCGTATGTATAAGCGGTACAATCGGCAGCGATCAACAACTTCGCTCCGTCGAAATACGGCGCGTTCGCCGGGACGAGCTTTATCTGAACCGGCCACTGCGACAACCGGCTGACGGGACCCGCATACGCAATCCCCGCGCCATCGTTGTCCGCGCGGTCTATCTTTCTTGATCGGGTGCCCGGACAGCCGCACGGCAAAGTAGCTTTCGTCTCTCCCGCCGGATCTTTATATTTCTTATTCTCCATAACGGCCTTTTCGTCGTAAGCGGCTGCCTCGCGCTCGACGAACGTAATCGCGCCTGTGGGGCAAGCGGGCAGACAGTCCCCGAGTCCGTCGCAATAATCGTCGCGCATAAGCCGCGCCTTGCCGTCAACCATAGTTATCGCACCCTCGTGGCAAGCGTCGGCGCAAGCCCCGCAACCGTTGCATTTATCCTCGGCGATTTCAATGATTCTTCTCTTCATAACGTGCCTCCTTGACTTTACGCTTGTATTATAGTATAATAAAATCGAAAAGTCTGTTGAATTTTCAACAAAACAGGAAGTTTATGAAAGAATTTTTACCCATAATCAAAGAATCGAGGGTTTTTTGCGGTTTATCCGAAAGAGATCTTACGTCTGTTCTCGCCTGCCTCAA